>Ga0074199_1000144_pt1 | contig 147278 bp, 133 predicted proteins | sample EPASupsiteSAE347_FD_64528 | JGI IMG/M metagenome (GOLD analysis project Ga0074199, IMG submission 64528) | Bioremediated contaminated groundwater from EPA Superfund site, New Mexico - Sample SAE3-47 | ecosystem: Environmental > Aquatic > Deep subsurface > Groundwater > Contaminated ... | reverse complement strand
GGTGGTGGAACAGAACGCGAGGATCGCCCTCAAGCACTCCCACCGGGCCTACGTGCTCGAAGCCGGGCGGATCGTCATGGAAGGCTCGTCCGCCGAACTCTCCCAGAGGGCCGAAATCCAGAAGGCTTACCTCGGATAAGGGAATGAAGAACCTCCTCCGGGATTGCCCGGGGTGAGGCAAGAAATGGAATCGGATGAAAGTACTCATTTGTGACGGACTGGACGACGTTGGCCTCTCGTTGCTGGAAGCGGCCGAGGGGATCGAGGTCGACGCCCCGGAACAGCTCAGCGCTCAGGAAATCAAGGCACGCCTGCCTCAATACGATGCGATGGTGGTCCGCAGCCGTACGAGGGTGACCGCCGATATGCTGGAAAACGCCTCCAACCTCAAAGTGATCGGACGGGCGGGCACGGGCGTGGACAACATCGACGTTCCTTCGGCGAGCGCCCGCGGCATCCTGGTCATGAACACGCCGGGCGCGAATGCCACAGCCGCCGCTGAGCACGCTCTCGCCCTCATGCTTTCCCTGGCCAGGCACATTCCCCAGGCAACCCGCTCCATGAAAGAAGGCCGATGGGAGAAGAAGATCTTCACGGGAACCGAACTCTCCGAGCAGACGCTCGGCATCATCGGGCTGGGGCGAATCGGGTCCATTGTTGCGGATCGCGCCATCGGGTTGAAAATGGAAGTTCTCGGCTGCGACCCCCATATCCTCCCCGAAGCGGCCGCAATCCTCGGCGTGGAGTGGACAACCCTGGACGAACTCCTCGCCCGATCGGATTTCATCACCCTTCACACTCCTTCTACCGCTTCGACCCGGCAGATCATCAACCGGGAAAACCTTGCCAGGGCTAAGCGAGGAGTTCGCATCATCAACTGCGCCCGCGGGGACCTCGTGGATGAAGCGGCTCTCTACGAAGCACTCGTGAGCGGACACGTGGCAGGCGCCGCCCTGGATGTTTTCGCGCAGGAGCCGCCGACCGGAAACCCCTTGCTCGCACTGCCCAACGTGATCTGCACGCCTCACCTCGGGGCTTCCAGCTTCCAGGCCCAAACCAACGTGGCGCGGGCCATCGCATCGCAGATCATCGACTACCTCGTCTACGGCGTCATTCGGAACGCCGTGAATTTTCCGTCCATCCGCCCGAAGGATTTTGAAAGGCTCCGCCCCTATCTCATTCTGGCCGAACGCCTCGGAAGTCTCCAGGCGCAACTGGTCAAGCCCATGCAGCGCGTCGAAATCGAATACAACGGCTCCGAACTCCAGGACATTCCCCTTCAGCCGCTCACCCAAACCGTTATCAAGGGCCTCCTCGACCCGATCCTCGCCGAGAAAGTCAACCTGGTCAATGCACCGCTTCTTTTGAAGGAACGCAAGATCGACCTGGTGGCTTCCTCATCGTCCGAGTCCAAAGGCTACACCGGCAAGATTACGTTGAGGGTGAAGGGGATGGGGGATGAATCCTCCGCCGAAGGGGCCGTTCTTCCGGGTGAAGAAATCCGGTTGGTTCGGCTCAACAACTACCGGCTGGAGGCGGAACTGGAAGGCGTCAATCTCATCATCCAGAACTTCGACAAGCCCGGAACCATCGGATTCATCGGGACAACTCTCGGGAATTTCCAGGTGAACATCGCCAACATGCACCTCAGCCGAACCCCTCAACGGGATCGGGCCATGGCGATCATCCGGGTGGATGAAGAGGCGCCGCCGGAAGCCCTGGATGCTCTGCGCGCCCACCCGAATATCATCTCCGTGCAGCAGGTTAAGTTGTAGGCGTCGCATCGGACCCCGACATTCGATCTTCCATGGAGGACTCGATCATGCAGATCATTCGACCGGTCAGGGTGGAAAGGACCTACACCCAAAAACTTGAGGCGAGTCCCGGCGAGGTGTTCCCTCTCCTTTGCCCGGTACGCGAAACCGAATGGGTGAGCGGATGGAAACCGCTTGCCGTTTATTCCAACTCGGGTCTGGCCGAGCCGGATTGCATTTTTGTAACGGGCGAGGGCCAACCCGATTCCTATTGGCTGATGACCGAAAGAGACCCGGAAACCTTGAGGACCACGATCGTCAAGGTGACCCCGGGCATGACGGCGGCGAAAATAACCATTGTCCTGTTGGAAAATGCCGATGGCGGCACGGACGCCCGGGTCACGTACATGTACACGGCTCTGAGCGAGGAGGGCGAGGAGTTCGTCCGGTCTTACAGCGAGGACTATTACGCTGAATTCATGGCCTACTGGGAAACGACTCTGAACGAGTATCTGCGCACCGGCAGAAAAACGGCAGGCGAAGATTCGCCGCCCCCGGACGAGGATGGAGCGCCTTCTCGATGAGAACCGCCCGCGCGGACGCAATCGGCGTTTTCGACTCGGGTGTGGGGGGGCTGACCGTCGTACGGGCGCTCATGGAGCGTCTCCCCTTCGAGAGAATCATCTATTTCGGCGATACGGCGCGGGTGCCTTACGGCGTCAAATCCGTCGAGACGATTTCGCTCTATGCCCGGCAGATCACTGAACTCCTCCTGCGGGAACACGTCAAGCTGCTCATCGTTGCATGCAACACCATGGCGGCCGTGGCCCGGCAGGTCATCGAAGATCTTTCCCCCGTGCCGGTGCTCGACGTGATCGATGCCGGGGCGAGCACCGCAATTGCCGTAACGCACGCGAAGTACGTCGGAGTCATAGGAACCCTTGCAACCATAAACAGCAATGCCTATGCGCGGGCGATTCACCGGCACGATCCCGAGATCCGCGTCTTCTCGCAGGCATGCCCCCTCTTCGTCCCTCTCGTCGAGGAAGGTTGGTTGGACCACCCCGCAACACGGCTCACCGCACGGGAATACCTCAAACCCGTACTGTGTCACACCATCGACACCCTGGTGCTCGGCTGCACGCACTACCCGCTTCTGAAGCCCCTGCTTCAGGAAGTCGCGGGATCGGGGATACAGCTCGTGGATTCCGCCGAAGCCATGGCCGACCAGACAGCCCGGGTCCTGACCGAAACCAACCTCTGGAATCCCGAACGGACTCCCCCCGAATATCAGTTCATCGTAACGGACGTGCCCTTGCGCTTTCAGGGAATCGGCGAGCGTTTTCTCGGCCGGACCCTCTCAAACGTACGCGTGGTGAAGTGGCAGTAGAGCCCGATGCGACGCGCATCCATCGGATGAGACAATGCGCATTCCGGTCTTCCCTCACAAACTCTGCCGCCTTTTCAAGACGATCCCATCCCCCGCCCCGACGCCTGCCGCGCCTCTCTCGCTGCTCTCGCAACCCATAGCGGGCATGAATGACGCGGCTCCCCGCTGCAAGACCGTCTCCATCTCCGACTGTTGAAGAAAGCGGTCAACCGTAGGGGGAATTATCCCGATTTGTCTGTTACTGGAAGTCGGTGTCCCGGAAAAGGGGGCCGGTTGAAATGACTCCCGTCGAGCCTTATACTTAGACGACCGAATCATTACCTTTTTCGGGGGTTTTGAGGCCGCTCGCGAGGTGCGTGCGCTCTTCCCGTCGACGCCGTCTCCGAAAAAGCCACAATACGTTTTGAAAGGATATATGCATGGCCGAAGGACCTCCCAAATTCCCCGACCACGAGGAATTGGAAAAAGAATTGAGTGATTATCTCTCCAAGAAATACGGTCATCCGGTCAAGGTGGTGTCTCCCGTATTGACGCCCCAGGTCAGGAATTCTCGGGACAGATCGGACGAAACGGAAGGTATGGACAAGATCAAGTTCAACATGAAGCCCGAGGAACTGGAGAGCTATCTCAACCAATACGTCATCCGGCAGGAGGAATCGAAAGCCATCCTCGCCACGAAGATCTGCACGCATTACAACAGGATCAGGCATGGGCGCCGCGGACCGGGCCAGCCCCCACCCCAACTGGTGGGGCGGATCAAGAACAACATTCTGCTCATCGGTCCGACCGGGGTCGGCAAGACCTATCTCGTCAAGTTGATCGCTCAAAAGTTGGGCGTGCCCTTCGTGAAGGGGGACGCGACCAAGTTCAGCGAAACCGGCTACGTGGGCGGAGACGTGGAGGACCTGGTGCGCGAACTGGTGGTCGAAGCCGCCGACGACATCGAACTTGCCGAGCATGGCATCATCTACGTGGACGAGGTTGACAAGATCGCTTCCTCCCAGCACCTGATCGGGCCGGACGTTTCGCGGACGGGAGTCCAGCGGGCTCTTCTGAAGCCCATGGAAGAGACCGAAGTGGATCTCAAGGTGGCTCACGATCCCATCTCCCAGCTCCAGGCCATCGAGCAGTTCCGAAGAACCGGGAAGCGCGAGAAAAGGACCGTCAACACGAGAAATATCCTTTTCATCATGAGCGGCGCGTTCAACGGACTGGCCGGCATTGTCAAGAAGCGCATGCAGGCCCAGGGGATCGGATTCGGCGCGCAGGTTCAGAGCAAGGAGGAGGAATGCCGGTTTGCCCGGCACGTCAAGGCGGAGGACCTGATCGAATACGGCTTCGAGAGTGAATTCGTCGGGCGGCTGCCGGTTATCGCCGTCCTTGAGCCGCTGGAGGTCGAGGACCTCTACCAGATCCTGAAAAATCCCAACAATCCCGTCACACTCGGGAAAAAGGAGGATTTTCGGAGCTACGGGATAGACATCCGGTTCGAAGACGACGCGCTGGCGCTCATCGCCGAAAGGGCGTACGCCGAGAAGACGGGCGCTCGAGGTCTCGTGAGCGCGATCGAAAAGGTGCTGCTGCCCTTCGAGAAGAGTCTCCCGTCGACCAGCCTGCGCCACATTCTGGTCTCGAAGCAGGTGGTTCTCGACCCGGCCGGCGAGTTGAAGCGCGTCCTGGCGAACCCGGACGATCCCGAGGCCAGACATGCTTACGAGCTCTTCGTCGAGGAGGAGAAGCGAGAGGTCCGGCAGAAACTCGATGCCCAAAGATCCACGATCGAGAGCCACCCGCTGGTCTTCACGCCCCGGAGGCTCGACCTCATCGCGGACTGCCACCTCAAGTCGGGAATGCCTCTCGACCACATTTTGAGCGAAGTCATCCTCCTTTTCAATCAAATCAGGTTGTTCGAAAATGACTATTTCGAACGACACGGCTTCAAGATTTGCTTCAACGACGAAGCCGTCAACGAAATCATGGACAGAGCCATCGAAAGGAGCAGGAGCGCTTCAGCCATATGCCTTGAGATTTCCCGCGATTTCGATTACGGTTTCAAACTGATCATGGACCGAACCGGAGAGACGCAGTTCTCGCTGCCGCGAGAAGCGGTCGTGCACCACGAGACGTACCTGGACGAACTGATCAGGGAGACCTATCGCAGGCATCCCCTGAATCCGCCGGAATTCACAAAAGAAATGAAATGAGGAAAGGGAAGAATGATCGGTATCTCGAAACTGTACTGCGGCGCCGTTGAACCGTCGGACGCCCTGCGCTACGGCAGGCAGAGCGGTTCCTTGCCGTCGCACCTCCTTCAGTTTTCAGCGGACAAGAAACCGGTGGTGGTCTGGAACATGACCAGACGCTGCAACTTGAAATGCGTTCATTGCTACGCGCAGGCCAGGGACGAAGTTTTTCCCGACGAACTGTCGACCGCCGAAGGGAAAGCCTGCCTCGACGACCTCGCCGGGTTCGGATGCCCGGTGGTCCTTTTTTCCGGCGGCGAGCCCCTGATGCGTCCGGATCTTGTCGAACTCGCCGCCTATGCGGTGGAAAAGAAGATGCGGGCGGTGATCTCCACCAACGGAACGCTCATCACGCCGGCCAAAGCGCGGGAACTGAAAACCGTCGGGCTCTCCTACGTGGGCATCAGCCTGGACGGCATGGAGGAAATCAACGACCGTTTCAGGGGATGCCGCGGCGCCTTCCGCATGGCTCTCGACGGCATCGCCGCGTGCCAGGAAGCCGGGATAAAGGTCGGCCTCCGGTTCACGATGAACCGGCGAAACGCGTTGGAGATTCCGGCGATTTTCGATCTTCTCGAAGAACGCGAGATACCTCGCGTCTGCTTCTATCATCTCGTTTATGCCGGCCGGGGGAGCAACCTCATGAAGGAGGACCTCTCGCATGAGGAATCCAGGGCCGCGGTGGATCTCATCACCGACCGAACCCAAGACCTCCACCGGCGCGGGAAGATGAAGGAAGTCCTCACGGTGGACAACCACGCCGACGGTCCGTACCTCTATCTCAGGATGCTTGCAGAGGGTTCGCCCAGGGCCGACGACGTCCTCGAACTTCTCCAGATGAACGAAGGAAACAATTCGGGCCGCGGAATCGGATGCGTGAGCTGGGACGGGAGCGTCCATGCGGACCAGTTCTGGCGCCACTATTCCTTCGGCAACGTGAAGGAGCGGCCTTTCAGCGCCATCTGGAGCGACCTTGCAAATCCCCTGATGAAACAGTTGAAAGAGAAAAAGCTTCACGTGAAAGGCCGTTGCGCCCGCTGCCGCTGGCTGGACGTGTGCGGCGGCAATTTTCGCGTGCGTGCGGAGGCCGCAACCGGCAACCTGTGGGCGCCCGATCCCGCCTGTTACCTGACCGACCAGGAAATCGCCTCATAGATGGAAAACTCATTTTGATGCCAATCCGCCAATTCGAAAAGGAAAAAGCTTATGTATTTCCCGGAGTATCGGCCGAGACGGACTCGTCGAACCGAAAACCTGCGGCGCATGGTCCGTGAAACCGCGTTGAGCGTGGATCAGTTGGTCTATCCGCTTTTTGTGATGACCGGCAAGGATATCAAGAACCCCGTTCCATCCATGCCGGGAGTCTTCCAGTTCTCCGTCGACCGGTTGATGGAGGAGATAAAGGACGTCAATGAGCTGAGAATTCCGGGCGTTCTGCTCTTCGGCCTTCCGGCCGCCAAAGACGCGCGGGGCAGCGAGGCGTGTTCGGATACCGGGGCGGTGCAGGAAGCGGTTCGAGCCATCAAGGCAAAATACCCGGAGATGGTGGTCATAACCGATGTCTGCCTTTGCGAATACACCAGCCACGGCCACTGCGGTCTGCTCCGGGGGCAGGAGGTGGACAACGACGCCACCCTGGAAGTCCTTGCAGACGCGGCCCTCTCCCACGCGCGGGCCGGAGCCGACCTCGTGGCTCCATCGGACATGATGGACGGACGTGTCGGGGCCATTCGACAGGCTTTGGACGAAAGCGGCTTCAAGGACACGGGCATCCTCGCCTACTCCGCGAAGTACTGTTCCGGTTTCTACGGGCCGTTCAGGGATGCAGCCGATTCCGCCCCGAAGTTTGGAGATCGAAGAGCCTACCAGATGGACCCGGCGAACGCCATCGAGGCGATCCGGGAGGTGGGCATGGACATCGATGAAGGCGCCGATATGGTGATGGTGAAACCCGCCTTGCCCTACCTGGACGTGATTCGCAGAGTCAAGGAGGAATTCGACTGGCCGGTTGCCGCCTACAACGTGAGCGGCGAGTATTCCATGGTGAAGGCCGCCGCCGCCATGGGATGGCTGGACGAGGAACGGGTCATGATGGAAACCCTGATCGGCATCCGGAGAGCCGGAGCCGACCTGATCCTTACCTACTTCGCCAAAGACGCCGCAAGACTGCTCGCGAACCCGTAGAGACGATTCGCCAATCGGCCGATTCGACGGGCCGGACCGTCCCGAAAGGGAACGCGGGATTGGCTCGAAGATGAATGGGGGCCGCCATTCGGCCCCGGCATCCTCCTCCGGCCCATGGGCGCGTCCCGTCTGCGCGAGCGTTCAACAATGGTTCGCTTGCGCGCCCCCGCCACGGGATCGGTTCGTTTGATGGCGGGAATTCAACGTTTGGGGCCTTGAAAATCCGAGATGAAACATGTCAGACGGAAAAGGGAGTTCCATGAGTCATCATTCCGTTTCACATCCGGCGCAAAAGCCTTCGCACGGGGGGAAGCACCCGCATGCGCCGGAAGGAAATCTCCGCCTGGTCGCCTGGGAGACAACCCGTTCCTGCAACCTCGCCTGCGTTCACTGCCGGGCTGCCGCCCAGGATCGCCCGTATGAAAACGAACTCACGACGGACGAATGCTACCGGGTACTGGACGACATCTCATCATTTGCCAAACCCATCGTGATTCTTACCGGGGGCGAACCCCTCCTGCGTCCGGATATCTTTGAGATTGCCGCTTACGGAAACCGCAAAGGATGCCGGATGACCATGGCCGTCAACGGGACCCTGCTGACCCCGGACATTGCAAATCGTATGATGGAAGCCGGCATCCAGAGGATTAGCATCAGCATCGATGGAGCAACGGCGGAATCCCACGACGCCTTTCGGCAGGTCAAAGGAGCGTTCGCGGGAGCCCTGCAAGGCGTCGCCGTCGCAAGAGAGGCCGGGCTGGATTTCCAGGTGAACACCACCATCACCCGGCACAACCTGAGCGAACTCCCCGCCATCCAGGAACTCGTGGTTTCCATTGGAGCGGTCGCCCATCACATCTTCCTCCTCGTTCCCATGGGCAGGGGGAAGGATCTGGCAGAGCAGGAAATCAGCGCTTTGCAGTATGAGGAAACGCTCAACTGGTTCTACGAGCGGAGAAACCACGTGCCTTTGCAGTTGAAGGCCACCTGCGCTCCTCATTACTACCGTATCTTGCGCCAGATGGCGAAAGCCGAAGGGAAGGAAGTCGCCTTTCACACCTTCGGTCTGGATGCGGTGACGCGCGGATGTCTGGGCGGGACCGCCTTCGCCTTCATATCCCACGTGGGACAGGTTCAGCCGTGCGGCTACCTCGAACTCGATTGCGGGAATGTTCGCGAGAAGTCCTTCCGGGAGATATGGGAGACGTCCACAATATTCCGGAACCTGCGAGATTTCGGCAAATACGAGGGCAAATGCGGCAAGTGCGAATACATGCGCGTCTGCGGCGGATGCCGCGCGCGCGCCTACGAGAGCACGGGCAACTACCTTGCCCCCGAGCCCCTTTGCCTCTATCAGCCCAAACGCACGGCGGAGTCCGCATAGAGATGTCTGCGACCGTTGTCTCTTCCAAATCGGAAAACAGTGAGTGGGCCCGCCGCTTCTGGTTGAAGGCCTTGCTCCAGGGCGGGGCGATTCTTGCAGTGGCTGCCGTGGCGGGTCTTGCCTTCAACGGCCTCCGCCCCGCGAAATTGCCCCTCGCCCAGGACTGGTCCGTATCGGGACAACTCGCCGCCGCGAAGCCCGGCGAGAACCTCGTGGTATCACTCGATGACGCGAAAGCCCTCTTCTTCGCCCGCGTTGCGATTTTCATCGACGCCCGGTCGGAGGATTTCTACGAGATGGGACATATCCAGGGCGCCCGCAGTCTGCCCATGGAGGATTTTGACAGCCGATTCCAGGCAATCATGGCGGACGTTCCCCAAGACGCCCCAATCGTCGTCTACTGTGACGGGGAATCTTGTAGCCTGAGCAAGGACCTCGCCCTGATGCTGTCGGGCGCCGGGTTCCGAAACGTTCAGGTGCTGGTGAACGGCTGGTCGCTCTGGCAGACCGCCGGGATGCCCGTGGAGGAAGGCCCGCTCTGAACGAATACTCTATTTATTGAGCGGCCCCCTTGGTTTCCCTGGTTTCAGATTCACCTTCTTTGACACCGGGCGGAGGCGTCGCCTGCCCGGCAGCTTCGGATGCCCTGAGCACGTGCACCTGGACTTCATATTTCTCGTCGGGAGCAGCGTCCGTCACGATGCTCAGCATGGTCTGCTCCCGGCCGCCATTGGGAACGTTGTCCAGGAGGGGCGTGATTTCCAGGTTGATCGCCGTCCCGTTTTCCTGGGGCTGCTGTTCGATCCGGAGGAGCTTTTCATCATAGATCAGCTGCTGAATCTTGAAAGGCTTCTTGTGGTTGCCGGCGACCAGCACCTTCCCCATCCGCACGGGCTGTTCGGCGGCCAGTTTGCCAACAAGGACCGTCGTTGGCCGCACGGCTATATCGCCTTCAATGAATCCATTCACCCGAATGAGGATTTCCGGTTTTTGAGGAATGTCCGTCAGGCATTTGACAAACCCCGCGTAGGCCCCTTGTTTCAGCCGGTTGGCGATGATGAGGCGGTAGTGTTTGCCATCTTCCACCGTTTCCAGGCGGTAGCTGACCTTGTCCTCCAGGTTGCTTTCCAACTTCTGAATGTGAAAAGACTGGCTACCGGCTTTCAAATCAATTGTATTTTCAGTTAGTTGTTCGGTCATGCCACGGAAGGACACATTGGCTGAAGGGCGGATCTCCACAATGGCTTTTATCGTTCCCTGGAGGACCAGGACCGCACGCGATTCCTTGGGATCGTTCGTGAAAACCGTGGCGGTTTTCTTGACGCTTCCCTGAAACCCTTTCAAATGAAGCTTCAAGTGAATCCTGCCCTCACCCCCGGGGCGGATCGTCTGGTCGAAGCTGGCTACCGTGCACCCGCAACTGGGCCGGACCTGTTCGATCTGCAACGCTCCCTTGCCCATGTTCTTGACAAAGAAATCGTGCTCGACTTCAGTTCCTTCGGGCACTTCACCGAAATCATAGGTAGTCTCGGGAACCTCCATCGAGGGCTGATCGGTCTGGGGCTCGGCAGACTTCGACTTTTTCGGAGTGGAACCATCGGGTCCCTTTGCTGCGTAGGCGGTGGCAACCAGGGAACAGCACACGAAGAACATAATAACGAACTTCAATAGACGACCCATGATGCTCAATTCCTCCAAAATTAGAACCGGATCTCCAGGCAGTACCATCGTCCCGGCACGTGTTCCCCGCCGCCGCATGGCACTGTCCATAGCTTTTTCCCCTATAAAGGTCAAGGCCAAAATGGGAACCGTCAACTGGCCCGGACCCGCACCGGGCGGTATTGCGGCAGCGTCGGGCAAATCCGCCCGGGCGCTCTCGGAGGCCTCATTTTCGGGCGGTGGGAAGTCCATTCGACACGAGTTCCCGGGCAGGCACGACCGCAACCCGCTCCTGCTGAAACTGTCGCAATCCCCAATGGAGCGCCCTGAAAGTGGAATCGTAAGGATGCCCGATGGCCAGCGCACTCCCTTCGACCCTCGCTTTGCGAATGAGGCGGCTCAGTTGGAGTCGAACGGCGCTTTCCGCCTTGTTGTGGTCCAGGAAAATGTCCCGTCGCCCGAAAGGAACGGAGAGTTGGCGTGCAACGCCCTGCGCGCAACTGGCCGGGCTGGTCCCGCTGTCTATGAAGTAGAGTCCCCTGCGGTTGAATTCGCCAAGAACGATCTTCATCGACTCCGCATCTTCCGTGAATCGTGAGCCCATATGGTTGTTCGCGCCGCTCACGTGCGGCGTGGAATCCAGGGCTCGCCGAACATTTTTCAGTATATCGTCCGGCGACATGGAAAGAGCCAGTGCCCCTTCCCCGGGGTTGACTCCCGGACGCCCGTGCGGTTCCATGGGAAGGTGGAGTATCACCTCGCGATGGTGGAAATGAGCCAGGTCCGCTATTTCACGAGTATAATGCTGGTTGGGAAGAACGGCAAAGGTCAGCGGAAGGGGAATGGCCATGAATCTCTTCGCCGTTTCCAGATTTGGCCCGAAGTCGTCGATCACGATGGCCACCCTGGCCATTGAAGCAGTCGGCGCGGCCGGCGGAATTTCAGGGGGACGGGGGGCCGGAGGCTGTCCCAGGGAGGCAAGTTTCTCGGGGGCATGGTTCGGCGCTGCCGGCGCCTCGGGCTGTGCCGGGGAAACGGCGGAAACCTCGGGCACGGGGATGTCTCTCGAAACGATCTTCGGAGGCGGCCCGAGGATGCCCTTGCCGGAAGGCTGCTTCGGCGCTGCCGGCACTTCATGCTGCGTCGGCGAAACGGCGGAAGCCTCGGGGGGGGACGCGACCCTGGAAGCTTCTTTCGATCCCCCGTCCCCAACCCCCTTGCCGGAAGGCTGCTTCGGCGCTGCCGGCGCTTCATGCTGCATCGGCGAAACGGCGGAAACCTCGGTCGGGGACGCGACCCTGGAAGCTTCTTTCGATCTACCGTCCCCAACCCCCTTGCCGGAAGGCTGGTTCGACGCTGCCGGCGCTTCGGGCTGCGTCCGCGAAACGGCGGATCCGCGCCCGGCTGGAGGCGCCTGGGGTCCGTGCTCTTTCCCGGGGGGCGATGGCGGAGCATTGCCACCGGTTGGCGGAGTCGAAACCGAGAGGGGAGACATTCCGAGATAGATGAGCCCGGCCAGCGCAATAACGGCCAGGACCCAGATGGTGAGAAGGGGCGGAGAAAAGAACCTGGACGACGTTTCGGGCCTGGCGGCCTTCGATACGGCCGAGGACTTTTTCACGGGCTTCCGCAACGGCCGTTTCGCGGTTCGTCGCGTTTTGGAACCGCCGGCCCCGGTGGTCTTCTTCTTTTTGGAGGTTTCCCCGGAAGTCATTCAGATACGGAGCCTTCACCAATCGGCGTCCACCCGACATCCCCCTGCCCCGTTTTCTTCCGCTCCACGGTGGTATTCCTCACAGAGGAGCACTCACGTTGCAGAGCGGCTGAAGTCCCGATCCGCGGGGGGAAAACCGCCACGACCACAAAGGGTTCCCCGCAACCACGCCTGCCACCCTCCGGACAGGAGCGCGCGATCGTGCGAATGGTTCCCGCCATGGGTCCATGGCCCGGACGTTCTCCGCACAGTCCGGGGGCAGCCGCAAAAATTGAGGGAACGATCGCTGCATGCCGTCTGCGGGCGTTCACCGGTTGTCCACCCCGGTGAACATTCCCGCGCAGAACCATGCAGGAGAGAGCGCCCCTCTCTCCCGCGCACGGGAGAGAGGAGACCAAGACGGCAAAATGGAAATTGTCATAGTGAGACGGTCGCTTCCGGACGACTCCCTGGAGAAGTCCATCTTCGTATTCCCGGTACCCTCGACGGAGACCCGGCGCCGCTCTCAATCCCGAGCGCGAGGAATCACTCGAAGTGCATTTGGGCCATTATCTTGTAACCCTTGAGCAGATCCAGCGCCCTTCTCAACTGGTTATCCTGGTCCAGAGATTTCTGGCCGTCGGTCGTGGGGCTTTCCTGCGGCGTTCCGCCTTCCTTGGGTTTGGCAGGTTCGGTCTTTTGATTCTCCATGTGCCGCGGCAGATCCTTCTCGCGAATGCGACGGTTCTCCTCCGCGCTTTCCCCTTCTGTACTCGCAGTCCCTTCACGTTTCACGAGGATGTCCGGAGTGATGCCCTTGGCCTGGATCGACCGGCCGGACGGCGTGTAATAGAGGGACGTGGTCAGACGGAGAGCGGAACCATCGTTCAGCGGGATGACGGTCTGGACGGAACCCTTCCCGAATGTCGGCTCTCCGAGGATGATCGCCCGCTTGTGATCCTGCAAGGCCCCCGCAACGATTTCAGACGCGCTTGCACTGCCCGAATTGACCAGGACAACTATGGGATAAGTGTGAACTTTTCCCTTCTTGTGAGCCTCGAAGCGCATCTTCTGGCTCTCCAGCCGCCCACCGGTATAAACGATCAAGCCTTCGTCGAGGAACTCATCGCTCACCTCGACCGCCTGATCCAACAGGCCACCCGGATCGTTCCTGAGATCCAGAACCAATCCCTGGAGTGGATGGTTGTCGGCCTCGAGTTGGCTCAACGCCTTCCGAAGATCGTTGGATGTTCCACTCTGGAAACTCGATATGCGCACGTACCCGTAACCCGGTTCGAGCGTCCTCGACCGCACGCTCTGGATGGAGATGACATCCCGGGTCAACTCGAACTCAAGGGGCTTCCGTTCACCCTTACGGATGATGGTGAGCTTCACCTTGGTGCCCTTAGCGCCGCGCATCTTCTGGACGGCGTCCGTGAGGGACATGTCCTGGGTCGGCTGGTCGTCGATCTTGATGATCTGGTCGTTCGAGAGAATGCCGGCTTTGTCCGCGGGGGTTCCCTCCAGCGGCGACACCACCGTCAGAATCCCGTCGCGCAGGGTGATCTCGATACCGAGCCCGCCGAACTTCCCCTTGGTCTCGATCTGCAACTCTTTGTATTCATCGGGTTTCAGAAAGGAAGAATGCGGATCGAGTTCCCGCAGCATGCCGGTGACCGCGCCGTATATGAGTTTCTTGGTATCCACCTTCTCCACGTAATTATCCTGCACGATATTCAGGACATCGCTGAAAAGACGCAGATACTGGTAGATGTCCGGATTGTCGCCTTCCGTTTTGGCTCGAAGACTCGACCAACTCACGAACAGAAAAGCGAATCCCGCGAGCAGCACAATCACTTTCTTTCGATTCTTCAGCATGAGCACTTCCTCACTCTTTCGAAGATTTTTGAACGGCCAACCATTCCATGGGATTGACCGGTTTCCCATGGTGGCGTATTTCAAAGTATAGCTTGGGCGCCCCCCGCGATGACGTATCGCCCATCGTGGCGATGGTCTCCCCCGCTTTGACGCTTTCCCCGGTCTTCCTGGTGATTTCACCGACATGGGCGATCAAGCTGTAGTAGTGCTCCCCATGATTGATGATCACCACATTACCGTAATCCTTCAACTCGTCGGCGAACATCACGAGTCCCTCGTGAACGGCCTGGACGGGGCAGCCCGATCGAGCGGTGATGAGGATTCCGTTATTGTACAGGATGCTTTGAACGTTTGCATTGGGTCTCGTTCCGTAAGTCGCCACAATCTCGCCGGGAGTGGGGAGAAAAAGACCGCCCCTCCGCGCGGAAAACGGGATTTCGCCGAAAACCAGAATGGGCTTCCGCGTGATAGCCCTCTGTTCGGATTTCCTCCGGATTTCTTCGGGTTGGGGCGCAACGGCAGCCTGCTCCAACAGTCCAACGGCATCACCCGACTTCCTCTTCCCGTTAGAGGTTGTCATCGCCGCATTGTATGCAGCCGCCTCGATCTTCACTTCGGACAGTTCCCGTTCCTTCCGAGCCAGGTGTGTTTCAAGGGCATTGAGATTCAGAACGCGCGCGCGAAGGTCCGCCAGGACCCGATAATCCTCCCGGAGAAAGCGGTTTGTCCAGTATTCGGACTCCATGGCCTGGTTCAGCCCGTTGGCAGAGAGCAAAAAAGTAAAATATCTCATTTGTTTGTACTTGTAAAGAGCCACAACCGCAGCCCTCGCCTCCTCAAGATTCCGGCCCGCATCTTTTTTCAACATCAGAAGGCTTTCGCTGATGCGAACCCTTTCCTCCTCGAGACGCGCCATACGGCTGGCGACGTCTTCCTCTACGGATTCCTCCTTATGGGTCTCACGATCCGGGACCGCGGGCATCGATCCAGCCAAACCCTTATCCACAGCGGGTTCCCGCACGTCATCGGCCCGCCCGGTCCGTTCTTCTCCAGAGGCGTTCGCCGCCGGAACGCTTCCGTGCATCGCTCCCGAAAGGACCGAAATCCAGACGCAGATCAGAACCGCCGCACAAACAAGAGAAATACGCATGGGCTTTTCCATCAAACGTGTGCTTCCCCGGCACAACAACCCTTCAAATTGAGACGGCACCGGTTCGTCAGGTGGTCCCGTTCATGAATCTTGCTACGCCATCGAGGCGCGTCTCAACGCCAGCCAGGCGGCAACCCACGTCAGGGTAACCCCAAGAATCCACTGTCCCGCGAAAGCGAGAAATATCTCCGTTTCTTTTATGGCCAGCGCGGAGGAAACGGGAAAAGGAAGCGCCGTCCGCACTCCGTAGACGCAGAGGATCAACAGTCCGGCAGCCAGAAAAGCGCTTGCGCTTGCCTCGATGAGGCCTTCCAGGTAATAGGGAAAGAACGCGTGAAAAGGGGTTGCCCCCACGATCCTGTATATTTCGAGTTCATCGGCGTGCAACGACGCTGCCAGGTGCGTCGTGAGGAAGAACGTCGACAGGGCGACCAGGGCGAAAAAACCGGCGACGCCCCACCCCACGGACCTCACCACTTCGAGAAAGGGTTTCAACTTAGCTGTCCAGTCCATTCCCGATACGATCTCCTCCACCTGTGGATATCCCTTCAGTTTTTCCAGGAGCATACCGTATTCATCGCCGCGGATGATTCTCGGTTTGAGGAGGATTTCCAGGGAAGGAGGCAGGGGGTTTTCCCAAAAACCGCTCATTATGGAACTCCACTCGCCCAACTGCTTCTCCATCTCCTTGAAGGCATCTTCCTTCGAGACGCTTCGCAGGTGTTCAACCGCAGGCCAGGACCTCAGTTCCTGAAAAAGGGCTTCCCGTTCCTCTGCGGTGCTTTCCGTATGAAGGTAAACCACGACCCTCGAATCCAGCGCAAAGGAGGGAATCAGGCGCTCCACCGAAAGAGAGAAAAGGAAAAGAACCCCCGCGAAGAACAGCGAAAGTGCGAGCAGGACCACACTCAAGGCCCTGGCGAGCGTGTTCCCGCGGACATTGTTCATCGCGCGCTCGAAGTATCGAACCAACCTGTCACCCATGTCCCAACCTGTACGCCATACGTCTTCACGATCCGTATGATGGATTCCCGAAGCGGCCCGCCGCCGTTCAGGGCCCATCGCAAGCATATCATTTCGAACCGCAGGGGAAGCGCCCTTTCAGATGCCCCCGCAATGCGCGCCATCCGTGAGGGGGCCTCACCAGATGGCTGAGATCCGCCGCCCGCCCCGCAGAGTGAACGATCCCTCCACGAATCTTCCGCCGTCGATGGAAGCAGTGCGGCTGCCTGGAAAAGCAGCGGGCAGGGATGGATCGTTCGTGGCCAGGACCACGACAACTCCACGCGAGTGGATTCGCCGCAACAATTCCAGAATTTGGCAACGCGAGTCTTCATCCGCCATGCCCGTGGGTTCATCGGCGAGGAGGATGAGGGGTTCGTTGGCAATCGCGCGTGCGAGCGCCAAACGTTGGTTCTCCGCTGCCGTCAGCTGGCCGGCGGGCGCGTCCATCCTGCGTTCCAGACCCGTCAAACGCAGAACCTGCCGCACCCTGTTCCACACGAACAAATAGTCCCTTCCCGCCGCTTCCAGGGGCAAGGCCGCGTTCTCGAACACGCTTCGATCGGGCAGAAGCTTGCCCCCCTGCAAGACGATCCCCACGCGCCTCCGGAGATGGCGCAATTCCTTCGTGGTCATTCTTTGAACGTTCTGGCCCTGAAAGAGTATCTGGCCCCCATCCGGCGATTCCAGCCGGAGCAAGAGCTTGAAGAAAGTCGTCTTGCCGGATCCGGAAGGCCCCACGAGGCACACGAAATCCCCTCTGTGAATTTCAACGGTCGCATCATCGAAGAGAACCCGCCCGTCCCCGGTGCGTTTGGACACATGGAGGCACTGGACGAGAAGACTCTCGCGACGGTTTTTTCCAGGTTCGCCGACGGGTTGCATACAGGGGGCCCCCTTTTCGTCTATCCGTCCACAATTCCCGGCGATGCGCCGGGCCTGCGTTCTCTTTGAAGAAAGTCCCGAACGCAACGGCGCATGTTGCTGTATATCCCCTTCCTGCTGTTCATGAGATAGACAGCATGCCCGATGTGAAAAATCTCGTCAACCAGCCTTTCCACGGCTTCCGGTTCGCGTTCGGGGTCGGACTGGGACATCGCCTCCTCGAAGAGCGGGACTATCTTATCTTTCATTCTCAATTCAGTATCCACAAGAAAGACAGCCAGGTGGGGTTCGAGATCCTTCAACCGGTTCCAGAAGGCGGACACCGCCGGAAGCTCCACGCCCCGCGGCGGGGAGGATTTCACTTCCACGCAGGCAAGAAAACCGGCCAGCACGGCCACGACATCGTAGTCTCCTCCGTGGCGGGTATGATCCAGCCGCACGTTGAAGACGGCCGGAGACAGGAATTCCCGCTGGAAAATTTCACACACATACCATTCGAGGGTCGGCCCGAAACTGGGAACATCCCTCGGGATGAGACGATAGCCTTTGCCGGGAACCATCTCAACCACGCCCAGGTCCGACAGGGTCCGCAGGTACGATCGGACGGTTCCCGCCGAACAGTAGCGGCTCAACGCCGCCGGGTCGTCTCCTTCGGGAAACTGGATGAGATCCCTCAGGAAAAGACGGAAGGAATAGCGCCGCATGAGGTTGTAGAAGGATTCTTTGCGAGGGCGCGACGCGTCGGGAGGAAGCAGAAGCTGAGCGGAAGCCCCGTGGGCGAGAACCGGAAATCCCCGCTGCTGAAGGAAGACCTCCACGGGGTGCTTCCGAAGGCTTTCCTCCCGGCGCAGTTCCATCACCTCCCGCTGCAGTTGAGACAACGCCCCCTTGACGCCTTCGAGTTCCTCTTCGAGCCGCTGGAAGCGATCCATCATGCTTCTCTGCCCAACCTCGACCATGCCTCGTGCAGCACCTCATCAAAGTATCGGCTCAGATTCGAGTTGGCCCCGCGGCACCCGTCAACGACCTTCTCCGCCCAGGCGAGATACTCGCGCCTCCTCTTCAAAGACCAATCGGCAGGCGGGTTGCTGATCACATCGCGAACGTTGCAGATCTTGTCCGCGATTTTTATCTGCTTCGCCCGTTCGGACATGTGCGGAGCGTGTTCTACCTGAAGGCGCTTCCGTTCGGCTTTGGGAAGGTCCTTATCGTCCGTGACCTCGGCCACGAGAAGGCGAACGTCACGCCCGAAGGTCTCTTCCAACTCTCCGTAGGTGGCGTCGGTGTCTTCGACCGTGTCGTGAAGAACCGCCGCGAGGAGCGTCGGCAGCTCGTTCACGCCCCCCAGATTGGCCAGAATATCGGCAACTTCGATGGCGTGATTGATGTACGGCGGAGCATCCGCGCCTTTGCGGCGCTGATACCGATGCTTGTTCGCAGAGTAACACACAGCTCGAATGAACAGCCCGAGTTCGGTAGCGCTCCCCATGACATCCTCTCCGTATGTGCGCGACTTTTCCCAGTGAGACCACCATTCACTTTCAGCCATTCGCTTCGGCATGACAAATGCTCTGACGTACTGCAGGCAGTCCGCGGCAATCCACGGCGCTTATCGGGACTATACCTCATATCTCTTCATTTTGCAGCAGTTCCTGCACGCCCCTTCGCGTCCTCGCAGCGCCGCCCGGCGCACGGCGTCAGGCGGGCGCTTCGGACCACGATTGGAGTTCGAGGATGTTTCCCTCGGGATCCGCGGCGTAAACAAAGGTGACGACGCCTTTTCCGGGAACGGGGACGGATGCGACGGAACCGATGGCCCGCCCTCCGTTGGCCAGGACCCGTTCGAGAAGAGCGGAAACGTCGGGCGCCTCGAATGCGATATGCCCCAGGCCGAGACGGTTGGCAGCCGCATCGGGTTTATCGAGCATGTGGTCGTAGGCGAAGATTTCGAGGGTGGGGCCGTCGGCGCCGGCCCCCGGCAGCCGGAGATGTTCGCCCTGCAAGCGGGCGTTCGGCACGCCCGTGGCCGCCTCGAGCCAGGGACCGGCCAGATCGCGCTGCGGGGGAACCGGCACGCAGCCGAAAACATCCTGGTAGAAACGGGATAAACGCCGCCAGTCGGCGGCGCAGATATTGACGTGGGTGAATGTTACCGATGGTTTCAACGTATCCTCCCAAATTTTCACACTCTGTTTTCACATCACGCGACGATTGAAAAATCTTCGGCGCCGGATTTCTAACCTTGCGAGATTTTTGCGCACGATGAAGCGCTTCGCCGCATCGGCCTCAGGCGTCGTCGAATCCACCCCGGGAAGTGCGCCATCGATCCGCGGCGATCAACTCTGGCCTGGCAGGTGATGCCGTCTATTCACTGGCGATTGATCCCAAGACTCCAACCACTATCTATACCGGAACCTGGGGCGGCGGTGTATACAGGAGCACAGATGGAGGAGAAAACTGGGCTGCCGCCAACTCCGGCCTGACAATTATGTATTTGATTTCATTGGAGATCATCCCAAACAGTCCGAGCATCCTATATGCCGGGACTTATTACGGAGGCGTATACAAGAGCGTAAATGGCGGCGGGGGTGATGCAGCACATGATGGCAACGACGCTGCAAACAACCAATCAGACACTGAAGGCAATTGAGTCTTCCTTCAACATGCGTGACCGTGATGGCTCAAATATTGTTATCGTCCTGATTCGGGGCAGATTCGGGCGTCAATCCCGTTGGCTTCACGTTACCCCGGCGAAAGCCGGGGTCCAGAAAGCCTTGCAGAGCCTGGATACCTGCCTTTTTCTTCCTTCTCTCTACCTGACAAAGAATGAGAAGCCATTCCGGCCACCCATCCCGTCAACCCGCGTCAGTATTGAATTTGTACCACAAAAGTCTCACTCATTCGGCCACCCGCCCACTTCTCATTCTTTATCCGGGGGTGCAACCACGCAGAGTACCACGACAAAAAAAGAGGACTCAGAGAATCATCTCTAAGTCCTCGAATTTCCTTGGCGTCCCCAACCGGATTTGAACCGGTGTTGCCGGCGTGAAAGGCAACACGCAACCCCACACCAACCAACAATTTCAACCCCTTACGCTTGCACCTGGATACACCAAAAGCACCCGGATACACCTGAAAGGATATCCATCGGGATATCCAAGAAAGAAAAGGCTCCGGGGTTGGGGGACCTCGAAGCCGACAGAAAAACCATCAAAACCGCCCTCACCATGGCATGCGATGCCCCGCGAAGTCAAGCAGAAATCGGGGGTGCCGCATGAAAAAATTGCACCCCGGAGAATCCTTCAATCCTCACGGCCTGTTCGTCGGTGCCTTCATTCCGAACTGCATCCTGAGATATCCGGCGTTGACTTCGACGGCAAAATTGGCCTGGGCGCGTCTTCAACAATTCGGGGGAGAAGCCGGGAAGTGTTATCCCTCCATCTCGACCATTGCGGAAGAGATCGGGACATGTCGACGCAACGCTGTACGTGCGGTCAAAGAACTGGTGGATAAAGGTTTCCTTCAGCGGATCAGTCCAACACCTTCCGAGCGGGGAACGGCGAAGGCGACCACGCACTATCTCTTCCTCTGGCACCCGTGTTTTGAGGACGCAATAGTCAGAGGGACTAGGGAACTAGAGTGCCCTAGTAAAGTGGGCGGACTAGGGAACCAGAGTGCCACTACTAGGGAACCAGAATGCCCTAGTACTAGGGCACTAGAGTGCCCACCACTAGGGAACCAGAGTGCCCACAACAACAATCATTTAAGACATCATAAAGAAGACACCACGACAACAACCACGCACGCGCACGTGACCTCCGCTCCCGAACCCGAAGTTGTGACCGATCCGGAAAGCAGTGGTTGTGGTGGTGGTGTTTCTTCTTTGAACAAAGAATTTGAAAAACTTCCTCCACGGGAGCAGCGATACATCGTCACCATGGTGGAAGTCACCCGAAACGGTCAGGGGTTCAAGTCGGGTGAAAGTGCCTACCGAAATGCGCTCATCAGGATGGCGAAAAATGGAAAACTCGATACTTCGGACTTGGAAGACAGAGAAGAGCAGGCGAAGAAAGGGATTTGGACCAAAGACAGTTACTACTCAGGCATGAAACGCCTTGATGATACGCCGGAGATGGTAGGCAAGGCTGGAAGAACAGCCATGGCGGCATTTCAGGAATTAGCAAGGATGAAGGGAGAGCGAGATGGCAAGGTGATAGACTTAACCAGTCCAACAACAATCCATAATGCGGCAGCTATTCAAGAAGCAAGACGGCGAGAAACAGAGAATGGTCAAATCCATAGTTGTTATGCCGGACTAAAGGATTGGTCGAGTCCATCGCAACCAGAGTCTAAAGAGATAGACACACAAGAAGAAACTATTGAAGCAAGGAAAGAAGAACTTCAACAAAAATGGATTGCTTCCGGACTTAACCCACAAGGATTTATACGTCAATACATGACTGTCGATGGAAATACAATTGACGACATGGCATTAAAGGCTGCATTCTCAATTCATTACCCTATCGAAGCAGGGCGTATAACCGAAATGGTAAAGTCTGTAACGTGTCGCAAGCTTGGAATAGCACACAAACCTAAATGCAAATACTGCGATCATTATCAAGAAGGCATTGGTTGTAACAGTATAGGCCATGCAGTAGATGGAGAGCAAGATGCTTGCGGCAAAGCAACCATCACAAAGAAGGGTTATCTTGACCCAAGAATAGGAAACCCTCAATATGCTGAGTACAAGGCGAATGGCAACGGGAGGGCGAAACATGAGAACGCTCATTGAGTGCATTCACCTTGTCCATGCCTGCCGGACCCATGCCGACCTGGTTCACCTCTTCGAGCAGCATGGTGGAATATGGCGGCGGCAGCTTATCAGATCAGAACACCGGACCCTCGTGCGTCATGCCCGGGAACGAGGAAGAGCTTTGGAAGGGATCGAGAATGAATGTATGGCCCTACAGCACTTTGGCATGGAAGCGCCTTCGACGCGCCAAGCTGGCACAGACTCCTACGTGTGAATACTGCGCGCCTGGGACACATACACCCGCCACGGTGGTGGATCACAGGAAGGCCATATGCGATGGCGGCGACCCTTGGGACATGGGTAACCTGGTGTCCTGCTGTGCACCCTGCCACAACCGCAAAACTGCCTTCATGGATGGCGCGGGGGGCAACCGGAGGCAAACCCGTGTTCCGGTCAAGGGATGCGATCCAGCGACGGGCCGGCCGTTGGACCCGGCGCACTGGTGGCGACAATGAGACATGACACATTTTGCCGTTGTCAAAATCATGACGTTGGCACGGTCCTTGTCGCGCTTTCGAGAAATCTCTCAGGGCTGCCGGCAAGGACCGTGTGCCCATCGTCGCGTAACGTTTCGCACATTTTGAGATCGGAGAAAGATCATGGGCCGAAGGGGTCCGAAAAGTAAACCGGATGCTCTCAAGATCCTGGAAGGAAATCCGGGAAAGCGAGCACTCAATCACAACCGGCCTGAACCTCGGGGGCGCCCGGCTTGTCCCGCTCACCTCTCCCTCGATGCTCAACGGGAATGGCGGCGGATCGTGTCGGCACTCCCTCCTGGCCTGGTGACTGCGGTGGACGTCCCTCTCCTGGGGGCCTTTTGTGAAGCTTGGGCGCTCCACAAAGAGGCGTGCGCCCATATTCATGTCGAGGGAGCCGTTGTGGATGGAAAGCAAAATCCATGGCTTTTGATCCAGGAGAAGCAAGTCAAAATCATGGCAATGATTGGGGGAAGGTTCGGGCTTTCTCCATCCGACAGAAATAACCTGAAGGCTCCGGAGCCGAAGGAGAAAGATTCCAAATGGGCCGGGCTGATAGGGTAATCGCGTTCATTGAGAACTTGCTCATCACCTCGGGCGAGCATGCCGGGCGACGGTTTCTCTTGCGCCCATGGCAAAAGGATATCATCCAGGGGATTTACGATCCTGTTTCCTCCGATGGACGGCGCATTGTTCGGCAGGCGCTTTTCACCTGCGGGCGTAAGAATGGCAAGACTCAATTAATCGCTGCGCTCGTTCTCGCGCACCTGGTGGGGCCTGAGCGGGAGCAACGTGGCCAGATATATTCCGCCGCGGCGGACCGGGAACAGGCGGCGCTCGTTTTCAACGAGTGTTGCGCCATGGTGCGGGCCGATCCTGAGCTTGAACGCCTGGTGAATATCATTGAGTCCACAAAGAGGATCGTCCACTATGGCAGCGGCAGCTTCTATAAGGCCATCTCCAGTGAGAGTAAAACGAAACACGGCCTTTCCGCCTCCGTAATCATTTACGATGAGCTGGCGCAAGCTCCGAACCGTAAACTCTACGACGTCCTGACGACCTCGACAGCCGCCCGGAAAGAACCCCTTACGATTGTCATCTCCACGAAGTCTTCCGATCCGCTTCACGTAATGTCGGAACTGGTGGGATATGGACGGCAGGTACGCGACGGTGTGATTCAAGATCCGACGTTTGCGCCCTTCATCTACGAAGTGCTGATGGATTGTCCGAATATCTGGAACGAGGAATGTTGGGCTCTTGCGAATCCAGCTCTCGGGGATTTCCGGTCCCTCTCAGAGATGCGGAACTTCGCCGAGAAGGCAAAGCGCATACCATCGCTCGAATCCGTCTTCAGGGCCTTATATCTCAATCAGGAAGTGGACGCCGACGAGCGTTTCATCTCCTCTGCCGATTGGGAAGCATGCGACGGCGCGGTGGATATCGAGCCCTTGCGTGGCCGTCCATGTTGGGCGGGCCTGGATTTGAGTTCCACACGGGATTTGACGGCGCTGGTTCTGTACTTCCCCGACAACGACGGCGCGGTGATTCCGTTCTTTTGGGTCCCTCTGGACTGCTTGGCCGAACGTGAGGACAAAGACCGCGTTCCTTACCGGACATGGCACAGGCGGGGATACCTCGAAGCCTTCCCCGGGCGAGCCATCGACAAGAAAGCGGTCGCCTTCCGCCTGGCCGAGATTTCCGCAATGTTCGACGTGCAAGGGGTGGCCTACGATATGTGGAGGATAGAGGATCTTAAGAAAATACTCGAGGATGAGGGGATTGACGTTCCCCTTTTACCCTTCGGACAGGGATTCAAAAGCATGTCGCCGGCGGTGGATGCTCTCGAAGGGCTGATACTTGCCGGGCGGCTCCAGCATGGAAACCACCCGGTTCTTACCTGGAATTGCAGTAATGCCGTGGTTGTGAAGGACCCGGCAGGCAACAGAAAAATTGCGAAAGACAAATGCCGCGAGCGTGTTGACGGCCTGGTTGCTCTGGTTATGGCCGTAGGGTTGCACTCACGGGAACATGGGCCGATCACGTATGACTTTGACCGGGACTTGGTGTTGAGTGCCTAGGGTTTCACGCCGGCTGCTTCACCACCAACGGTTTCTAGGAGTATTGCGTCTATGTCGTCATCGTTCAATACTTCCCTGTCGCGTAGCCAAGCAATCAATAGAGAGACTGCTTTGCACAGTCTATCAGATCCACGTTCATCTGTCAGGGTGTAGAACACTCTCTCTTCAAGCTTTAGACCATCATCCTTGTGTGTCCTGCTTCTGAGTATTTCTTCTCTCGATGCCATTTCCCTTCCCCTTTGATGGTTAATGGTTACCTTCCCCATACCACACCTTAAACCCGATGCAAGAGGAAAATTTAACCCATAGTTAGGTATGGGTCCAGGGGAGAAAATCGATTCCAGGGGCATCCTCGCGCTTCCACGCGCCACAGCACCCCGGTTCGTCTTGGATGCTTCGGCTCTGGCGGTTTGACCCTTCTCGTGGTGCTGTTTCCGGTTGGACTCTTCCTGGATGGAGCGTTGAGTCGCCTGTCAATGAAAAACGTGCAACCTGGTAGACACTTTTTTGTGCATTCCCACTTTCACCCCGGAAACTGCTGACTAGGTCGCGCCCAATTCCCACTTTTGGGGTCAAAAGGCAGGGTCAATTCCCACTTCCCACACAAGGACCCTCCAACCATTTTGGCGGCATCGTCGGCGGCTTTGTGGCCTTCACCTCCGCGCAAATTTGCGCTTAAGTCCGTTCGTGTTCCCTGTCTCTTCCGCGCCTCTTCCTCGAACATGGGATTGATCCGGGCATCGACCAGAGTTGTTACGGTTGTATTTTTTCTCTTGACATAGTTACGTGTGTATTTTACCATGAAATTATGGAACTTGAACTTGACGTTGCTGAGTAGTGAATGGGGGCAGATATGACCGTGTCACAGGAGAGAGCACAGAATTTAGCGAGACTGTTTTTTGAGCCGTTTATGCCAACGGATGATGTCTCTGAAATTACGGGAGTCCCTCCGGTTACAATCCGGCAATGGATGAACCGGGGACATCTTGAATTTCGCGGCACCCCACGAGTGCGCCAAGGCAAGGCCATGTGTTATTCCCCCGCGAACGTGGTTGAAACAATGGCCTTTGCATACATCTCCCATCTTGGACTTCCACCAAATAGATTTGCGGGGCAGGTTGCTTCTTTAGTCATGTCTGCCGCTTCGAGGTATCTGCACGACATGGCGGGGACATGGGGAGACTATGCAAGTAGGACCGAAGCAGAAAAGAATTGGCAGCGGTATATTATCGCCTACTACGATCCATCATACAAGGCCTTGCGATGGGTCGAGTCTTCCGTGCCAACATTGCAATTCCAGCCGCCGGATGCGGCATGGATCGTTTTAGACTCACACCTTCTCTTGGATAGGACCATCCAGGGGATTGACGCCTTAGCGGCGAGAAAGGCAGCAACCGAATGAAACGCGAATCAATGAGAGACCTTTTAGACACCCGCTCGCGCACCGTTGCCGAAATGCGGACCATTCTCGACAGTCCCAAGGGAATCGATGGCAACCTTGATGCTGATCAGGAACAGCGGTGGCAGACGCTCAAGTCCACGCATTCCGCTCTTGACTCCAAGATCGAACGCCAGGCATTCATTGATGACGCCGAGCGACGCATGCAGGGAACGCAGATCACCGGCAGCGGTGACGGCAGGCTTGACGACGAACTGAGAAGCTTCTCGCTGGTGAAGGCCATTGCCTCTCAGGTTCCTGACCTCGCCGGAAAGGTGGACTTCGGCAGAGAAGTGGAATTGTCCAGGGAACTCGAACGGAGATCCGGACGAAAGGCCAGCGGTATTATGGTTCCCATGCAAGCCTTCGAGCGCCGCGCCGATCCGATCACCACGACCCTTCCGGCGGCTGGACCTGGCAGCAACCTGGTTGCGACCGACTACCGGGGAGATTTGTACATTGACGCTCTCCGGAACGCTCTGACCATTCGGCGCTTGGGGGCACGGATCATTACGGGCCTTGTCGGCAATGTGGACATTCCCCGGCTCAAGGCTAGTGCAACGAGCGGTTGGGTTGCCGAAAATGCGGCGTTGACGGGGAGCGCGATGCAGTTTGAAAAGGCGAGTCTCACCCCCAAGCATTGCGGCGCCATGGTCGAGTTTTCGCGAAACATGCTCCTCCAGGCTTCCCCGGACATCGAGCAGCTCGTGAGAGACGACTTTGCTAAGATCCTCGCCGAAGCGGTTGACTCCGTAGCGATCCAGGGCGGCAGCGCGAATGAGCCGGACGGCATTCTCGCCACAACCGGGATTGGCGACGTGCCCCTAGGGACAAACGGTGGGCCGATCACTGCGGACGCCATAATTGACCTGGTGAACGCGGTCGAGATCGACAACGCGGTGGGGACGGCCTTCCTCACCAACTTCAAGGTGAAAAAAACAGCATCGAAGCTCAAAGACGGCGAGGGCCTCTACCTGGGCCTGGATACCGTTTTCCAGGGTTATTCTCGGGGCTTCAGCAACCTGGTTCCCTCGACGCTTGACAAGGGGACATCCACAGATGTCTGTTCCGCTATCCTCTTCGGCGATTGGTCCGACTTGATCCTGGGGTACTGGTCCGAATTGGACATTTTGGTGAATCCGTACTCTGAGACGGCGTACAGCAAAGGCAACGTCCTGGTTCGCGGTATGTTGACGATGGACATGGCGGTGAGACATCCTGAGAGCTTCGCAGCGATCAAGGACATCACGACGGCCTAGAGGGGTGTGACATGACTCTCCAGCTTGAAAGACGAATGGGGGTTGAAGTCAGAGCCAAGGGGCGGCGCTTGGAAGGTTACGCGGCTGTTTTCGGGGTCGAGACCCGCATAGGGAATTTCTCCGAGATCATCATGCCGGGGGCCTTCCAGGTCTCTCTTTTGAACCGGGATATTCTGGCGCTGGTCGATCACGATCACACACGGATTCTCGGGCGGACCTCTTCCGGGACGCTCCGGCTCTCAGAAGATACTCGAGGGCTGGCCTTCGAAATCGACGTTCCCGACACGTCGCCGGGCCGGGATGTGCTCGTTCTCGGGGATCGGAAGGACCTGGGGGGCATGAGCTTCGGGTTTACGGTCGCACCCGATGGCGAGCGGTGGCAGGGGCAGCGGCGGGAACTCCGGGCGGTGACGCTTCATGAGATATCGGTTGTTTCGGCCTGGCCTGCTTATGACGGCACGGTGGTTGCCGCTCGTTCCCGGATGCCTTCCAGACTCGCCTACTTGCACCGGCAATTGGAGGCTATGTGATGTGGCCCTTCCGAAAAAAAGTTGAAGAGCGGTCCTATGATCCTTCATGGCGTGCGCTCTCGGGATTGAGCACGGCGACGGGGACCCTCGTTAATCCGCGCCTGGCGGAAAACCTGAGCGTGGTTCTGGCTTCAGTCAACGCCATTTCGACAGCAATCAGCAGTTTACCGGCCTATGTCTACCGGCGCACCTCCAAGGGCCGAGAGATCGACACAGGGCACCCCTTGCAGGATTTGATTTATCAAGGGCCGAACCAATGGCAGACCTGGCCGGACTTTCTTGAGTTCATGATGTCGCAGGTACTCTTGCGCGGGAACGCCCTTGCCGAGATCCTCTCACCCGGGCGCGGCATGCTCGATGGATTGAAGCCAATTCCCTGGGAATATGTCAGCGTCCAGTTACTTCCTTCCGGTCGCCTGGTGTACGACGTCGCCGAGATCAACTCGATTTACGGGGGTTCTGGACGTCCTAGACGACTTTTGGACACGGAGGTTGCCCACTTGCGGGATAGGACCGATGACGGCCTGGTGGGCAAATCTAGGCTATCCAGAGCGGCGGCTGTGATCGATGCGGGTTACTCGCTGCAAGAGTTTTCCTCGAACCTCTATCGGAATGGGGTCCATCCTTCCGGTGCTCTTGAGGCTGACGGGAAGCTGTCACCTGAAGCTCTGAAACGGCTGGCTGAGAATTTCAGAGACGCATTTTCAGGAACCCAAAATGCAGCGAAAGCTCTTGTGCTCGATCAGGGCTTGAAGTGGAAAAGTGTTTCAATCAGTCCGGAAGATGCTGAACTTCTGGCCTCCAGGCGTTTTACAGGTGAGGAGCTTGCCAGAATCTACCAGGTTCCGCCGCCGATCATCGGCGACCTGACCCATGGAACGTTCACGAACTCCGAGACAGCCGGGCGATGGTTCGCTCAATTCACGGTGGGACCATGGGTGAGGAAGATCGAAGCTGAGTTTGCCCGATCCATTTTCACGGGGTCCGAACGAGCAACCCATGAATTGGAACTCGACCTCTCGGGCTTCATGCGGGCGGACCCGGAAACACGGTGGAAAAGCCATGAAGTTGCGGTACGCAACCGGATATTGACCCCGAACGAAATCCGGGAAACGGAAGGCTGGAATCCGCGACCTGGTGGAGATGAATTCGAGACAGCAGCAGCCCCGGCCTCTGAGGCGCCTAATATTGGATAGCGCGGGGGAAGGCGCTAATGGCCGAAGCTTCCCAAGGGGCTTTCATCCCTTTCCTCCCTTCGGCCTTTTTTCAAGGTGACTCATAAGGAATGAGCGTTGACGACCTCAAAAAAGAACTGGGCGATTCTCTTACGGCTCAAGAAGTCGCTGACATCTTCAGGATTGACGTCCGGACGGTACGGAAATATCCTGAACGTCTTGGCGGTGTGGAGGTTGCGCCGGGATGCCTACGGTTCTTTGAAAACAAGATTCGGAGGTTGATCGATGCCGACACAAACGATTCGTCGTGGTGTGCTTCGATGGCGCGGCGTGGTGAAGATGGAAGGCGAGATAGTCGCTTCCAAGTGGTTCGGGAAAGGCCAGCAGGAGCAAAGAAAGGCCATCCTATGGGAAGAGGGGAAAAAGCGGGAGATCGAGGAGAAATCAAAGACGACCCTCACGGCCTGCTTAAGTCCCTTGGCCTGGGCGAATGATTACTTGACCGACATGAAACGGAACTGTGTCTCGAAGACGTATCAGGAAAAAAAGACTGTGTTTGTCCATCTCCTCAAATTTGCAGGGAGCAGACCACTTGCCGAGTTTTCACCGGATTTCGCAAAGAAGTTTTTGAACAAGCAGTTTGACACAAGGTCCGGATATTCAGCGAACAAGGACCGGAAAAACTTGTCTGCGGCCTGGGAGTGGGGAAAGAAGTATCTTGACGGTTTCCCCAACATGGCAAACCCCTTTCTCGTGGTGGTACGGTACAAGGAAGAGCGCCATGACAGATACATCCCACCGGAAGAGGATTTCTGGAAGGTGTTTGAACTCTCACAGGGACAAGACAAGGTAATGCTCACCGCGTTTCTTTATCTCGCTGCCCGGCGGGGGGAAGTCTTCCGGCTCAAATGGTCTGATGTGGATTTCCATGAAGGAAGAATCCGATTGACGACCATGAAGACACACGGCGGGGAAATGCGGGCGGACTGGCTCCCGATGACAAAAGCGTTGAAGAGCGTTCTCCTGGGATGGTGGCAGGAACGACCATTCAAGCAATCCGAGCATGTTTTTACCATGCTGGGGGATGCTTTTTCAGCAAAGTATGGGCCTGGCGATCCGTTTATCTGTAGACAGCATTTCATGCGGAAGCTGTGCGACCGGGCCGAAGTGAAACCTTTCGGCTTTCATGCGATCCGCCATTTCTCCGCGGTGACTCTTTACAAGGCCGGGGAATCGATGAGCATGATTCAGAAGATTTTGCGTCACCAACATCCAGGCACAACCGAGCGTTATCTCAGAAGTTTGGGTTTCGAGAGCGATCAGATGAGAGATGCTCTTGAGAATTTGAACAAGGAACCGGCGAAGGTGATATCTTTGCCGCAAAAAGCAAGGACCCTCTGAGCTGTAACTCAAAGGGTCCGGTATATCCGCCCGGATATCCGCCGGGCTTAACCAGGTCACAAGGAGCTGTAACCCATGGAAATCGTTTGGCGTCCCCAACCGGATTTGAACCGGTGTTGCCGGCGTGAAAGGCCGGTGTCCTGGACCGAGCTAGACGATAGGGACAAATCTCGAAACGCGAATCCCTTCTAACCAAAGAATTGCATCTCGTCAAGGTTTTTTGTTGGAGAACATCCACCGCAATACACGGGACAGCGAGTAAGGAGAAGGCCCCTGCACCTTCCGGCCGGTCCCTGAAATCACCAACTCATCGATATCACTGAACGCACTCACAAAAAATAGGACGCAACCCGTTTCTTTCCGGCCTGAGGGGGAGTGAAAATTTCGCTTCAGACTACACGCTCCAGCCGGGGAACGACCGTGGAGCACGGGCACGAAGGAGGAGAAAATGAATGAGATGCGCTTTCAGAGCGCGCCTCACTCATTAGTGCTGTGCGCCTCTTGCGCTTCGCGCACGGACACTGAGTGATCCGTACTGCCCGGCACACTCGAATTGGGCGGCCTTCCAAGCGATCATCGCGTGAAGAGATACGAAAGGAGCGGTGCGGACACGGCGTCAACGCCGGGGAAGGGGCACAAGATAAGGGGGTACATAAGGAGATTCCGGCGGGCGGCTGCATCCACCAGCCCAACGCCCCCGAAAGAGTTGGAGCCTTCGGACAGGCGCGTTCTGAAAGTGGAGGCTGCGCATATTCAACTGGTGGGCCGTGCAGGACTCGAACCTGCGACTCTCTGCTTAAAAGGCAGATACTCTACCTTCTGAGTTAACGGCCCGCAGCACCTCGTACAAACAGACCCGGATTGGTAACACGTCCTCGGCGAGGGTGTCAAGAATAAATATGGCGCGGCGGGATGCCTCGCCCCCGGAGAATTCTACGACGCTCATCTTGACCTCGTTTCCAACATGCAATAACCTGCCGCCAATAGATGTGATGGCAGGTCCTTTTCCAGCCGACGCTTTGACAAGGAGGCGGAGCGATCGCCGTTTCTATCGCCAAACCGCCGATTCTTTCTTTCTACAGAGGGAGTATCCACATGAAGAAAATAGTCCTGGGTCCCCAAACGCTGCTCTACCCCATGCCCGCCTTTTTGATCGGCGCAAACGTCGGGGGCAAACCGAATTTCATGACGGCCGCCTGGAGCGGAATCGCCGCCAGCAATCCTCCCGCGTTGACCGTATCTTTCCAGCACCACCGCCTCACCTATAAGGGCATCAGGGAGAACGGAGTGTTTTCCGTCAACGTGCCCTCGGAAAACCTGGTCAAGGAGACGGATTACTGCGGCATCGTCTCGGGAAACACAGAAGACAAGGCGAAGGTCTGCAAATTCGAGGTGTTCTACGGCAAGTTGAAGACCGCTCCCTTGATCGGAGAATGCCCCGTGAACCTCGAATGCAAGGCGCTCCACATCCTGAATCTCGGCAGCCACGCCCTCGTCATCGGACAAATCGAAGAAGTCCACGTCTCGGAAGAGTGCCTCACCGAGGGCATGCCGGACGTCCTCAAGGTGCACCCGTTTCTTTTCAGCGTGGGCAACAGGAAGGAGTACTACGCGGTGGGCGAGAAACTGGCGGATGCCTTCAGCGTGGGCCGGGAGATCAAGAAATCCGGAGCCTGACGATTCCGCCCATCGACACTTCCTCCGCTCCCCGGGCAAGATACCGCCTCCCGCCCGGTGGGGAGCAATGCTCTTGAATCAGGGTTCCCTCTCCTCGGGAGAACGCCGGGGTGAGGGAAGATCGTCTCTCGAAGCCCCCTCACCTCAACCCTCTCCCCTGAGACGGGAGAGAAGGAACCCTTCTCAGGCCCTAAATCAACCGGACCGCCGCCTGCGGCTCCGTACGATACAACTCCACGACAGCCGAACGCGCCCACCATTCCCCCTTCTTCCCGGCCTTTGCCCACCATCGGAAATAGCCCGGAGCGCACTGATATAGATAAATATACCAGCCGCAAAGGAAACGAATAGATTTTTTCAATTTTACAGATAGGGCGCATATCCATATATCTGATGTCCATCCCTTTCCCTCAGACAATTGCGTCACTCTGTATATGTTGCGTTCGGTCCGTGCCCGTCAAAGAGGCATGGAGGACTGTCTGGTTCGGGGCATGTGCACCGTTCGGCGGGAGGATCGTTCTGCACAGGACGTTGCGGGCGGTGGCACGGCCGGGACACATGGGGGATGGACCGACGAAAAGCATGGCGGGCGGGCCCCTGTCGGGTCCCTCGGCGCCCCGGAATGAAAAGCGAGACGGCGATGAAGCGAAGCAGGAAGATCCTGGTAGTGTGCCATTGCATTCTGAACGCCAACGCGAAGGTCTACCATCTGGCCTCCACCGGGGGAGTTCACGTCGGGATTTTGAAGCCCTACCTGGAAGCCGGAACGGGGATCATTCAACTGCCCTGCCCAGAACTCACTTATCTCGGCATGAACCGCTGGGGCATGACCAGGGAACAGTACGACCACCCGAACTTCCGATCCCACTGCGAAAAGATACTGGAACCCACCGTCCACCAGGTCGAGGCTTTCGTCCAGGCGGATTACGAAATCATCGGGGTCATGGGGATGGACGGCAGTCCCAATTGTGGAGTGAAACGGACCTGTTTCGGATACGAGGGCGGTGAAATGAGCGCTCGGGACCAATGGGCAAGACAGGTGGGCAACCTGAGGATGTCGCCCGGTCCGGGTGTTTTCATGGAGGTGCTTCAGGCCGTTTTGGAAGAGAAAGGCATCAGGACCGATTTCTTCGCCGTCGATGAGGAAAGCCCATCCGCGGGCGCGTGATCTCGCTTCCCATGCGAAATCACCGTTTGCGGACGGACTGCTTTCTCCTTGCACGCGGCGGGAGCGGAGGCACTTGAGGGATTCGGCAACTGCCGAATCGACATTAACCTATCAGATAAGGGGGATTTCACATGGTTAGAGGGAAAAGAGCTTTTGCCTTTTGTATCTGTCTGTGTCTATTGCTGTCGCCATTCGTCGCCGGCGCGGACGATTCCTTCAAGAAGGTGCAGGCGAAGGGTGAAATGGTTGTCGGGTTCTGCGCCCAGTACCCGCCCTTTGAATCGAAGAATGAAAAGATCGCTGAATTCGAAGGCTTCGACGTGGATCTGGGAAAGGCCCTGGCTCAGAAGATGGGCGTGAAAGCGAGGTTTGTCGATGCGGAGTGGCAGGGACTCCTCGGCGGCATAAAAAAGGGGGATTACGACGTCCTCATCACTTGCATATCGAAATCCGAGACCCGAAGCGAGAACGTCAACTTCAGCGAGATCTACTATCAGCTCTCTGACGTGATCGTCGTCCGCAAAGACGATACCGCAATCAAGGGAAAAGACGATCTCAACGGGAAAATCGTCGGGGTCCAGCTCGGATCGGGAAGCGAGCAACTCGCCGACCAGATGAAAGACAAATTCAAGGAAATCAAACGCTACAATTATAACCCCGAAGCCTTCACCGACCTGAAGTTCAAGCGCATCGACGCCATCATCGTGGGCTATGCGTATGCCGTCAATCAGATCAAAGTGGACCCCGCCTACAAAGTGGTGGGTGAACCGCTGGCGCAGGCTGAAATCGTCATGGTCATGCAGAAGGGCGCCGACGCCCTGACGACTCAGGTCAACGGCGCTCTGGCGGCCATAAAATCCGACGGGACCTACCAGAAGATCCTCGACCGGTGGTTGAAGGTCGAATAAAGGCCACGCCGAAACATGGACCGTTTCCGGTTCGACATTCTCTCCAATGCGGCGCCTCTACTGTTGGAAGGCTTATGGGCAACCGTTTGCGTCTCGGTGGTTTCGTTCGCCATCGCCCTGGCCATCGGAATCACCGTGGGAGTTCTCAGGTCGAAATCCCCTTTTCTTCGTGCGGTTTTCTCGCCGTACGTCGAGGTCTTCAGGGGGACGCCGCTCCTGATCCAGCTCTTTTTCATTTACTACGGTCTGCCCACCATAGGTTTCGTGCTCGACAATTACACGGCGGGAATCCTGGGGTTGGGAATCAACGGGGGCGCGTACATTTCGGAGATCGTACGGGGCGCTCTGTATTCCGTCGACAGCGGTCAGCGGGATGCGGCGTATTCGCAGGGATTTTCCTGGAGCAGGAGCATGATCCACGTGATCCTGCCCCAGGCGCTCCCGGTAGCCATTCCCACCCTGGTGAATTCCTTTTCCGCCGTGCTCAAGGAATCGTCCCTCGTTTCCGTGCTCGCCATCACCGAACTCACCCGGGTCAGCCAGCTCATCTACACGCGCACCTTCCGCGCTCTCGAAGTCTACCTGGTGGCGGGCGCGCTCTATTTCCTCATGACCTGTTGCGCCTCCCGGCTGTCCGTATACCTGGAACGGAAGTTCCACGTGCGCGGGCGAATTTCATGACATCCGCAGGCACGGCGAGGGATCCCGAAAGCCCTTCCCTGCGCTGCTGACCTCCAAGTTCTTGGAATCTTGCCGGGAGATACATACAAGTAGTTGTTTTCTCCGCGATCTCTGCGTTCTCTGCGGTGCATCCTTTTCTCTTTGGCTGCGGCCTTGCCGCGCTATCTTCCCTACCACCGGATCAGCTCTCCGTGCGGCAGGAGTTTTCAGGCTTCACGCCGAGAAGCCGCTCGACCTCGAGTTCCATCCCCTCCTTTACGATCCACCCCGAGAAACGATCTCCACTCAGAATCTCGTTATTGACGCTCGCGTCGACTTCCCGCATGCAGTGCGCAATCTTCTCCCAGGAAGCGCGGTCGACCCTGTCGCTCAGCGTGTATCCGTCGATGGTCGCCACGTCGCCCCTGGAAAAAACCTTCACGAGGCGAATGTCTTCGAGATTCTCCCTGTCCCTCAGGTCTTCCCGCGCCACGAACATCTTTTCCCAGTCGCTCCGGGGAACCTCCAGCAGCGATCCCTGGACGAGGATTCCCTCCTGGATTCCTTCCGGAGTCTTTCGCCTGCCCCACCCGTGACAGAGAAGCTTTTCTTCCGGAGCGTCTTCGGAAGGCTTGAAATGTGAATAAATCTGATAGACGGAATACTTGTCCCTTTCCACCGTCAGGCGAACGTCAACCCCGGACCTGGTCTTGGTGAGCATCTCCACAGGCGCCTCCTTGAAAAACGTGTGATCCCGAGCGTCTCGTGCCCCGAGTTCCAGCAGGCCGGCAGCGCTTGCGTGCGCCGCCTCACACCTCGACTGTTTCCAGGGGGGCCATCCCTCCCGTTGCAGATTCGGTCGCCCCCATGGTTTCCTAACGACCCGAATCGATGTATATTCGGGTCCGGAAGGTTCTAATGTATTTTGCCGCGGCGCGCAATTCGCAAAACCGGCGAATTGCCCGTTCCCGCGGAACACACTCGATTGTGGTGGAAATGTTTTCGGAATCCCGAGCAAGACATCGAAAAACCCAGCCCCGCGGTTCGGGGCTTCACTTGAAAGCCGATTCATGAACGATCTTTTTGCCAAGGCCGGACGGCTCCTGCGGGAGGCCCTCCAGATAAGCTACGAACTCTTCAAGATCATGGTTCCGCTGATTCTCGTCGTGAAGATATTGAAAGAGCTGGGGATGGTGGAAATTCTCGCACGCGGGCTCTCACCGGTCATGGAGGTGGTCGGGCTTCCCGGCAGCAGCGGCCTCGTCTGGGCCACCACCCTGGTGACGAACATATACGCGGGAATGATCGTTTTCGTTTCACTCGCCTCCGAACACCCGCTCACCGTGGCGCAGACCACCGTACTGGCCTCCATGATGCTCGTGGCTCATGGATTGCCCGTGGAACTGCGCATCGCTCAAAAGGCGGGGGCGCGTCTCGCCGTGATGGCCATCGTCCGCATCGGCGGCGCCTTTCTCCTCGGCTTCATCCTCAACCAGGTCTACACTCTCGGCAACTGGCTTCAGCAAGCCAACAGGCTTGCCTGGGCGCCTCCGGTCCAGGACCCGTCCTACGTCACGTGGGCAGCAGGGGAGATCAGAAACCTGGCCATGATCTTCGTCATCATTCTCTGTCTTCTCGTCGTGCTCAGGATACTCGGAAAGCTCGGGATCACCCGCCTGATAACGAAGTGCATGCAACCGGTGCTGAGACTCCTCGGAATCGGCGAGGAGGCTTCAACCATCACCATCGTTGGCATGACCCTCGGCCTGGCCTACGGCGGGGGGCTCATCATCCGGGAAGCGCAATCGGGCCGCCTCGGGAAGAAAGACGTCCTCTATTCCCTGGCGCTGATGGGACTCTCTCACAGCCTCATCGAGGACACCCTGCTCCTCATGCTCCTCGGGGGGAGCCTGTCCGGGATATTCTGGGGGCGGATCGCATTCTCCCTCGTTTGCGTCTACCTCATGGTAAAAGTTGTCTCCCGCTTCCCCGAATCCGTTCTGGACCGATGGTTGTTTCAGCGGGATTCCGCGTGAGCGTGCATGTCGAAATCCCCGTCGCGCCTGGTTTTTCTCTTGTTACGGCGGCGTGCGGCGATTATGTTGAATTCTGCAAATTCACCTTTTCACATCCCCGCTCGCCTGCGCGGGGACGCATGCCGGAGCCAATCGGCGGGACTCCATTCGGAACGCGGCTGCCCCTTATTGGAGCGAAGGGACGCGAAATCGAATCCGCAGACGGTACGGAGTTCCGGGGAATCGACAGGAGGCGAAAAAATGGGAAACGACGTTGAAGGCAGGAAGGAAACCGCCCTTCATCTGCTCTCGAAACTGGCTCCAGCTCACGGTGCGCCGGGGAGCGAAAGCCAGGTCCGCCGCATCTTCCGCGAAGAAGTCCCCGGGGACGTCCGGACGGACGGAACGGGAAGCATCATCAGCATGAAACAAGGGACTTCGGACACGCCTCGGATCATGCTGACGGCGCACATGGATGAGGTCGGGTTTGCGGTGCAGGCCGTGACGAAGCGCGGCATGCTCAAACTGACGCCCCTCGGCGGCTGGTGGAACCACACTCTCCCGGGATCGCGCGTCCGGATTCTCACGGGGAGCGGAGCGGAAATCATCGGCGTGATCGGCGCCAAGCCCGTTCACTTTCTCACGGAAGCAGAACGTGACAAGGTCATGAAACTGGACGACATGTTCGTAGACGTCGGCGCGTCCGACTCCGACGACGTCCGCGACCGGTTCGGCATCCATCCGGGAGACCCCGTGGTCCCGGAAAGCCCCTTCACCCGCATGCACAACCCCGATTTTCTCCTCTGCAAGGCCTTCGACAACCGGGTTGGAATGGCGCTCACCATCCAGATCCTGCAAATGCTGGACGGGAGAAAACATCCCAATACCGTTTTCGGCGTCGGCACCGTTCAGGAGGAACTCGGCATGCGGGGAGCGCAGACCGCCGTTTTCAGCGTCAACCCCGACGCCGCCATCGTGTTCGAAGGGTCGCCCGCGGACGACCTGCCGGGAACCGTGGAGGACGAGTGGCAGGGAGCGGTTGGGAGGGGCGTCCAGATACGGATCATGGACCCTTCCGCCATCATGAATCGCAAGTTCACCCGGTACGCGATCGAAACCGCCGAAAAGCACGGAATCACCCACCAGATGGCGGTCAGAAAGGCCGGGGCCACGGATGCACGCCCCATCCAACTGCACGCGGCGGGAGTCCCCACCATCGTTCTGGGCGTTCCGTCGAGATACGTCCACACCCATAACGGCATCATCCATCTCGGGGACTACACGAGCGCCCTGGAACTGGCCGTAAGGCTCGTGGCAGGCCTCGACAGGGCCACCGTTGAGGGTTTCACCGCCTTCGACGACTGAGAGGATACGGGAGTCATATCTCTTCACAGCGCGGCAAGGACGCAACCAAAGAAAAAATGCACCGCGGAGAACGCAGAGATCGCGGAGAAAATAACAATTTGCATATATTTCTCGGCAAGATTCCAAGGACCTGCACGTTAGCAGCACGGGGGGATTGCTTCGCAGCCTGAGTGGTTCGAGCGTGCCGGGTGACACGGACAACTTGCCTGTCCGTGCACGAAGCGCAAGAGGCCCACACCACAAGTGAGTGATGTACCCTCTGGACAGGTACGACCTGGCGCCGTCGGGGGTTGCCATGAGAGGCAGCCCCGACGGGCATGGAGTTTGCCATGAACCTCCGTTTCGTCGTCCACGAACACCACGCGTCCCGCCTTCACTTCGACTTCCGTCTCGAATGGGAGGGAGTTTTGCAGTCGTGGGCGATCCCCAAGGGCCCTTCCATGAACCCGGCCGAGAAACGGCTCGCCGTTGCCGTCGAAGACCATTCCCTGGATTACTTCGATTTCGAGGGGATCATCCCCAAGGGACAGTACGGAGCGGGAGCGGTGCTCGTGTGGGATACGGGGACCTACGAACCCGTCGAACGGCGCGCCGACAGAATCAGCTTCGTACTCTACGGGCAGAAGCTCCGCGGCGGATTCGCCCTCACTCTCCTCAAGGGAAAAGGAACCGGCAAGGAGTGGCTCCTCATAAAGAAAAAGGACGAATACGCCGACGCCGCGTGGAAAACGGAGCCATCCCTCACGCCTGAAAAGGAATCGGCGATGAGGGAGCGCATCCCGCCCTGCGCCGCGTCCTGACGAGCCGTCGGGACAGACGTCTCGCCTGCCCGCAGACGCCACGGGCACGATACAGCGCGCTCGGAAAATCCCCGCAACCCGATTTTCCAACACGGGGGGAGGCGGCTGCTTTCTCCCCTTTCTGCGATTGCACACAAAGGCGCTTCCGGCTTTTTCGTCCCCGCGCATCCTCCCAACAAGATTGTTGCCAACAAATCCGTTGGAAAAATGAGGAACCCGTTGTCGCACGGGAAATCATCGAGGTGGGGCGTGACGTTGCGAAAAGGATCGACGAGACGAAGCGGAAGGGAATAGAGAACGCGCCGCCATCGGTCGAAACATCGGCTGAAAGATAAGCGACGGGCTGTGCGCGTCCCGTCCTCGCGGGCATTCAGGCCTTTTTTGTGGATTCCCGCTGGAAGCACACGGGAATCCAGCTTTTTCGAGGCTTTTCTGGACCCCTGCTTCCGCAGGGGTGACGGCACAGACGGCTTTTTGGACACCCGCTAGAAGAATTCCTCATAGTAGAGGGAACTACTCAAGGAGAGGCCCGTTCCGATGCCGGAATAGATGACGGCCAGAATGAAGCGGTGGACGTGCGAATGGCGCAGCGTATAGCCCAGGAGAACCATGACGGCCACGAGAAGGTAGCTCCGCCACGCCTGGAAAGCGAAGAAGCAGACCCTTTCCGGCTGGCGGAAGATGCGATGGATGTTCTTCCTGGCGATGCGGGAAAAGCCGTACCGGTAGATGGCGACCCCGGAGCCGAAACCCGCGGCAACGCCCGCAGCGTTCATGGGCCACGCCAGGTCCGAAAACCAGTAGCAGGCCGTGACGCAGAGCGCCATTCCCACCGCCGACCAGAGCAGGCCCGCGACGAGCCAGAGCCAGTGGCGGGAAACCGCCGGTCTGCATTTGGACAGCAATTCTTTTCCGCTCGTTGACATGTCCTTCGAATCCCCGCACTCCGGTTTCGCAGTAAGCAGTCCTCCGCGTCCTTTCGGTTCGTCAGTCCTCGATCAGCCGCGCGGCGGCGCGCAGAATGTGCTCCGCAATAGCCAGAGAAGACGTGGCTGCCGGTGAAGGCGCGTTGAGCACGTGCACCGTCCGTTCATCCCCGACAATCGCAAAATCGTCCAACAGCGATCCGTCGGGAGCGAGAGCCTGAGCGCGGACCCCGGCACCCCCCGGCGACAGGTCGTCGCTCCGGATTTCCGGGACCAGCCGCTGGAGCGCCCCGGTGAATCGATTCTTCGAGAAGGATCGGACCATCTCGTCCAGCCCCGGCCTCCAACAGCGCCTGGCGAGTCGCCAGAAGCCCGGGTAAGCGAGAGTCTCCCCCAACTCGCAAGGAGATATGCGGCCCCGCGTGTAGCCCTCTCTCGCCCAGGCGAGGACCGCGTTCGGTCCCGCCTCCACCCTGTCGTCGATCATGCGGGTGAAATGGACCCCGAGGAACGGGAATCGAGGGTCCGGAACCGGGTAGATGAGGGTCTTCACGAGATGCCGCCGCTCGGGCTTTATCGTATAGTACTCTCCCCGGAACGGCACGATGCGGCACGGCGGTTCCACCCCGGCCATCCGTGCGATGCGATCGGAATAGAGCCCCCCGCAATTGATGAGCGCCTTCGCGGAAAAGGCGCCTCCCGTCGTTTCCAGCCGGACCGTCCCCGACCCGCTGTGGATTGCCGTGACCCTGCAGTTGTAAAATACTTCGCCCCCCCCGGCCTTGAAGACCTCCCCGCAGGCTTTCGTCACCCGCCCGAAGTCCACGATCCCCGTTGCGGGAACATGCAGCGCTTCGATGCAGCTCACATGGGGTTCGTAGTCTCTCGCTCCGGAGGCGTCGAGGAGCTTCAGTCCCTCCACCCCGTTCGCGGTCCCGCGCCGCAGCAATTCCCGCAGCGCGGGAATCTCCTCCGGCGTCGTAGCGACCACCAGTTTCCCGCAGACGTCGTGGGGAACTCCGCGTTCACGGCAGAACCCAACCAGTTGGCGAGACCCGGATACGCACATCTCGGCCTTGAGCGAACCGGGCCGATAGTAAATGCCCGAGTGGATCACGCCGCTGTTGTGACCGGTCTGATGGAGCGCCGGCCCGCTTTCCTTCTCCACCACCGCCACCCGCAGCCGGGGATGAGCCGAAACCAGTTTCATGGCCGTCGCCATCCCCAGGATTCCCGCACCGATCGCGATCGCATCGAAAGTGTTGTCCATGAACGAAATCCCCTCTTCGTCATTCGCCGGAAGAAAAGTCGACTGAAAACTGCGGGCTTGCGCGCGTCGAAATCGAATGTAACACAAAAGACAAACGTCCGCCAACCAAGGATCGACAGCAATCGATTGGCACCCGTTGCGCCTTGATGCCCGACTTTTTCGCGACCTGCACGGGCCGGAGCGAAACGGTGGATGATTCTCGCCGTCCGGATTTTATCCTGTACATAAATGACGTTTTTACCGTATACTGTGCCGTGTTAATAAATTATTTCACATGACCGACTCAACTCAGCGCCGGGTGGGCTTGCGCCGCCGGTCGCAACGCTCGCCGGAAATGACGGGCGTGGCGCTACGTTCCCGGGATGCCCGGAAAAGCTGAAAGAACGCTCCTGCTGTCGTGCTCGCGGAAACCGGAATCCGGTCCTTACATGGTTTTTCCAGACCCCGGTTTTCATCGGAGAGACGCTCGTGGAGTCACGCATGACCATGAATTGAAAGGGAGGTTTCCGTGAACATTGCTGCAAAACGCGTGGAAGTCGAGTCTCTGGATCTTGGTGAGGACAACGCTCTCCGGGTGACCGGCAGGGTATTGAAGCCCGTCTCGTTCGCGATGAAGGATCTTCGCGCCATGGAGATCGATGACATGGAGGACCTGTTTGTGATCTGCGGCAGCGGCGATCCGAAAGGTCAAATCGGGAACTGCAGAGGCGTGCTGCTGGAAAATGTAATCAGGCGGGCCGACGTCCTGAAGGAAGAGCACAACGACACGAAAAAGATGTTTATCCTGGCTTCGGCGAGCGACGGCCACAAGGTGGTGTTTTCCTGGCAGGAGATATTCAACACGGAGGTGGGCGGCGGCATCATGATCCTGCTCGAAAAGGAAGGCAAGCCGCTCGATGAAAAACGAGACAGGTTCGATCTCATCTCGGCGCGGGATTTCTTCATGGGATCGCGGTACGTCAAGGATCTGAACAACCTCGAAGTGGTGCTGGTGCGTTGAAGAGGCTTCGATAGTTGGAGCTTCGATCCGGCCGGGGGCCATCGGAAACCAGCCGCCTGTTGCCTGCGCACTCTCGTTTCGGGCACAGAGGAGCGGGCCTTCGGTGGCGTGCTTTCTTGGTACCGCGCCACACAATTCAGCCTCGCTGAAATCCGCCCATCCCCCCGTCCTTCATCCGGCGGCGCCGGGATCGAGGCACGGGTTGAAGTAGCCAAAGCGGAGCAGGGGGAAACGTTCTTTGAGGCGGTTCAAGAGGCGTCTTACGCCCATTGCCTTCTCACCCGCGGGCACGCCCATCTCGCGGAGAATCCATTCGGGATCGGCGTTCAAATTTCGCAATTGAATGAGGTCCAGGCGCGTCTCGCCGACAAGCCGGCAGAGCGCTTCGAATTCGGTTTCGGCGTCGGTGAAGCCGGGCAGGACGAAGTAATTGATCGACGCGAAGCCCCCGCTCGCCTTCACGGCCAGAATGGATTCCTTCACGTCGTCGAAGCCGTATCCTTTCGGGCGAAAATAGGCATTGTAGTACTCCCGGCGGCAACTGTTCAGGCTCACCCGGATGCTGTCCAGACCCGCTCCGCAAAGCTTCCGGACTTCCTCGGGAAGACTCCCGTTGGTGTTCAGATTGACGGTGCCCCTTCCCGTCTCCCGCCTCATGGCCGTGATCGCCTCCCCGAGGACCGGCGCCTGGAGGAGCGGCTCTCCTTCGCACCCCTGTCCGAAACTCACCACCGCCCGCGGGGCTTCCTGAAGATGGGGAACAGCCACACCGCAGATTTCTTGCGGCGTCGGCACAAAACCGATCCGGTCCTGCGTGGCGCAAAGATCCCCGCGCTCCTGAAGGCTTATGCAACCAAGACAGCGCGCGTTGCAGGCGGGAGAGGCGGGAAGGGGCGCCTCCCACCGCTTCATGAAGAGATTCCGCGCCGCGGGACAGCCGTAGGTGAGGGCGCACTTGCCGAGATGCTGGACCAACCGGTTCCGGGGTTCCTCGGTCATTCTGCGCCGGGCGTTCGCCTCGATCCGAACGGGATCGAAATTCCTGAAATCCTGCCTTTCATCCGCATCGACGCGCACGCACGCCGCAACGAACCCCCCGTCCTTCCAGCCGACCGCCGTGTAAGCAAAGAGAGGAAGAAGCGGGGCATCGCGAAGCGATTTGTAGGCTGTCGAATATATCTGGGTGTGTGCCGGTGCGATGAAGGCGGCTACCGCCCGAAGCTGCTTTGCTGGATTGAAAGGATCGCGGGCAAGAGTCTCAAAGCGTTTCTTCCCGGCATGGTAGCCCACGGGCAGGCGGTTCGGAAGCAGGAACAGTTCGCTTCCCTCGGGAAGGGAAATCCAGTCGCCCTCGTGCAGCCGCCGCTGAGCCATCCCGCTTCTCCCGGCCATCTCCAGTTCGGGCCAATCGAATATGTTCCCCTTCTCGTCCGCGTAAATCAGACACGGCCTAATCGCCATACCTGTTTTCCAGAATCTCTTGAAAGCTCAAAAACTGAGCCTCGGCAAGGCTCTTCAGCAGACGAAGCAATTCATCGAGAAAATCGAAGGCAAAGCGGTTCATGCGATGGTGATGGACCATTATTCCGATCAGCTCTTTTTTCACGAGAGACGTCCCCAGGTCTTCCAGCAGGGACTGGAAATCGGCGATTCCATCCTTCGCGCTTCGAGTGTGCAGGTCGAGGTTGATCCTCAGGTTCTTCAAGACGAGGGGGGGCTTGATCCCCCTTGGAAAGGGCTTAATGGCAGAAACCCCTACGAAATCGAGGTCCTGTACAATTTTCAGCGTCGCGGTGGAGAGCCTGTTCCAGGGCGGAGTGAATACCCGGGTGAAACGCTTTCCAAAAATCTCCTGCATCTTGAGCTGCCCTTGATGGATATCCTTCCACTGCTTCTCCAGGGGACGCTGTTCCCCGAATTCGGAATTCTTGCCGGTCCGCTGCCAGTTCACGTGCCGCCATCCGTGTTGGTGCCAGCCCCAGAGCGGCTCTTCCAGCGGCGCTACCTCAAAGAGCTGTTTCCTTCGAATATTGCTGAGCCATGCGGGCACCACGGCCATGGCCAGCGGCGCCTGGTGGTGGCGGAAAAGCCGGCACATCGCTTCGAAGGCGCGTCCGCCCGCCCCGATGTCATCGGCTCGGAAAAACACGGTGGGTCTGTGATTCGCAGGGTTTTTCTCAATGGCCGCCGCCAGTTCCTCTTGCCAGCGAACGGGCGGAATCCTCCAGATCGAAGCGTATTGGCGGGGGCGGAAATGATCCGGGATCTCGATATATTCTGTGTGCGCGCAGGATTGGTGATTCAACGTACAGCCCCCCCTCAGTGTGTCTTGCGACGGGATATGGGACGCGGGTAAATGGGATAACGGTCACTTGCTCGATGAAAAAGGCGTCGTATGCAAAACCCGCGGACGCCCCTCGAATCAGTAATGGCCTACTCTATAGGCTCGCTTCTATTCCGTCAAGTCTTTGTACGCGATCTCACAAACCAGGGACCGGTCATTTTACGCCCCCCCGAGGATGGCTGTTTGAGGCTGAAACGAGCGGGAAGACTCTCGAAAAGCTTTTCCCTTTGTTTTCCCCGTGCAAAGCATTACAGTGACGCCCGTTCGCCGGGGAAAGCCAGGCAGCGAACGTCAGAAGGAGAAACGAAGAATGACGACGACAGGAGAAGCGGAACACCTCGGGAGCAAGGCCTTCCTGAGGCACGTGAGCCGATACGTCCAATCTCAGTCCCACCGGTTTGCCGCCGTGGTCCCGCCGGAGCTGGCCGGCATCTGCCGGGAGGAACTTCGCGCCATCGGTCTTGAGGAAACGGAAATCACCGAAGCCGGGGTCGAGTTCGAGGGGAGACTCGACGCCTGCTACCTGGCCAACCTGAACCTGCGGACCGCGAGCCGCATCCTCTGCCGTCTCCCGTCATTCAGAGCGGGCACGGCGGAAGAACTGTTCCACAAGGTCGCCAAAATACGCTGGGAGCTCTGGATCAACCACACGGTCCCGCTCCACGTCGAAGCTTACGTCGAGCACTCCCGCGTGGAGCACGAAGGCACGGTGGCGGACACCGTCCTTGCGGGCATACAGAGGCGGTTCAGCTCGAACCGCCTCCTTCCGCCCGTGCGATGGCAGCCGCCCGCTGACGAACGGGAAGAGGAAGCCCCCCCTGTCCCGGCGAGGCAGCGGGTGCTGGCGCATCTTACGAGAAACCACTGCACGATCAGCCTGGATGCAACCGGCGCGCACCTCCACGAGAGAGGCTACCGGTTGAAGCATACCGGCGCGCCCCTTCGCGAAACCCTTGCCGCAGCCATCCTCATGAAGTGCGGATGGAAGGGCGATTCCCCGCTGATCGACGGCATGTGCGGCGCGGGAACGCTCGCCGTGGAAGCCGCTTCGCTGGCCCGCCGCCTCCCCCCGGGACTTTCCAGAAGTTTTCTCTTCGAGAAGTGGCCTTCCTTCCTGGACAAGACCTGGGCGCACCTCCGCCGCAAGCAGGTAGAAGGGGCTCTCCCCGAATCTCCCGTTCCCATCGTCGCCTGGGACGTGGACCCCGACGCCGTGAGCGTGGCGCGCGAAAATGCCGAACGCGCTGGCGTGCGCGACGACATACGCTGGGAGACCGGGGACTTTTTTTCGTTTCGGCCCGAAGACCACGGGCTGAGACCCGGCCTGGTGGTGCTCGACCCTCCCTACGGCAAGCGTTTGAGCGGAGGAGGGAGAGACGTCTACGAACGAATCGGAACCAGCCTTCGACAACACTTTCCGGGATGGCAGGCAGCGGTGCTGGCCCCCGAAAGACCCCTCGCGACGCTCCTGAAGCTTCCTTCGGCAAGGTTCTGGAACATAAAACACGGCGGCATGCCCATCGTCGTCGCCATGGGGCGCCTCCAGGCATAGTTCCCCAGCGCGGCAAGGCCGCAACCAAAGAAAAAGCAATGCACCGCCGAGAACGCAGAGAAAACAACAAGGCGCATACAGTTCTTGGCAAGATTCCAAGAACCTGCAGCGGGTAGGGTGGGCAGGTTTTTTGCCCTGCACACCGAAACGGCAAGCCGGTCTTTCCCGGTGGGCAGCGCTCCCGCTTTTGCCCGCCCTACGGGAACCTTCCAGGCGCCCGGATGCCGCTTTCGCGAGCGTGACGGGCAACGTTCGGGCGCCCGGATTGCAGATAATGGTGGCGCGGCGCCAGGGACGCGGGTGACCCGGCGATCCCGATCAGCCCAGGCGCGGCGCCATGAACTCCGGTCCGACGGGCGTCTTTATGCACCTGGCCAAAACGTCCTCGACTTTCGCCAGATCTTCGGGATCGATCCGCCAGTCCGAGATGCCCACGTTTTCTTCCACCTGTCGAGCGGTGCGCGCACCCGCGATGACGGTCGTGACGCCGGGCTGCTGGAGCGCCCAGCGCAGGGCGAACTGAGCGGGGGTCTTGCCGTATCCGGCCGCTATTTTCTTTAGGGAATCCGCCGCCTTCACGTACTGCTTGAACCGATCGGGCTTGAACTTGGGATCGCCGCGCCTCAGATCGCCTCGCGGGAACTTCTCCTCTCCGGTAAATTTTCCGGTGAGGAGCCCCCGGCAGAGTCCCCCGTAAACCAGCGTGGCAATTCCTTTCTCGAGACAGAAAGGAAGCAGTTCCGCCTCGGCTCCCCGTTCGAAGAGATTGTAGGGCGGCTGAAGCGAATGAACCGGTCCCGCATTCAGGCAGGACTCGACCTGTTCTCCGCTGAAGTTGCTGAGTCCGATATACCGGATCTTTCCCATCTCCTGAAGCTTCAGCATCGCCTCCATGGAAGCCTCGAAGGGGACCTGCGGGTCGGGCCAGTGGATCTGGTAGAGGTCGATTCGATCCACACCGAGCCTCGTCAGGCTTTGATCCACCTCATGGGCAATCCTTTCCGGCGTGGAATTCCGCCGGATGTTTTCCTTCTCATCCCAATCGAGGCAACACTTGGTGGCAACGACCACGTCGTCGCGCTTCCCCCACTGCTTCAGCGCCTCTCCAACGATTTGCTCGGATTTCCCGAAACCGTACACCGGCGCAGTGTCAATGAAATTGATCCCCAACTCCAGCGCCCTCAGAATCGCCGCAATGGAGTCCCCGTCGTCAGCGCCGCCCCACGCCCAGCCCCCGGAGACCCAGGTCCCGAGGACGATGCGGGAAACATCGAGGTCCGTGCGCCCGAACTGAATTTTTTCCATCCTTTTAAGACTCCTCCCCTTTGTGGATCATTCCCGTTTCTTCCAGAACCGGCGGAATGCGGTTCTTCCAAACAGCAGCATCCGCATCGGAATTAAAGAACGTCTCACCGCGCCAGCAAGTCTAAGAGCGTGTCTAAAAAGCCTCCTGTACCGTTGCCCGCCCCACAGGCGGGGGCAGCAGGGTGGGCAAAAGCGAGAGCGTTGCCCACCGGATAGAACGCTCGCCCCGTTGTGGTGGGCAGGATAAAGCCCTGCCCACCCTACCCCGGAACGTCTTTTTTAGACACCCTCTAAATCCCGACCGCACCAGTTTTGCATTGTCAGACCGTACCGCATGCCTGTATGTTATATTGTAGAGTAATGAGAGGCGATCTGTCCAATAACATACGCGCAGCATATCAGGATCGGGGGAGCGCGGCGCACCCGTCATTCACTCGAGTCGAGCGGGAAGCGTGGCCGGATGGAGCCCGTTGAATCTGGAACCATTTATCCGGTATCCGTCTTGCCCACGTTGCGCATGGAACGTTAATGTTTGTGCGGGGATCTGCCCGGCGAAGAGTTGGACCCGGGCTGTCCTCCGCACGTGCAGGAGTGGAAGGTGAGATTCTATTGCCCGGGATGCCAGGCAAGTTTCACGGTTCCCGATGACAAAGTCCCGAAGACAAGGACCCAAAAGGTCCCGTGCCCCAAGTGCCGTACGCCGATGGAAGAGAAAGAAGACCAGCCCGGCGCGGCGCGGCCCCGGGAGGATCGGGATCCTTTCCCGACGCAGCCAGGCGCGCCGGCCGAATACATCGAGGAGGAGGGCGTCCCCCTGGACCTGGTCGAGGAGGGCGTCATGACGGCGCTCCTCTGTGTGACCGATCCTGCCCGGTGCGAACATCTACGGGACGTGTTCCAGAAGATGGGCTACCATGTGGTCACGGCCTCGAGGGCATCGTTCGCCCTCGCCAAACTCCATCACAACCGTTACGACCTGGTCGTGCTGGAAGAATCCTTCGAGCAGGTCAATCCTCGCGAGAACCTTGTCCTGCACCACGTCCAGCTTCTGCCGATGCATGCCAGAAGGATCTTCTTCCTCTGTCTCCTTTCGGCGGAGCTTCCCACGATGGATCGCATGACCGCTTACCGGATGGGGGTGGACATGATTCTCAATCTGCGCGACTTCGAGAACGTGAAAATCATTATTCCCCGGGCCATGAAAGAACATAGGAATTTTTATTCGGTTTTCGCCGACGAAATGAGCAGGAAAGGGTATCTCTGATCGGGAAGAATATCGCAATGATACTCAGACGTTTCCGGCAAAGGCAGAATTCCAGGCACCTTCGGTTGCGGGTGGAAAGTTGCGTCAACACCATCCTCTCGTTGAACGAAAGTCTGGGCGAAGGGAAGATCAAGCCGGAAATCATTCGCCAGTTCGAGCAGTTAAAGAATTCTCTGCAATACGTTGACGATGAGAATGTGGACGAAAAGGATATTTCCCGGATCGAGGAAGCGACGAATCAACTCCTCGAAGAGATTCGGGCCTCCTGCGAGGACAAGGACTTGAGCCTCCTCCATGAGGGGCAGACCCATTGACGCCGTTCTCCATGCGATCGGCCGTTCCCCGTATTGTGGATTCAGCCACCCCGTCGTTTTGATTGTCGTTTGGAGCGAGACGAGGGATTTCCGTGCAGTGCCCGCATTGACAATTTATGGAGGAAACGCGTGGACGTCTTTACTTTTTCCAAGAAAGGAGACCAGGGCGAAACCAGCCTCCTCAAGGGCTCGAGGGTGTCCAAGGCGAGTCTTCGCCCGGAAGCCTACGGGACCCTGGACGAAGCCAGTTCCGCCCTCGGGCTGGCCAAAACGCTCACCGAGAATCCATCCATCCGGGAGATGATTCTGAAGGTTCAGGAGGATCTTCTCGTCCTCGGAGCCCAACTGTCGTGTGAATCTTCCAACGATCCGACCTACCGGATCGGCGCCGAATCGACCGCCCGGCTCGAGCGATGGATCGAGGAACTCCAGCGGGAGGTCCCTCTGCCCAGGCAGTTTGTTTTCCCGGGCGGCAATCCGGCAAGCGCCGCCATTGACCTTTCCCGGACCATCATCCGCCGGGCCGAACGGCGAGTCGTCGCGTTGAAGGAAGCGGGCGAACTGGACAGTCCCGAGGCGCATTCCTATCTGAACCGTCTTGCCGACTTTCTCTTCATGCTTGCCCGCTATGCGGGCGCCAGAGGCTGAAAGCCACTGGTCCGAACCCTTCATGCCCGGTCGTTTCGAGGTTTCCCTTTCAAGAGGGCTGCGGATTTTTGCGTTGCTATTCTGTCGCAACGTAGTTTATAAGTACAGGGTTAAAGTCGGTGGGTTGCCGGCGAGGAGAGTCTTTGTCCGCAGCCGGGCAGCAACCTTAAGCCCGCTCTCAGCCCGCAGGCGAGAAGGTTTTCCGCCTCTCGGATGCGGGACGCGAACGGTCGTTGCCGATCGCACATTTTTCCATTCAGGAGAAACCTAGATGGCTCGTATAACTGTTGAAGATTGTCTGGAAAGGGTGGAAAACCGCTTTGCCCTGGTCCACCTTGCCGTCCGGCGCGTGCTCCAGCTCCGCAGCGGGGCTCCACCGCTCACTCACGCCCCCAAGAACAAGGAAGTGGTGCTCGCCCTGCGCGAGATCGCAGCGGGGAAGGTAACGCCGGACAATATTCGTCAGCTGGAGGACACAAAGGTGCTGCCGGAACCCGCCTCGCCCGAGAAGGAAAACGTGGCGCGCCTGGAGCTGAAGGAGATCCTGGAGGCCGAAACATCGTACGACGCTTCCCTCGAATTTGTGGAAAGCGAGTTCTTGCAGGAGTCGGAACCGGAACCGGAGCAAGAACCGGAGCAGGAACGCGACGAAGACTGACCGGGAAACGATCGTGAAGGGCGGCCGCGGCTCCCGTGCGCATCGGTGGGATGCGGACGGCGAACGGAGAGAAACCGTGCAGCGCCCCTTCTTCCCCATCGTACGGGCTTGACAAGAACTGGATACGTGTTTACGGATTGAGAGGCCTGTATGCACGTGATTTGACGATCGGGGAGGCCGGCTCACAGGCTCACGGAGGGATGGAAGGCAAGATGGGCAATGGCAATATGGATTATTATGAAGCCCTCGGCGTCTCGCGAAACGCCACCGAGGAAGAAGTCAAAAAGGCCTACCGAACCCAGGCTTTGAAATATCATCCGGACAGAAATCCCGGCAACAAAGAGGCGGAAGAGCGTTTCAAGGAAGCGGCCGAAGCCTACGAAGTGTTGCGAGATCCCCAGAAGCGGAAGGTCTACGACGCCTACGGGATCGACGGACTACGCGGCACCGGGTATAGCGGATTCCGCGGCTTCGAGGACATCTTCAGTTCCTTCGGCGATATATTCCAGGAGTTCTTCTCCTTCGGCGGAGCCCCCAGGACCCGCAGCGCCTCCCGCCCCGGCAACGATCTGCTCTACGATCTCAACATCGACTTCGAGGAAGCCGTCTTCGGCACGGAAAAGGAAGTTCCCGTCGATACGTTCACCATATGCGAGAATTGCGACGGGAGCGGGGCCGAGCCGGGGACGCGCGAAGCGGTCTGTCCTCAGTGCCAGGGGAGCGGCCAGGTCGTCCAATCCCAGGGGTTTTTCCGTATAAGCGCCACTTGCGCCCGGTGCCAGGGAGCGGGAAGAGTGCTCGTGACTCCGTGCAAGACGTGCAACGGCCAGGGGCGCATCCGGCGTGAGAAACGGGTGCAGGTGAAGGTGCCGGCCGGGGTTGACTCGGGAACGAGGCTCCGGCTGCGCGGCGAGGGAGAAAGCGGCTACCGGCAGGGGCAGCCCGGCGACCTCTACGTCCGGCTCAACGTCCAGCCGCATGAATTCTTCGAGAGGGACGGCGACAATCTTTACGGAAAGGTGTCCGTTTTCTTCACCCAGGCCGTTTTGGGCGATGCCATCGAGATTCCGACCCTTGAAGGACAGAAGACGATCAAGATCGAACCGGGCACTCAACCCGGTTCGGTGATCCGGTTTTCCGGAGAAGGAGTCCCGCGGCTGCGCGGATACGGCCGGGGCGATCTTTTCATTGAAGTCGAGGTAAAGATCCCGGCGCGCATCACGGCGCGCCAGGAGGAATTGTTGCGCGAATTCGCCGAATTGGAAAAGGAAAAGGGCGAAAGCAAGGCGCGTAAGTGGCCCTGGAATCGCCGGAAGGAACGCGACAAGGAAGGAGCGGCCGGCACATCGCACGGAGCGCGATCCTGACGCGTTTGCCGTGACGGGGGAGAGACGATTTGCGCGGGCCGAACGTGGGACAATTCGAGGATTTCAAGGCATCGGCGCTTTACTGTCCCCGGTGCAAGCGAGCCATGCCGGTCAGGAGCCGGCTCCTGCTGGTCCTGCCCGACGGGGAACTGCACGAGTACCTTTGCAAGGCTTGCGCTTCGTCGCTCGGCACGAAGACCGTGCGGCAACAGAAACAACTCCAGTTATACATGCCATAGGTTTTCCTGAAGAACGTCAATCAATGAAAATAAGCGCTGCCAAACAAGGATAACGACACATGATCGAAGCGGAAGGACTTACCAAGTTCTACGGTTCACTGCAGGCAATACGCGACGTAACGTTTGAGGTGCAAAAAGGCGAAGTGGTGGGATTTCTGGGCCCCAATGGAGCGGGGAAATCCACCACCATCCGCATCCTGACCTGTTATATGCCTCCCACGGCGGGCGCCGCAAGGGTGGACGGGATGGATTGCTTCGAGCGGTCTCTCGACGTGCGCGGGAAGGTCGGCTATCTCCCCGAGCACGTTCCTCTCTATAACGAACTCACCGTGAGGAGGTTCCTTCGGTTCGCGGCGAGTGCGAAGGGCGTCGAGGCCAGGAGGATCGAAGGCGAGTTGACGCGTGTGACGGGCGTCTGCGGCCTCGAAAAGGTAGCCAACCGAATCATCGGGCACCTTTCAAAAGGTTACAAACAGCGCGTCGGATTGGCCCAGGCGCTCCTCAACAACCCCTCCGTGCTGGTTCTGGACGAACCGACCATCGGGCTGGACCCCACCCAGATCATCGAGATCCGCCGCCTCATCCAGGAACTGCGTGAAGAACACACGGTTCTGCTGAGCAGTCACATCCTGCCGGAGGTAGCGCAGATCTGCCAGCGAGTGATGATAATCAACAAGGGCCGGATCATCGCAACGGACACCCCGGCCAACCTCACCCGGCAGCTGCAAAAGTCCGCACAGATCGTGCTCCAGGTGCGGGAACGGGCGTCCGAACTCATCCCCTTCCTCGAAAGCATGGACGGCGTGCAGGGGGTGACCCGTCAACAGGACGGCCAGGATCGTCTTGTGGTGGAAACGGACCGATCGAGGGATCTCCGGCCGGAAATTGCCCGTCTCGCCGTCGAAAAGGACATGGATCTCCTGGAACTCAAATTGGTGGATCTCAGCCTCGAAGACATTTTCCTGCAACTCGTAACCGAAGAACCGTCTCAGGAGGAAACCGCATCATGAAAGGCTTTGGGTCGGTCTATCGAAAAGAGCTTTACATCTTGTTCGCCTCACCCATCTTCTACTCGGTGGCGTTCATCTTCCTGCTCATCTCCGGGTATTTCTACTTCAGCGCCATCGGCTACTACAACCTTTACAGTTTCCAGGCCAGTCAGAATCCCATGATGGCGAAACAATTGAACCTCGTCGACATGGTGATGCGGCCCTTCTTCATGGACATCAGCATCGTCCTCCTCCTGCTCTCCCCTCTCCTCACCATGAGGCTTTACGCCGAGGAGCGAAAATCCGGGACGATCGAATTTCTCTTCACCTTCCCCATATCGGATCGTGCTGCGGTTCTCGCCAAATTCTCCGCGGTCTCGACCGCCTATCTCGTGATCCTGGCTGGAACGCTGCCCGGGGTCGGCCTTCTCGGCATCCTGGGAAATCCGGACTGGAAGCCCATTCTCTGCGGCTACCTCGGCATCCTGCTCCTCGGCGGCGCTTTCCTCTCTTTCGGCACATTCACTTCATCTCTCACTCAAAACCAGATCGTGGCCGCCGTGCTATCTTTCGGCGCGCTGCTCATGTTCTGGATCATCGGTTGGCTGAAGAACCTGGTGGGGCCCGCCATGGGCGAGTTCGTCGAGTACATATCCATTACGAAGCACCTGGACACCTTCACCAAGGGCGTTCTGGATTCGCGTGACCTGCTCTATTACGTGCTTTTCATCGCGTTTTTTCTGTTTCTCACGTTCAGACAAATGGGGTCCTGCCGCTGGCGCGGCTGAGTTCGAGCTACGGCCGAGCAAAGCTCACCAATTCCCGGTTATTCGGAGGAAAAGAACATCATGCCAATCAAAATCAAGCGCAGCCGCATTTGGGCTTATGGTTCCAATACGGTGATTTCGACGGTTCTATTCCTGGGCATACTGGTCGTCGTCGCACTCACCGCCGAACGGCATCCCTGGCGCGTAGACTTCAGCGACTCGGGAAACTTCAGCCTCACGGAGCAAACGAAAAACATTCTGAAGTCCATCGACAAGATCGTCGAGATCAAGGCCTTCTACGCCACGGGGGCACCCGAGCAGGCCAGGGCGAAAGATCTCCTGGACACATACAAATACCAGAGCGATGGCAAGATAAACTATGAATTCATCGACCCGGACCGCCAACCGGAAGCGGCCACCAACTACGGCATCCGCACCTACGGCACGGTTGTCGTCGAGGGTTACGGCAAGAAGCAGCCCCTTCAGAACCTCACCGAGGAGAGCCTTTCCAATGCCCTCCTGAAGCTCACCCGGAACGACCAGAAGAAGGTCTACTTTCTCACGGGGCAGGGCGAACGCTCCGCTCAGCCCGGCGACAAGGATGGCTACTCCACCGTGCGCGCCGCCCTTCAGAAAGAGAACTACGCCACGACGGATCTCAGCCTTCTCCAGCAGGCCCGGGTCCCCGAAGACGCGTCCCTGGTGGTCGTTGCCGGCCCCAAGAAGCCGCTCATGCCCGCGGAAATCGAAAGCCTCCGGTCTTACCTGGCGGGCGGAGGAAGGCTCATGGCGCTCCTCGACCCCTACCAGGACGGGGGGCTGCGGGATTTCCTCAAGTCCTACGGCATCGAATTGAACGATGACATCGTCATCGACAAGCTGAGCCGGGTTTTCGGCGGCAGCTACCTCATGCCCGTCGTCATGGAATACGGACGTCACAAGATCACTGACAGGTTCGACGTCGCCACTTTCTACCCCGAAGCGCGGTCCATCCTGGCCGCCAAGGAGCCACCCCCGGGGGTCGCCGTCGAGGTGCTGGCGTCTACGTCCCAGAACGCCTGGGCGGAGAGGGATCTCGAATCCGTGAAGAAGGGCCAGGTAGCCTTCGATGAGAAGATCGACCTCGCCGGCCCCGTACCCCTGGCGGTCATCGCCGAAATTGGAAAGGACCGGAAAGAGACCGCCGCGAAGCCTTCTGAACCCGACCCGGGCGCAGACGAGAAGGACCTGACTTCCAGGAAGGGATATCTGCTCGTCGCCGGAAGTTCCAGTTTCGCCGATGACACGTACTTCGGCCTCTCGGGCAATGCGGATCTATTCCTGAACATGGTCCACTTCATGGCCGGGGAAGAGAACCTCATCACCATCAAACCGCGAGAGAAACAGGGCCAGCCCCTCCTGCTGAGCCAGAGCCAGGTGAATCTCGTGCTCTGGACGTCGCTCATAGCCATGCCCCTCCTGGTGCTCCTGGCCGGTTTCACTGTCTACCGCATCCGGAGGTCCCAGAGATGAAGCGGCGTCATTCGATCGTTTACCTCATTATTTTCCTCCTCGTCACCGGGTACTATTACTACTACGAAGTGGTCGAGAGAACCCGCAAGGAAGTCGCCGAAGCTGAGGCGAAGAAAATCTTCCACGTGCAGGAGGACCGTATCCAGGCGGTGGAGATCCTGGCAAAAGACCAGAAGGAAATCCGCCTGAAGAAGGAGGCGGAATGGCGAATCGCGGAACCCATTCAGAGTGACGCCGACAAGATGACGGTGCAGGAACTCCTCAGAACCCTGGCGGGATTGAACCTGGAGCGCGAAATAGTGCCGGCCCCGGCGGATCTGAAGCCCTACGGGTTGGATGCGCCTGCGCTCAAACTGCGCTTCCAGGCGGGGGACCAATGGTTTGAGATTCTCCTCGGCAACAAGGCGCCGGTGGGAGATTCCCGTTACGCGAAGACGCCTGAGAAGCCCGCCGTCTTCCTCATTTCCGGCGCCAGTTGGAACGACTTGAACAAAGGCCTCGCGGACGTCCGGAAACGAGAGCTCTTTACGTTTCAGCCGGACGACGTCATCGGCATGAAAATCGTCTGGCAGGATGGCGCGAAGGTCGATATCGAACGCGAGAAAGACTCGAAGACCTGGAAGGCCCCGGCCTTCGCCGGTCTCAGGATCAAGAGCGCCAAGGTCGAGAACGTTCTGGACCAGATCCAGGGGCTTAGGGCCGAAGGCTTCCTGGAAGATGCGGCCGGGAACCTTGCTGCCCACGGCCTCGAACCGCCTCGTGTCGCCGTCGCTCTGCGCCTGGAGGGCGACCGCGAGGCACTGCTCCGGCTTGGCGCCGGGAAATCCGATGAAAAACTCGCGGCCCTGAGTTCCCAACTGCCCGCGGTGGTTCAAGTCGATCCCGGCATTCTGGACGACATCCCCAAGGATGCACGAAAGTTCGAGGACAGGTCGATCCTTGGCGTGGAAGCCGATGAGGTCACCCGAGTGAAGTGGCGTCTCGGTGACGCCGGGGGGGAAGCAATTCGCCAGGACCCGAAGACATGGCAGGTCAAGACCGCGGATGGGAGCCCCCGGGTTCTTAAGGAATCGTGGCGGGCCAAGGCCCTGCTTTGGAACCTTGGCGATGCGGAATACCAGGCGAAGGTTGCCCCCCCGCCGCCCCTCCCGGCCAAACCTTTCGCCTTTCTGGAATTCTTCAAAGACGAGAAGAGCCTCTGTTCCCTGGCATGGGAGAAGCCCCCCGAGAACGACGCGAGCCCCGTGACGGTGTGGATCGGCGCCGGGGGAGCCAACGAGCCGGTTCAGGCGGAAGCGAAGATCGTCCGTGCGGCGGCCGGGGACATCGAGGAGATCATTCAATCCGGGGATGCGAAAGCAGGTCCGTGACCTTCTGCACGGCAGCCTGGCTGATACCCGCAACTTCGCCCGGGGCGCCCGACGCGAGGAGCACCAGAAGGACCAGGACGACCAGGCTGCCCGCGTGACGGCGGGGCACTTTCGGCAGATCGTCCGGGAGGTCTTCCCGGTATCCCCTTGCCGCCAGGCTCACCGCAAGTTCGTCGGCCCGCAGGAGGGAACGGCGGAAAACGGGCAGGAGGAAGTATTTGACCCGGAGGAACGGGTTTCTGCGCAACTCCCCCAACCGTGACCTCCCCGCCGCGCGCACCTCCTCGGCCTGGTCCAGGATCAGGGGAAGGAACCGGATGGTGAGCGAGATCGTGAGCGCGAGACGCCGCGCCGGGAGAAACGGGAAAGGCTTCAGGAACCAGACCACGGCATCCTGCACTTCCCGGGGCCGGGTCACGAAGGTAAACAGTACGGAAAAGCAGAGGATCAGCCCCAGCCTCCAGCAGGCCAGAACCGCGGGTTTCAGAGTGCGCACGGCCGCGGGCAGCCCGGAAAAGACCTCGGTCCAATCGGTCACGCACGAAAACGCCTGTATCAGGAAGATCAATCCCAGAAAGATTCCCCAGACTTTGAGATCCTGCACGAGCGCCTTCGCGGGGATGCGGGAGAGCCCGATGGCGGCGATCCAGACGATTGAAAACGCCGCCAGCGCCGCCGCGTCCATGTGGAGAATGCCCACCGCGAGGATCGCCATTCCCGCCAGCTTGCAGCGCGCATCCCAACGATGCAGGGGGGTGTTCCCGGGAAAGTAGTGGAACGTCAGTCGGGCAGCCACGGCAGCATCCTCTCACCGAACAGGCTGTAACAAGGGGGGCGAATATGAAATGACGAGAGTCTCGGGACGATTTCATCCGGGGTCCCCACAACCTTGAGTTCCCCTTCATGCATGATGGCGATCCTGTCCACGAGAGCGACCACTTTTTCCACGTCGTGGGTGGTCGCCACAAGGGTGCGCCCCATCCGCCGGAGCTTCACGATCTCCGCGAGAACCTGGCAGACGCCGGGATAGTCCAGGTTCGCGAACGGTTCGTCGAAGACCACAATTTCGGGCCGCATGGCGAGGACGCCGGCGATGGCGACCCTCCGTTTCTCACCGCCCGAAAGCATGTGGCACGGCTTGTCGGCCAGATGCTGAATCCCCACCATCTCGAGGGCCGACTTCACCCGCTCCGCCACCTCCTCGCGCGGCAGCCCCAGGTTCTGCGGACCGAAGGCCGCATCCTCCCGCACCGTCTCGCCGACGATCTGACTGTCGGCATCCTGGAATACCATCCCCACCCGCTGCATTGCCTCGCGGGGAAATTTGGCCGCGTCGACGCCGTTCACCGAAACGGAACCGGACTCGGGCTTGAGAAGGCCGTTCAGGTGCCTGATGAGCGTCGTCTTCCCGCTCCCGTTGGGTCCGCAGACAAGCAGGAACTCGCCGTCCGAAACGGTGAGGTTGACGTCCTTCAGCGCGGCTGAACCGTCGGGGTAGGTGTACGTGAGACCTCGGATTTCAATCATGGGAGACTCATTGGGGCAGCGACCGCATCATCATCTGCCGGTCGAGAACGGGCCGTAGCGACTTCGCCAGAAACACGGCGGCGGCGGCCTTGAGCACGTCCCCCGGAAGGAAGGGGGCCATGCCGGCGACGCATGCCTTCGTCCAGGTCATTCCGGTCACAAATTTCAGCCACGGAACGCCGAACACGTACGCCACGAGCACCGCGGCGGAAACGGCGGCGACGTCCCCGAAGCGTCTGTTGGAAAACCGTTCTGAGATGAAACCGGCCAGGAAGGCGGAAACGGCGAATCCGATGAGATAACCGCCCGTTGGTCCCATGAAATGGGCGATCCCCCCCCTGCCCCCCGAGAAAACGGGAATTCCGATGGCGCCGACGAGAAGATAAATCCCCATGCTCGCAAGCCCCCATCTGCTCCCGAGCAGAAGACCGGCCAGAAACACGAAAAGATTCTGCAAGACGATGGGCACCGGCCCTACGGGAATGTGCACGTAAGCGCCAACGGCGATGAGAGCGGCCATGAGAGAAGCGTAGACAATCTGCTGGAGCTGTCGGACGGGCATGGGTCCCCCTGTTGAACGGTCGGAGATGTCACGGGAGTCGAAGCATCTTCCACGGAACAGTTCGTCAACCACCACAGGGTCGGAAGGTTAACGAAACCCGGCATCCTTGTCAAGGGAGAATCCGCAAATAGAAAGCAGGTTCCAAAAGCCCATGTATGTAGTCGCAGATTTCTTCCAGATCGAGTTCGGCGAGCGGGGAAAAAACACATCGCATGGATTGTCTCAGGGCTCGTTTGCGAGCGTACGATGCTTTGCTTCAAGGCGATGGAAGACCTTGTCGGCCGGAAGGCCAGGACCACTTTCTCTACCCTTCTGAAGTTGCTGACGGAGGTTCTTGATTTGTGCTTCCCGCAAAGCTTCGTGCTCTTCCAACAGGCGCAAGGCGCCGCGGACAACGGCGCTTGCGCTGCTATACCGTCCGCCTTCGATCTGCCGCTTTATAAAGTTCTCAAAATGCGTGCCTATGGCATAGCTGGATGGCATGTCCAACCCTCCACTTGATCAAGAATTCATCAGTTTTTGATAACACAGAAAAGACACCCTTTCAAGCCAGTGCGATGGAGAGAGAGCCGGGGGAGGGGGCTTCCAGAGCCAATCTTCCCTCCCCCGCGGCCATAACTCGCTATTCTTTCTTATCGGCCGTTTTCTTCTCTGGAACCTTCAGTTCATAACTGATGATGCTGCTCTTCGCATCACCCAGTTTCAGAAGGTCTTTCGCGGCCACCAGGCTCAGCACGAGCTGGTCTGCGCCCTTCTTGTCCAGGTCCGCGAGACGGATGCTGGTCACCATTCCGGAGATCTCCCGCGTTTTCCAGTTTTCGACCATTCCGAGCTGATCCCAGGACAACGATACGATTTCCCCCTTGTCGTAGCTTTTCATGTTCTCGGGAAGGAACTTCACCAGCGTGTTGGGGTTGCGGTTCACAAGGACCTCCGTAATACCGTCCTTATTGAGATCGGCGATGAGCACGGAGGAGGGAATGGAGTAAGTATCGACGTCGTTGTAACGGCGGTCGTTCAATTTACCCTCGAAGGAGTTCGTGGTTGCGGCAAAGATCTTGTCGCTGTTCCAGATCATGTCGCCGGCGGGATTCAGGACGAGGAGACGGTTGGACTTGTCGATCATGACGGTCTCCTCCGAATGATCGCCGTTCAGATCGCCTCTCACGCAGTTGAAAAGATTGCAGCGGTCCGGGAGGGACACGGGCACCGTGGCAACGACGGCGCTGCCTCGAATGGCCATCTCGTAAACCCCGCCGATGAAAGCGCCGACCGACTCATCACCCTTCTGCTGGCCGATGAGAATTTTCCCTTTCTTGGGAAATTCGATGGCGTTCAAATAATAGCTCTCGACTTTTGCGATCTCCGTCAGTTTCCCGTTGTTCAAGGACAGGACGATGGACAGGAGTCCCTCCGTATACCCCCTGTCGCCGCCGATGTTTTCCGTTGTGGCCCCTCTGGCCTCGTTTCTCTTTTTCAGGTTGTTGACGAAAATCTTCGCCGAGCCGTCGTGGGAAACGTCGGCGACAGCGATCCATAGGAAATTGTCGACCTTGGTCCCGTTGTACGTCGCGAGAGATTTCAACCCCTGGCCTTCCTTGCGATAGACGGCGACCTTGTCCTTTGTCATCACCACGATTTCAGGACGCCCGTCTCCGTCCACGTCCCCGATGTCCATGCTCAGAATCGCGCCGGCAATGGTCTGGCTCTTCCAGATACCGGGCTGCCTGAGAGAGCCTTCGGGGGTCATTTCGACGATGTTAGGATTCAAGTAGGAAGATTTCTCCGACTGGATCATGGCGTCGGGGATGAGCAATTCGGGGTTCCGGACGGAGGCGGCCTCCGATTCGGCGGCAGCCGTCCTGCCCGCTTCCGATGGTCTGCTGAAAACCTTCGTGTTGATGTTCTGAGCGCATAGATCGATCTGGGGAATGACGTCGTCGAGGGTCTTCGTCTGCGCAAAGAAAGAGACGGGATCGCTTGTGCCGGAAACGGCCGCGATTTTGGCGTCGATGCTGATGGACTGCCCGAGGCCCGTCACGCTGCCGTAGAGGACGTAATCCACCTTCAACGCCTTCCCGATCCGCAATGCGTCCTCAGCCGAAACGTCCCCTTTGATTCCTTTCATTGCCTGTTCGGTAACGGACTTCTCCAAAACCTGCACTTTGCCCTGCCACCCGAGGCGCGAAGCGAGCATGTCCCGGATACCCTCCCGTAGATAACCCAGGTTGCCGGGAGTGTGCATATTGAACGGCAGAATCGCCACCCTGGCGGGCGAACCCGCCGCATCCGCACTCCAGGAAGCCGCCACGGACAACACGCTCAAGAACAAGCAAAGGAGCAATACGCTCGGGAGCACCTTTTTCATCGACTTCATCGACCTGCGGTTCCACATTTTTCATTCTCCTCGATTCTTCGGACCCCACCGGGCCTTCCCGGCCAAAGCCCATCACCGGCCCCTTACACCGCATTCAAAACCCGTCCCGGAAGACCCGGAAAAACATCACAAGACACCATTCAGTTCAGTACATCCCGGCAGGGAAGCGCATCCATTCAGCAGGCCTCCTCCGGCGCGTCATTTCCCAGTTCGCCGGTCCAGGCAGATTCTTCTCCCGGACGGATTGCACGGGACGGCGGCGCTCGTCTTTCCCCACGTTTCCCTTCGTCCTCAACCATGTTACCATACCAAAATACCCTTTCCGGGGGAATGCAAAAAGTTAGACTGATTCTTTCATGAAAGGACGCACCCTGAAAAGTAAACTTTTGTTATCCACAGGGGGAGACGGAAGCGTCCTTCCCAAAGCCACGGCAAGAAACTCTCCCCCGCACCCGATACCGTTCGTAATAAAAAGTCCTTTTTTTTCTTGACATTGCCTTTTTTGCCGCTGTATATGGAGCCTAACATGGTAATGGGGCAAACTATAATCTTCTATTGCCTTGAAAGGAGGTGGTGGCGGCGAACGCAAGATTCTCTACAAAGGGGCTGATCGCGAGTTTTTGCAGACGAGGAGAGGTTAGTTTTTGAGGAGGAAAGAGAAATGAAAAAAGGTTTGATGATTTTGGTAGCGACGTTGGTGGCGGTCGCCGTCGCCATGCCGGCTGTTGCGGCGGTTGAGTTCCAGTACGGCGGCGTGTTCCGCACCCGCTGGATTACGTCGAGCAATGTCTCCGACGGAAGCAGCCAGTGGCAGGACAACGACAACCACTTCGACACGAGGCTCCGTTTGTATCTCACCTTTAAGGCGAGCGAGAACCTGAAAGTCGTGTGGCGGGCGGAAATCGGCAACATCCATTGGGGCGATTCCAGAAACGCCACCGGAAGCAACTCGGGCGGCAGGATGGGCGCCGACGGCGTGAACGTCAAGACGAAGAACCTCTACGTGCAGTTCAACATCCCCAACATACCCACCACGGCGGTTGTCGGCGTCCAGGGTATCAACCTCCTGCAATCCTGGCTGGTTGATGACGATTTCTCCGCGATGGCCTTCGTGACCAAGCTCGATCCTGTTACCGTCACGTTGGCTTACATCTCGGGGCAGAATCTCCCCTTCAGCAACGTGTACGACTCCGGCACCGGCGGCTACAGCCAGACGGCCGGCAGCTACTACAGCAGCACGAAGGACAACGTGGACGACTATGCCTTCGACATCACTTACAGCCAGAAGGGCGTGCCCATCAAAGCCAGCCTCACCGGCGTTTTCATGAATGCCAACATGGTTCCCTGGGCTATCTATCCCGAAGCGATGCAGACGCCGGCCAGCGCTTTTTATCCGGCGCTTTCGACGACGACCTTCAACGACTTCCCCAGCACCACCTTCTACACCCCCGGCCTCACGTGGGGGAACGTTCCTTGGTTCGGCAACAGGCTCGACAGCGTGAAGAACAACCAGATGTTCGATCTCGGCTTCAACCTGAGCTACAAGATCGACTGGCTGAGCGCTTATGTCAATTTCGCCAAGAACATCGGCAGCGTTAAGACCGCAACCAGGCAGTACCTGGGTACTGACACGGCGGGCGGCAATTACTACGGGGTTTACACTGGCGGCAACCTCCTCGGTGCGGGCATCGGCCAGGTCCAGGATGCGGATTATACCGGCTGGATGATTGACGCCGGCGCCAGCTATTTCTGCGGTCCCTACACCTTCAACCTGGGCGGCTTCTACACTTCCGGCCAGAACCTCGAAAGACAGAGAGTCGTTATCGCCAACAATGGCGTGCAGGCGGGCAACGTGTACAACGAGTACGGCCAGCTCGTCAGCACGAACGGCACTTACGAAACCAAACGTTACAGCTCTTACGACAACGTCGATTTCTTCACCTATCCGGGCGCCACCTCCAAAGTTTTCTCCGAGATCGTCGGCGGCGGCATTCTGGACATGTATGCTCCCTTTGCTTCGGCTCAATCGAACGGAAGCAACTTCTGGAGAGGCTACGGCTTCCCGACCAACCTCTGGACCGTCACCGCCGGCGCTGCCTGGCAGGTGCTGGAAAAGACGAAACTCTCCGCCTCCTACTGGTACTTCCAGACCTCGGAAGCAGTTGGAACGGGTAGATTCGAGAGAGACCTCAGCGAAAAGACCTCCACCGACCTGGGCCATGAATTCAACCTGTACCTCACCCAGGGCATCGTGGATGGCCTCACGCTCGACATCGTGGGCGCCTTCATGTTGACCGGCGATGCTTACGCCCGGTCAGGCTACCTCCAGGCGACCCGCTTAGGCGCCACCAACAACGTTATCGTCACTCCCGTTACATGGGATAAGGACAACGTTTACGAAGTTGGCGCGCGTCTCCAGTGGGAATTCTAATCCTTCCACTGTTTAGCGTGTGAAGTTCCAGCCGGGTGGAGATTCTCTCCACCCGGTTTTTTGTCTCCGCCCGCCGCCAGCCGAGAAACCGCACGCCAGAGCAGCCAGCCAAATCGTTCGGGCCGCACCAAATTCTTCACGTGGAGACGCCGGGTTCTCGCCAGGGACCACCACGTCTGTGCGGTCCGAGTCCGTGGGTGTGGGGTGTGGGGGTCTTCCTTCTCGTTTCGGCGGGTTGTTGCGCGCACGCGGGCCTGTATCACCACAAAACAATGAAATTGATTGATTTCCCGGGCTGTTGCGCGCACGCGGGCCCGTAGGGTGGGCAAGAGCGAAGCGTTGCCCACCGGGAATGACCGACTTGTCGTTTCGGTGGGCAGGGCAAAACTCCTGCCCACCCTACCTGCTGCCCCGGTCGCCATACCGTGCCGGGATGGTTTCCGCTATCCGAGCGAAGCCCGGGCCAGCGCGGATTACTGTTGCGCGCACGCAGCGTCCCTCGATCATTGGTTCAACCGTTCCAGGCAGCGACGGTCTTCTTCCGACCATTTGTCCGATAGATTCACAAAATTGGCCCGATCCGCGAACGGGGGATGTTTCCCTTTCAGGGTCAGGCGAATATAGTGATGCACGAACACGTCCAGCGCAATGTGCGCCGCCCTGATGTCTCCAACGTCCCGTTCGCGCGTTTTGGTGCGCAGATAGAGATCGAAATCCGCCCCCTGCTGAGATTCGTCCCACGTGCCGATCTTCTCCAATGCCCTCCTGCGGATCATCACCGTATTGCCGACAAAACCTTCCTTGACCTGGCGCCGAAAACGGCTCTCCCTGTCGCGGCAGAAGGTCTTCCAGTCTCCATACATCCAGCGGTGCATCCATCTCAGCCCGGCCTTGTTACGCCCCAGAAGACCCATGAGACACCCGATCCTTTTCCAGCGCCGTTTCAGCTTGCGCGTCGCCTGGGCGTTCTCCACCTGCTCGATGCCGCAAGCCGTGGCGACGTCCAGATCGTTGAACCTCATACTCTCAATAAGGCCCAAATTCCATCGAGGCGAAACGATGACGTCGTTATTGAGGAAGGCAAGCCAATCATAACGGGCCGATGCAATGCCCTGGTTTTGGCAATGCGGATAGGAATAGTTCGCATCGTTTCGGATCACGCGCGCGCCCACCGACTCGAAGAACTCAGCGCTCCCGTCGGTGGAACCGTTGTCAACGACGATGAGCTCAAAGGGACCGGCCGTGTTTTCCTCGATCTGTTCCCAGTAAATCTCATTCATTGCACGCTGATTGTAGATGGCGGTGACGATACTGAGCAAATGACTCGCCTTCCGTTTTAGGAATCCGGAGGTCCATGGCATCCCGCGCCTGGCGCTCGACGAGCCGTACAATATCAAATGCGGTCCATGCGGTAAAGGATTCACAGCGCAGCAAAACTGCAAGTAAAGAAAAGACATTTCACCGCGGAGAACGCAGCAATCATAGAGAAAACAACAAGTTGAATGCATTTCCGGGCACGATTCCAAGAACCCGCCGGTTAGTAGCACTCGCCATTGGAATCTGCCTGACGCGCCTTATCCCTGCTCCTCCGCCAGGATTTCCAGAACGACGGTGTAGGGGTCCGTTTCTTTCTTCAATATCCTGTCGATCGTGGCGTCAAGGGACATGCCTCTCGCCTCCATGCGTTGGAGTGCGCTCCTCAACGCATGGTCCTTCAAGGCTTCCACGAGTTGGTTCTTCACTCTCTTGCGGAGCACCTCGTCGAGTTGCCCCCGGTCGTTGGCAAGGAGGAATTCCCGGTGTTTCAAAATGTCCAGGTAGAGTGTTTCCAGTCCCCGCCCCTTCACGGCTTCCGTCTCGACGATGAGCGGAGTCCAGCCGCCGTTCTCTTCCTTCTTGCGGCGCCCCAGTTCGATGAGGCTCCGAAGTTCCAGAACGGTCTTCCTCGATCCTTCACGATCCGCCTTGTTCACGACGAAGACGTCCCCTATCTCCATGATGCCGGCCTTGATGGCCTGGACTTCGTCCCCCATCCCCGGCACCGTCACCATCACCGTCGTGTGTGCGCTCTGAGCGATCTCCACTTCATCCTGCCCGACCCCGACGGTCTCCACGAGGATCACGTCCTTGCCCATGGCGTCGAGGACGTTGATCATGTCGTTGGTGGATCGCGTGAGGCCCCCGAAATGCCCGCGCGTCGCCAGGCTGCGGATAAAAATTTCCCGATCGAGAAAATGCCGCTGCATCCGGATGCGGTCACCGAGGATGGCGCCGCCCGTGAAGGGGCTGGTGGGATCGACGGCAAGGATGCCGATGGTCGATCCCGCCTGGCGGTACTTCACCGCCAACTGGTCCACAAGGGTGCTCTTGCCCACGCCGGGCGATCCGGTGAAACCAACGACGTAGGCTTTCCCCGTATGCGGATACAGATCTTTCAGAATACCGTCCACCGATGGAATCTGGTCGTCGATATCCCGAAGCAGTCTGGCTGTCGCACGGACGTTCCCGGCTAGAATTCGGTCCACAATACCGTTCATTTGTCCAGACCTCCCGCAGGGCGTCCCGGGCGCAATCCCGCACATATGAGAGCGCAAGGGTCGTTTCCGGAGCGTCGCAGCGCCGCAGAGCGTGTCGAAAAGAGTCCTCTAGGCCGCCACGGCCCCGCGCGGCTTGACGTTTTCCTTCACCCACGTCGTGATGTCATCCAGCCTGGCGCCCGGTTCGAATATCTCTTTGATCCCGATCTCCTTGAGTTTCGGGATATCCTCCAGAGGAAAGATCCCGCCGCCGATGACGCTGATGTCCCTGGCGTCCTCTTCTTCCAACAGATCCATGACGCGCGGGAAGGAGTAGGTATGAGCTCCCGACAGGATGCTCAGGCCGATGATGTCCACGTCCTCCTGGATCGCCGTGCTCACGATCTGTTCGGGCGTCTGGTGGCATCCCGTGTAAATCACCTCAAAACCGGCATCTCGAAAGGCCCTCGCGATGATGCGCGCACCACGGTCATGACCGTCCAGTCCCGGTTTTGCAATCAATATCCGCAGTTTTCTCTCCATCTGCATGGGAAAGCGACCTCCCTTTCTCTGAGAGCGTGTCCAAAAAGCCTCCTGTACCGTTGACCGCACCACAGGCGGGGGGGCGGTAGGGTGGGCAAAAGCGAGAGCGTTGCCCACCGGATAGAACACTTGCCCCGTTGTGGTGGGCAGGATAAGGCCCTGCCCACCCTACCCCGGAACGCCTCTCTTGACACCCTCTGAGAGTACCCCAAGGAATCCCGTCCCGCCGTTTCGCGTGGAGCGCAGCCCGGGGAGCCCGAAGCGCCCCTAAAAGGTGCCCGGGTCCGAAAACGTTCCGAAAACATCCCTGAACAAATCACAGCATTCCTGCTCCGTCGCGCCGGCCCGCACGGCGTCGATGAGGGCGGGCATGACGTTGTTCTCCCAGCACGGCGGGCCTTCGCACCGCCGCCTCAGTTCACCCATGGCCGCCTTGAACTTCCCTTTGTCGCGGTTTTCCTTGAACCGGTTCGTCCGCTCCACCTGGTTCCGCTCCAATTCCTCGTCGATCTTCAGGATGAACTCAAGTTCGGGTCTGTCGGACGGGTATTTGTTGACGCCGATGATGGTCTTCTCTCCTCGTTCCACCTGCTGCTGGAAGTGAAAAGCCGCATCGGCGATCTCCATCTGAGGGTAATCCCGCTCGATGGCGGCAACCATCCCGCCGAGATCGTCCAATTTTCGGATGTAGGCCATCGCTTCCTCTTCCATCCGGTCCGTCAGGGCTTCGACGAAGTAGGAACCGGCAAGCGGGTCGATCACGTTGGTCACACCCGTCTCCTCCCCCAGGATCTGCTGGGTGCGGAGAGCAATGAGCGCCGCCGGCTCGCTCGGGATCATGTAGACTTCGTCGAGAGAGTTCGTGTGGAGCGACTGGGTCCCGCCCAATATGGCCGCCAGCGCCTCGGTGGTCGTCCGGATGATGTTGTTGTACGGCTCCTGGGACGTGAGAGAACATCCCGCCGTTTGCGTGTGGAACCGCATCAGCATCGAACGCGGGTTTTTCGATTTGAACCGCTCCTTCATGATGCGAGCCCAAATGCGCCGGGATGCCCGCATCTTGGCGATCTCCTCGAAAAAGTCGATGTGCGAGTTCCAGAAAAAGGAGAGCCTTCCGGCGAAGTCATCGACGTTCATATTTCTTTTGATGCTCTCCTCCACGTATGTGATCCCGTCGTAGATGGTGAAGGCAAGCTCCTGAACCGCCGTGGACCCGGCCTCCCGAATATGATAGCCGCTTATGCTGATGGTATTCCACCGAGGAACTTCCCTGGTCCCGAATTCCACCGTGTCCACAACCAGCCGCAAGCTTGGTTCCGGCGGCAACATGAGGGTCTTCTGCGCGATGAACTCCTTCAGGCAGTCGTTCTGGATCGTTCCACCCAGCTTTCTGCGATTGTAACCCTCATTCTCGGCGTTGGCGATGTACATGGCCCAGATGATGGATGCTGGCGGATTGATCGTCATCGAAGTGGTGACTTCTTCCAGGTGGATCGCATTGAAGAGCCTCTGTATGTCCTCAATCGTATCTATGGCCACACCGCATTTCCCGCACTCGCCTCTGGCAAGGGGCGAATCGGCGTCGTACCCCATGAGGGTCGGAAAGTCGAACGCGGTGCTGAGGCCGGTTTCCCCGTGCTCGATGAGATAGTGAAAACGTTTGTTCGTGTCTTCGGCGCCGCCCAACCCCGCGAACATCCGCATGGTCCAGAGGCGGGAGCGGTACATGGTGCTCTGAACTCCCCGCGTGTAAGGGTAACGCCCAGGAATGCCGATTTCTTCCGACCAGTCCTTGCCCGCGCCGTCGAGGGGGGTATACAGGGGCCTGATTTCCATGTCGGAAATCGTGGAAAACCGCGGCAGGCGCTCCGGCATCTTCTCGAGCGCGCTCCGGTACTCAGCCATCCAGTCTCCGTACTCCTTTTCCATTCGTTCAAGCGCCGATTCCGAAAGCATTTTCTTTCCCATCTTCCACCACCTCCCACTTTTGTTGAACACCCGAGCTTCACTTTGGAAACCCGGCATCGGGCGCACTCAACCCCTCCAACGCCCCCGTTGCCCCGGCGCAGCCGCCCCAGGTTCGACTCAAGCGGGGGCCTACCACGTCACGCCTCAAGCGGCGAGCCGGGGTCCGGGAAAATACCGAAGAACCGATTCCCGCTTCCACGGGAACAACGACAGACAAGCTTTTACGAAAGTTCGCTTTTGAGAGGGCACGCTTCTACAGACCGTCGGGACACTATTCGGAACATACGCGCGGAGCAGGAGCAACCGGAGGGGCAGAGCGAATTGTCTTTCCCGCCGAATCCTGCCCGTCCGGCACAGGGAAAGGACTTTTGAACCGCAACCTGGTAGATCAACACTTAATTCATGAGGTTGTGTATTGTCAAACAAATTTTTTCTTGACCGAACACGCCGGTTTGCGCTACTAAAAAATCGTCTGGAGAATCAGACTGGTCTTGTCCTGGTGTCACGGAACATATTCCCGCTATCCCCTCACTTTTTCTCAAATTCGTTCGTTACCGTTCCGGCCTGCGTTTATCGTCCGCCTCGGCCAACGAGGAACCGTGTTGGCGTAAGGAGGTGCGCCCCCAGTCCCTTGCTTGCAGCGTTGAGGATCGAGTGTCGAAATGGGTGAACGAGGAATCTCTATCGAGGAAAAGAGGAGGACACTATGGCAGGACCGCTCGAACCCCGTTGGGGGCAGCCGATTACCGGCATCATCTCCACTGTCGCGTTTTTCCTGGTGGCGTGGTTCACGTGGTACATCTTCAGCGATCCGCGCGGACCCGTGGGCGGGTTCCCTTATCCGTTCGTCATGTACCTCGCCATGATGATTCTCGTCGGGTTGTGGCAGCACATGTTCCTGGGAGACTGGCCGTTCCAGAATCTTCCGCAACCGGCCAGGGGGATTGTCGAGACCGTCGTCAACCTGTTGATCGTCTGGTTCGTCATCCACGTCATTTTCTACCGGGTGCTGGGCCTGGGTTTTCATTTCTTGAGTCAAAGCAATCTCAACGAACTGGCGGCAGCGGGCAAGGCGATCCTGCCCGACGGGAAGGCCATGGGTCTCGACGCGATGAAGGAGAAGCATTTCGCCGAGAGCGCGGTGGTGACGTATGTCCTCATAGGGTTTTACAGCTACCCGTTCGTCACGATCCTCTTTGGAAAATGGCCCATCCGCCCGAGCGACCTGACGCAACCCCGGGCGGGACTTGCTGAAATCGGCTGGTGCAGCACTCTCACGCTCTTTTTCTTTACGGTTCTCATCGTTCCCTTCTGGGGGATGTTATACGGCAAGGTTCTCGGCACGTCCTTCGGCCTGAATTTCCCCTGGTGGGACGGCATAGCGGGCACAAACCACGTGCACTGGGTTTTCGGCTTCTGGGAGTGGATGATCATCGTGCTTTTCATGACGCCGAACGTCTGGCGGATGAAACCATGGTCCCTCATCCCTTTTCCCCAGCCATGGAAGGGACTCCTATCCTTTGTCGTCAACGTTTTGCTCGGCTACCTCCTCGCCTGGATTTGCGTGAAACTCGCGCCCCTCTGGCTTCCCGCCGAAACCGTTCACGAACTCGCGGCCGCCAAGCCGAAGGATGCGGAGTTGCTGCGCTTCCTATGGTATCACGCAGCGGAAATCGCCGGTTTCACGCTCATTCCCTTCCTCGCCTGGCACCACTATTTCGAGGACATGGCGCCCGTGCCGGACAAGGACTCCTGGGGCGCGTTCTGGTACCGGACGATCGGCGTGCTCGTACTCTGCGCCATCAGCTACGTCTTCTTCTACCACCTGGGCTTCGGCCACTGGGGTCTCGGGAATCATCACATGGAGAGCCTGCCCCACGCCTTCATTCACGGCGAATCCCTGATCTGGAACTTCTGGTGGATCATTCCACTCCTCTGGAACGAGTGGTTTTTTCACAAATGGCCGTTCTACGTGCACGCGGAGCACGCCCACTGAACGCCGACCGTTGCTGTACGCACCACCAACAGCCGGAGGTGCACCGCTATCGTCAATACTACCGCGCCGCAGAATAAAGTGGCCATAACCCGGAGATGTCATTCGATGCTCCAGTTCCCGTGGGCAAGAGCGGAAGCGTTGCCCACCGGGAAAGACAGACCTGTTGTTTCGGTGGGCAGGGCAAACCCCCTGCCCACCCTGCCTGCTCCCGCAGGAAGAGGGAACCATCATTCGAGAACATTGACCGCTATCACCCGCCGCCCGGGATGAATTCAGGCGGCCGAGCTTCCCGAGCCGAATCCGCAACCGATTCCCTACAGACTTTCCTCTCGATCGTAGACGTTGCAGATGCAGCAGAGGAAATGCCCCGGCGCGTCCCCGACGTTTTTCATCCCGTGAGGCTCCATGCTCGGGACATAGATGGACGCCCCCGCGGAGCAGATCCGCCTCTCCGCGAGTTCATCGGTTTCGGCATCGAATGCCCAGCACTCGAATGTGCCGTCCACGATGAACATGGTTTGAATGTAGAAGTGGCTGTGAATGGGGATCTGGCCACCTGGTTCAATCGTGAAGTACCTGAGGCCGTACTCGGGATAGCCATTGCCGTCGTCTCCAAATTTGGAGAGCCAGCCGATGCTGGTCCCGATCACTTCATTCATCTTGCCCTTGTAGGGGAACTTCTCGATTCTCTTTTGTTCGCAATTTCTTGCTTCGATGATTTCCATCCCATCCTCTTTTCTTCAGCATGGCATGCAGGTTGAGTATTCAAGGACCTTTCCCGGGTAAGGTTACGCGGAAGGCGTCCCTTTCCCGGACTATCGCCTGGCGGATAGGGGCAGGGATCGCCTTCATCGCCCCCCGATTTGCGCTCCAGCCAACCCTCCACCGCACAGCCCCCAGCGGAATGGAAAGCCAGGGCCCCGCATCTGAATATAGAACCAATTTTCATTGTATACAACGTGTTATCGAAAACAATCGCCATTGCCTTGCGGGCGAAAATCATGGAAGAATCAATGCCCGGTCCAGAAATTCCGGAGAACCTGGAGACGGGGTTGGTTCCCGGGATCGTCACGGAAAGGTGAGGCTGAACGGCAGACCGTTTCTTTTAGAACGATGTGCTTTGTGATGTTTTATGTATTATACTCATTGGCGTCTCCTGCCGATTTAGCTATCGTGAGTGTCCCGGTTGGACTACGTCGTTGAATCGGGCATCGAGAATGTTTGTTGTGTAACGATTGGTAATTGCTGTTGATTTTTTTGTTTGGCGCGCACCAGATGCTGAGGCAACTCATTTTCAATGGTTTTTAGGGGGCTTTCAGAGCCACTCGAACCAGGGGGAAATGTCATGACGAACGATAAACATGTACATCACTTTCATTTTCCTGCCATTTGCCCTTCGAGAAAGCCGAGTCTTCGAGGCGCTGGAACGAACCTCATTCTTCCGTTCATCTTACTTTTCATGGCTGGTTTTCCCGCTGCACAGCCAACTGCAACCTACGCACAGACCGACAATTCGAGCTATGGCTCCGGGCAAGATCTCAGCGTTCAAGACTTGAATACAATGATAGAGATGAATGGCGGAAAGTGGATTGCAAAAGAGAATCCTATATCCATTCTGAGTGACGAGAAGAAGTTGAAACGGGTTGGAGCTCTATATGATACCGTAGTCGATAGTAGCAAGGCATACTCGCAAAAGAGTTCGTCTGCCAGCAGTACATCCCTGCCATCCCAATTTGACTGGAGGAGTAATACAGGTAGCTATGTTACATCTGTGCGAGACCAGGGCGATTGTGGATCTTGTTGGGCGTTTGCAGCGGTCGCCGGACTCGAATCACAGGTATTGATAACTCAGCAGACACCAGATACCGATCTGGACTTGTCAGAGCAGATTGTCCTATCATGCTCAGACGCCGGAGACTGCGAAAAAGGAGGATATCCAAGCCTGGCATCCACATTCCTGGTTGATTCCGGAACCGGCACGGAAACATGCTATCCATATACCGAGACTGACGGATCGTGCAGTTCTGCCTGTTCAGACTGGGAGGACACAGCGACGCATCTCGGCAGCTGGAGCTATGCTGCCCAGGGAAGCGCCGTTAGCTCGTCAGTAATAAAGAACGCTATTTATACTTATGGTCCAGTCATAGTTACTTTTGATGTATACGCGGATTTTTATAGCTATAGCTATGGTGTTTATTCTTATAGTTATGGTAAATACGCTGGCGGGCATGCTGTACTGGCCGTTGGATGGGATGATTCTGCATCAGCGTTTATCGTTAAGAACAGTTGGGGGTCCTCCTGGGGAGAATCCGGGTACTTTCGTATCGCCTATAGCGAGATCAGCGGCACGACTCAATTCGGGCAGTGGACGTATGTCTATGACGGCGCGGCTGAGGAATCAGGCTCCGTCAAAGTGACGATCAACCCCACTGCCTCCGTCACGGCCGGTGCAAAGTGGAACGTGGACGGCGGAACCTGGCAGAGCAGCGGAACGGCCGTATCCAGTCTTTCCGCCGGAACCCATACGGTCGCTTTCAAGGAGATTTCCGGATGGACGACCCCGGCCTCTCAAAGCGTGACCGTCACAGCAGGGCAGACCACAACAACGACAGGAACCTACGTCCAACCAGGCTCCGTCAAAGTGACGATCAGCCCCACTGCAGCGGTCACGGCCGGAGCCATGTGGAACGTGGACAGCGGAACCTGGCAGAGCAGCGGAGCGACCGTATCCAGTCTTTCCGCCGGAGCCCATACGGTCGCTTTCAAGGAGATTTCCGGATGGACGACCCCGGCCTCTCAAAACGTGACCGTTACCGCAGGGCAGACCACAACAGCGACTGGAACCTACGTCCAACCAGGCTCCGTTACAGTGACGATCAGCCCCACTGCAGCGGTCACGGCCGGTGCAAAGTGGAACGTGGACGGCGGAACCTGGCAGAGCAGCGGAGCCACCGTATCCGGTCTTTCCGCCGGAACCCATACGGTCGCTTTCAAAGCCATCTCCGGGTGGGCGACCCCGGCATCTCAAAGCGTGACCGTTACCGCAGGGCAGACCACGTCGGCAACCGCAACTTATAGCACCCAATCCGGTTCCCTAAAGGTGACCATCAGCCCGACTGCGGCCGTCACCGCCGGAGCCATGTGGAACGTGGACAGCGGAACCTGGCAGAGCAGCGGAGCCACCGTATCCAGTCTCTCCGTCGGAACCCATACGGTCGCTTTCAAGGCCCTTTCCGGGTGGACGGCCCCGGCATCTCAGAGCGTGACCGTCTCGGACGGCGCCACCACGTCGGCAACCGCGACTTATAGCACCCAATCCGGTTCCATCCAGGTGACGATCGGCCCCACCGCGGCCGTCACCGCCGGAGCCATGTGGAACGTGGACGGCGGAACCTGGCAGAGCAGCGGAGCCACCGTATCCAGTCTCTCCGTCGGAACCCATACGGTCGCTTTCAAGGCCCTTTCCGGGTGGACGACCCCGGCATCTCAAAGCATGACCGTCTCAAACGGCGCCACCACGTCGGCAACCGGGACTTATACCAGCCAATCCGGGGCCCTAAAGGTGACGCTTCAACCCTCGGGGGCAGTCAAAGCCGGCGCGAGGTGGAAGGTGGACGGCGGAACCTGGCAGAGCAGCGGAAAGACCGTATCCGGTCTTTCCGCCGGAACCCATACGGTGGCTTTCAAGGCCCTTTCCGGGTGGACGGCCCCGACCTCTCAACGCTTGACTGTTTCAAACGACAAGACCACGTCGGCAACCGGGACCTATGCCCGGCAATTCGGTTCCCTCAAGGTGACCCTGAAACCCTCGGGGGCAGTCGAAACCGGAGCAATGTGGAAGGTGGACAGCGGGGCGTGGCAGCCCAGCGGACAGACCTTACCTGGCCTCACTGCGGGGAAGCATACGATCAGGTGCAAGGGGCTGTCCGGCTGGACCGCGCCGGCAAAGGTAAGTGTGACTGTTCTAAACGGCAAGACCAAATCGGCAACACGAACCTACAAGAAAAAATGAGCCAGTGTGAAAGCATCGTGGCATGGGCTACTAATCTGAAGGTTCTTGGAATCTTGCCGAGTAATAGATGCAACTTCTTGTTTTCTCGGCGTTCTCCGCGGTGCATTGTTTTTGCTTTGGTTGCGGCCATGACCGCCCCCCTGTGACGAGTTGCACTGAAAGGATGCCCAGGGCGATCGGCACGGTTGTGAGAACGCATACCGGCTAATCCGGACGAATCCTCCGAAGGAGCGCGGGAACGGGAGGGGGATGTTGGCGGCCCTTTCGTCCGGGAAACAGGAACTTGACGCCATCCCGCGATAGATATGCCAGGCGTCCGGTTTCTTGACTGTCCTTTTCAACAAAGCGAGGAATCCTCCGGGGCAAGGGTGGTTCGAGGTATCTCCCTTGGGTCGAAACGACGGAATGCGCTCGATTCTTGTCGGGTCAACCTCGCATGAGCTTTCGCCGCGCCGTGTCTGATGCTCGCCGTTCACCGGAAAGGGAGGTTACCGATCGAGAGAATGAAGGTTGAGGACCTTTTGGAGGCTTTGGATACGATTACCGGCGGCCGATGTGTGCGCAACGGCGCAACCCCCGGCAGCGGTGAAAACCCGTTCGTTCTGACGAAATCTTCGGGAATCCCGGGCAAAGAATGCACCGAGCGGCCTGGCCTCGTCTACGGCAAGCCGGACTCTCCGATAAAGAAGATTGCCGTGGTCATGACCCTCACGGAGTCCTCGATCGAACTGGCTGCCGCAAGCGGGGTCGATGCGATCATCGCCCATCACCCGGTAGCGGACGGGGCCAGTTGCGGCGGCGTGACGCTCCACAACTATCTGTCCTTATATGGAATTGCCGTCTTCGAGTTGCATGAGGCTTTCCATGGACTGCATCCGGGCATCGCATTCATCCACGGCCACCGGGCCTTTCGGACCGAAATCGCCTACGGAGGAATTCCGGGCAACGTGCTGTTTGTGGGCAAGCCAATCGAGGGGATCGCCACGCTCTCCGATATCGTCGGCCGGGTCGAAGCATTCTCCGGATTTGACGAAGAACGGGAGCTGCTCGCCGCGGAAAGACGTGTGCGGCGTTGTTCGGCCATCGAAGAAGCAACCGTCTCCACTGGGGCAAGGATCCTTGTGGGAGATCCGAAGGATCGCGTCACCACCATCATCCACATTTTTCCACATACCGGATTCTCTGCGGAACACCTCGCAACAGCAAAAACCGAACATCCCGAGGCGGATACCGTCATCGCTTCGATCAGCCGCCTGTCCATCGAAAGTCGAATCGTTCAAACCGGTGTAGATCTCGGGCTTCATTTTGTGCTCGGCAACTCGCATACGCTTGAAATTCTGGAGAACGGACTGCCGTTGGCGGCCGCGGTGCAGCGGCTCTTACCCGAGGCGCAAGTATTCATCTTTCGGGAAAGAGTCACTTCCACGCCCGTTGCCGCCGCGGGCAACCCGGCCGTAAGGGAGTATGCGGACGCCATGGCCGAGCAATTCCTGATTCCACACAAGAGCAACCCGTATCGATCCTCAAGAGGGAGACAGAGATGACAAAGAAAAGATGTTTTGCAGCCGCTGCTTTTCTGATGGCCGCCGTGCTCCTCACCGGCGCAGGGGCATCCGACTCTTTCGCACAGACGGCGGACCGGAAAGGTCCTGCATGGGCCGGAGGTTTGACGCCTTTGCCCGGGGAAACAATCGTCAAAGTGGGAATGAAGCAGGTCGTGTCCGATGCCGGGGTGCTCATCGGCATGGCCAAAGGCTACTACAAGGACCTGGGGATCGTTGTAGAACCGGTGCAATTCAATTCCGGGCAGGAGATGATCAACGCGTTGGCAGCCGGACAACTGGACATCGGAGCAGCCGTCACCGCTGCAGGTCTTTTCAATGCCATGTCGCGGGATATTCCCATGAAGATCGTCGCGGACAAGGGAATCAACGTTCCGGGAAAGGGCTACTACCGATTGGTCGTCCGCAAGGAGCTTGCAGATAAGATCAAAGACTTTAAAGACCTGCGCGGACTGAAAATTGCCGTCGTCGGAACGGCGTCGCTCGATGAAATTTCTCTCGTCCGAGTGCTCGAAGCGGCCAAACTGACGAGAAAGGACATCGACATGCAGGTGATCCGGTCGTTCCCCGACATGCTGGTGGCATTGGCGAACGGCAGCATCGACGCGGCAATGTTGATCGAGCCGTTCGTGGCCCAGGGCATCGCGAAAGGAATCCTCGATCCGTGGAAGGACCCCGAGTCCTACGACCCCGACGCTCAGACCGCTCTTCTCATCTACGGAACCAGCCTGATCAGGAAGCCCGAACTGGCGAACCGCTTCATGGTAGCCTATATCAAGTCCATGCGGGACTACAACGATGCTTTCTTCAAAGGTGAAAACAAGAAGGAAGTTGTTGAAATTCTCATGAAATTCTCGGTTGTCAAGGACCCGGCGCTCTACGATCGGATGTTCCCGGTGGGGCTCAATCCCGACGGTTACGTCAGGATGAAGGGCATCGATATGGATCTCCAATGGTATAGGGAAAACAAGCTGCTGCAAAAGGAGATGAAGGCGGAAGATGCGGTCGACAACCAGTATGTCGATTTTGCGCTGAAGCAACTCGGAAAGTATCGGTAGGCAGGACGTGATTTCGATGAAGCAAGCGCAACGGCAATGGTTGCATGGACTCAGGTGAAAATGAGCAAATACGCAAATAGCAGGTTCATTACGAACACCCTGTCGGTGCTCTCCCCTCTCTCGCTGCTCCTTCTATGGGAGTTGTTGGCAAGAGCGGGGATCGTCGACACACGGCTCCTGTCGAGCCCCACGTTGATCGTCCAATCGCTCGTGCCTTTGCTCGTATCGGGCGAACTCCTGCACAATACACTGGTGAGCGTTCAGAGAATCATCGCGGGGTTCATCGCCGGCAGCGTGCCCGGTGTGCTGCTGGGGGTTGCCATGGGACTGTCCCCGCTGGTGCGATCCGCTATCGAGCCCATGGTCCAGGCGACATACCCCATCCCCAAACTGGCGATCATGCCCCTCATCCTCCTCGTATTCGGGTTGGGGGAGACCTCCAAGATATTTACGATCGCCATAGGCGTTTTCTACCTGGTGATCATCAATTCCATGGCCGGCGTGCTGCATATCGAGAAAATATACATGGACGTAGCGAAAAACTTCGGCGCCAGCCGAAAGGACTACTACCTCACCGTGGCCCTGCCCGGAGCTCTGCCCATGATTTTCACCGGACTCAAGCTCGGAATGGGCATGGCGCTGATCCTGGTGGTGGCCGCCGAGATGTCGGCCGCGAAGGCGGGCGTGGGCTGGATGATATGGCGCGCGTACGATATGTTCGCCATCGAACAGATGTTCGTTGCGCTCATCGTTTTGTCCGTGCTCGGTTATCTCTTTTCCATCGCTCTCGATATCTCCGAGCGCTGGATCATTCCATGGAAGCGCCGGGAGTGAGGTGAGTCATGAGTTCAGATACCGCGAGCATCCAGGTGGAAGGTCTGAATATGTCCTTCCCTTCCCGATCCGGCCAGGTCGTTGCGCTGCAGGATATCAGCTTCAGCGTGGGCTCGGGGGAGTTCTTCTGTATCGTCGGTCCGAGCGGCTGCGGCAAGACGACCCTCCTGCGCATCCTTGCCGGGTTGGAGACGGCAACCAGCGGGGACGTAACCGTTTCGGTCACACAGAAGGGCCGTCCGGTGAACTCAATGGTGTTTCAGGAGCAGTCCGTCTTTCCGTGGATGACGGTCCGCGACAACGTGGCTTATGGCTTGCGCCTGCGCGGCATCTCCAAGAAGGAACGGTGGAAGATCGCCGAAGGCTATATCACCATGATCGGCCTGTCAAAATTTGCCGACTGCTACCCTCATCAGCTTTCGGGCGGCATGAAGCAGCGCGTCAGCGTAGCGCGCGCATTCGCCAATGACCCGGAGATCCTCTTGATGGACGAGCCGTTCGGCGCCCTGGACGAGCAAAACCGCATCCTTTTGCAGCAGGAGCTTCTGCGGATCTGGGAGGGAACGCGCAAGACTGCCGTTTTTATCACTCACAGCATCGACGAGGCTTTGTGTCTGGGCGATCGTATCTTGGTCATGACCGCCCATCCGGGAACGATCAAGTGCATCGTGAACAACGATCTTCCCCGTCCGAGGGAGATTTCCACGATCTGGGGCAATCCCCGGTATCACGGATTGTTTCAGGAAATTTGGGGGATCCTCCGAGAGGAAGTCCTGAAGGGGAAAGAACTGGAAGCGAGTTGCCGGTAATCGAGGCAAACGAGCGGGCCGGGAGCCCGCGGGAGTCGATCCGCCGAAACGTCGAACGCGGCCGGCGCCGCAGCGTTTCGAGGAAAACAGGATGATGGCATGGCAAAAAAGATAGGGATCGTGGGCGGCGGATGGGCCGGTTGCGCGGCTGCCCTGGCGGTTCGGAAAGCCGGCTGCGAGGCGGAACTGTTCGAGCGAACCGATATGCTCCTGGGAACCGGGCTCGTCGGCGGAATCATGCGCAACAACGGCCGATTCACCGCAACCGAGGAGATGATCGCCATGGGCGGCGGCGAACTGTTCCTCATTGCCGACCGGAATGCACGCCACAAAAACGTCGATTTCCCCGGTCACAAACATGCGAACCTGTACGACGTATCCACCATAGAGCCCTCCGTTCGCAGGGCGCTTTCCGAAGCCGGAGTGACGGTTCATCTCAAGGCTCGCGTCCGCGGGATCGAACAGCAAGAAGACGCCATCGTCAGGGTTGTGGCCGACGAACTCCATGGCGGCGTCATCACTGCCGAGGCGGATGCCTTCGTCGACGGATCGGGCACCGCCGGTCCCATGGGCAACTGCCTCAAGTACGGGAACGGTTGCGCCATGTGCATATACCGATGCCCGACCTTCGGGTCCCGCGTCAGCATCGCGGGCAAGGCGGGAGTCGAAGAGATATTCGGTGAAAAACCGGACGGAACCTTCGGCGCCATGAGCGGATCGTGCAAACTTCTCAAAGACTCGCTGGCGCCTCACATCAGGGAAGAGTTGGACCGCAGCGGCGTTTGCATCGTCCCGATACCCTCCCCACTGCAAAAGAGCAAGGATTCCCTCGGGCAAAAGGCCTGCCAGCAGTATGCAATGACGGAATTCGCCGAGAACGTCATCCTGCTGGATACGGGGCACGCCAAACTCATGACGTCTTACTATCCGCTGGACATGCTGCGTCAGATTCCCGGCTTTGAAAACGCCCGATTCGAGGACCCCTATGCGGGCGGAATCGGCAATTCCATCAGATACCTGGGCATGCTGCCGAGGGATGACCGCCTGCGAGTGAACGGCCTGACGAACGTCTTCTGTGCGGGAGAAAAAGCCGGTTTGTTGGTCGGCCACACCGAAGCCATCGTAACCGGCTCCCTCGCCGGGCACAATGCCGCAAGATACGCCACGGGATTCGACCCACTCGAAATCCCGCGGAGCCTGGCCTGCGGCGACGCCATCGCATTCGTGCGAGAAGAGATGCAGACTCGGGAAGGCCTATCCAGGAAATATACCTTCTCGGGATCGGTTTACTTCGAGCGGATGAAAGACAAGGGTCTCTACACCACCGATGTCGAACAAATCCGCGAAAGGGTCGCACGGGCCTCCATGGAGGGGATCTTCGCGAGGCAGTTGGCGTGAGGCCCCGCGCCGGAGCAAGCGAGCGGTGAATCTTTCCTTTCAAACGTCTCGACGGAAGCGCTTCAGCAATCGCCTCGCCGGCGCGGCGCACGCGTTCGCGATTCATGCCCGCCCACGGCGTTCCCGTGCGGGAGCGTCGACCGGACGGGGAAATCCTCACCGGACGCTTTGGACAGACGCCCGGTTGTGCCGTATAATAGCTCTCGTCATTCTCCTGGCGCTGCCGATTGCGCCGATCGTCTTCCCTTCCCCGTGCGGAGCAGGTGAAGCCATGAAACTACCCGAACCGATACGCGACGGCAAGATTTCGGTCGAGAAGGCCATGCTCGAAAGACGGTCGGTAAGGGAATTCCTGGAGACTCCCCTTACCCTGACTGAGGTTTCTCAACTCCTCTGGGCCGCGCAGGGAGTATCCAGCCCTCTGGGATACCGGACGGCGCCGTCCGCGGGTGCACTGTACCCACTGGAGGTTTTCCTCGTCTCCGGAAAGGTTGAGGGACTCCCTGCAGGCGTCTACAGGTACCGGGCGGAATCCCGCGAACTCGTGAAGATTGCCGACGGTGACAGACGTTCCGGCCTCTGCGCGGCCGCACTGGAACAGGGCGCCGTCAGAAGAGCGCCGGCCTCGTTGGTTCTCGCCGCAGTCTTCGAGAGAACCATTCGGAAATACGGTGAAAGAGGCATCCGCTACGTCCACATGGAATCCGGCAACGCTTCTCAGAATGTCTCGCTCGAAGCTGTGTCCCTCGGCCTGGGAACGGTGATAATCGGAGCTTTCCGCGACGGAGAAGTGAAGAAAGTGCTGGGCCTGAATCTGGAAGAGCCCCTCCTCATCATGCCCGTGGGAAAGCCCGCACGCTGATGAATCGGGAACCGGATTCCGGCGCAGCCCCCCTACCAAAATCCAGATCTTTGCGCTAATATTACCTCCACCATGCGGAGCCGCCAGACGCGCAGGAAAATCGCCGTTGCCCCACAGCCAGGGTTACCAGACGATATTCATCCCATCGAACTCGCAGAAGGACTTCGACACCGGCAACTGGCCGCCGGCTCAAGCGTCGCTCGCTCCACGAAAGCGCCACGGCATTCGCTTGTTTCATTCACGCCGCGAAAAGGAAGAAGGATTATCGATGAACGCACTGGTCGTGGAAGACCAAAGGCAAATGAGAACCCTCGTGAAGAAGATGCTCAATCAGATGAGGACCTTCGATCTCATTGAAGAAGCTGAAGATGGCGATGCCGCCTGGGATACCCTGGAAAACAGGGGCGAACTCTTCGACCTGGTTGTCTGCGACATCAAAATGGAACGAATGGATGGGGTATGCCTGCTCAAGAAATGCCGGGCGAATCCCAAGTATAAATTCCTTCCATTTCTGATGATTTCCGGCGACTCGGACCAGTCCTACATCGCTGCTACCGTGGGGGAGTGGGGGGCCAGCGATTTTATTATCAAGCCGTTCTCGATGGAAACATTTGTCTCCCGCGTTCAATTCATCCTGAAGAGCCAGGGCGATCAAAACACGCAAATCCTTCGCAAAGTGGATCAGCTCCGCCAGGAGGGGCAGCCCGAAGTCGCCATAACCATGCTGGAACACGCCGAGCATCGCAGCAAACTATCACTGGCCAAGATCATCAATATAAAGGGCGAATGCCTGGTCGAAATCGGTGAATTGGAGCAGGCCGCCGAAGAATTCCAAAAGGCCATGGAAATAAGCACTATCTTTACGGCAGCTTACAAGAATCATGCGAACGCGCACCTCCAGTTGGGCAACCTTGATAAGGCGATTGAATCCCTTCAGCATATAGACAATGTGAGTCCAATGGATAACGAAAGATCAATTTTGATTGGCAATACGCTCGTTCAGATGGGAGAAAAAGAAAAAGGCAAACAATATATAAATAATGTGCTAAGAAAATGTCCATCCAACCAGCGTAACGAGCTACTGAAACAATTTGCTACAATCTATATTTCAAATGGAATGTACAATGAAGCCGAGCAGGCTTTTTCGGATTTATTGGATGCCGATCAGGATGCCGAAACGTTCAATCAGCTTGGAATAGCACTACGTCAGCAACATAAGTATGAAGAATCAGAACAATGTTATCTAAAAGCCTTGCGAGTACATTCACATAATCCGGTAATTCTTTATAATCTAGCTGTTCTTTATGTAGCCAGGAATAATCTTAACGGAGCAATCAAATACTTGAACAAAGCAGTCACTGCAAGACCTGATTTCAAGGATGCGATAGTGCTCTTGGAAAAAATCGAGCAGAATATCGACAGACGCGTCGATTCATCCAAACCCGCCGAATGACCGCAACTCAAAGTCATTCATGAAGAGCAGCCTGAAAGCACTGCAAATCCACTCTATCGAGACTTGTATTTTGGATAATCAACCTGAATTACAGGGAGATCACCGCAGGGACGGACAGGGCGGACGACAAGCCGGGACGCGCAATATTGTTGCTTTAAGGCTCCCTCTCAGAGGGTTACTGTTCATGGCATACCTCACTCGCTTGTGCTGCGGGCACGGCGTATGGTCTGAATCGTCTGGCGTGCGATCTCAAGTTCCTCATGGGTGGGAATGACGAGGATTTTCACGCGGCTGTCTTCACTCTGGATTTCGGCGATGCCGAAGGAAGCTTCCTGGTTCCTGCGGTCGTCAAAAGAAATCCCGAGGGTCGCCATGCCCTCACAGGACTCTCTTCGAACACGGGCGGAATTCTCACCGATACCCCCCGTAAAGACGACGGCGTCCACCCGGCCAAGGACCGCATAGTAGGCACCGATGTATTTCCTGATCCGGTAGCAGAACATATCGATGGCGAGTTCCGCCCGAGCATTCCCCACTTCAGCGGAACGCTCGATCTCCCGCATGTCGTTCGTGCCGCAGATCCCTTTGAGGCCGCTTTCTTTGTTGAGGATTTCCTCGATCGCCTCCAGGGCTCTGCCCGTTTTCCGCGAAAGATAGAAGTGAATCGCCGGGTCGAGGTCTCCGCACCGGGTGCCCATGATCAGGCCTTCGAGGGGCGTCAGCCCCATGGAAGTGTCGATGCTCTTTCCGCCCCGCAGGGCAGTGGCGCTGGCTCCGTTGCCGAGATGGAGGGTAATCAGATTGAGATGCTCCTCCGGGATGCCGAGGTAGCGTGAAGCCTCCCTTGCCACATATTGATGCGAGGCGCCGTGGAAGCCATAGCGACGGATATGGTGCATCTGGTAGAGTTCAAAGGGCAGCGCATAGTGGAACGCTTTCGGCGGCATGCTCTGATGGAAGGCCGTATCGAAAACCGCCACATTGGGGACGTCGGGACGGAGCGCGCGGAGCGCCTCGATGGCGACGAGATTGGACGGGTTGTGAAGGGGCGCAAGGGGAATAAGGGCTTCGATCTGTCGTACACCCTCGTCGTCGACGATCACCGGCTCATGAAATGCCTCTCCTCCATGGACGACGCGGTGGCCGAACCCGAAAATCTCGCCGGTGGAAACACGGGCGGTTGGGTAGCTTGCCGCGACATCCAGGAGAAACTGGAAACCTTCACGGTGGTCTGAAACCGGCCGGGTCTCGACGATCTCCTCCCAGTCGCCCGCATCGGTGAGTCTGCGACGTTTGAACCTGGCCTCAGGGGTCCCGATCCGTTCGAGCAATCCTTCCACCAGGGAAGTACAGTCATCCAGAGCGAACACCTCGTACTTTATCGAGGAACTGCCGGAATTGATCGCGATGACCCTCATGGTTCATTTCCTTCCCATCGAACCAGGATGGCGTTTTTCGTCGCACCCGGCGAGAAAATCCGGAGCGATTCAGCGCTCCCGGCCTTGCCGGACAAAACCACTTTCGGTTATACTCAGGTCGAAGTTTTGGTTCTCGCAGTTATGCCGCCTCTCAACCCGGCAGGTTGACATGAGAGGCGAGGAATTCAGAGAGCTCCAGATTGTTGGCAGCCGAGCGTCCGTACGCTCCCGAGACTTCCCTTTATTGGCTCTGGCCCCAGTGCGTTGCGTCAGGACTCTCCGGCTTTGTCGGGTCGCCGGCGCGAAGGGGCGGTTCTCGCCGGGATGAGACAAGAGACGGGTGCACGCCATCTTTCAGAGCCCCTCAACTCCCCCCGATCCCTTAAACTTCCTCCGGGATTTACCCTTCGAGAACCTCATAAAATCGGGGCGTCGGGTTGCCCTCGAAGAGGGGTTTTACAATCTCGCCTGCCTTGTCATGGGCCGGACTGCTGTGCATTGCCCGGAAAGCCTCTTTGTTTTCAAATTCAACAATGGCCGCGTAGTTGCCCCCCTCCAACGGTCTCAGGAGCCTCCTCCTGAGAAACCCCTCAAACCTGGAGAATTGCTCGTTGGATGAGGCAAACCACTCTCGAAATTCCGCGTCTTTGCCCTTCTTTATGGGCGGAAAAGCGATGACTACCACAAACATGGCGTCTCCTTTCTTCGCTCGCGGTTCGGGAATCTTGCCTGCGCTGAGGACGTTATAGAGACCGAGCCTCAAGCCGTTCTACAACCTTTCCGTATTTTTCATGGATCATGTTTCTGTCAAACTCATGGAATTCCACGAGTATCCCATCCTGCTCCTCTTTCGTGAAATACTCCAGGCAGGGGTAGAAAAAGTGCTTGTCCTCCTTTTGGATGTGCACCGGGTAGAACCGGGCCAACTCTTGAAGATGGGCAATGACCTCCTGGGCGGCATCATCGCCCTTGAGACAACTTTCCTTCGCCTCGACCAGCTTTCTCACCGTCTCCCGGGAATATTCATGTTCCTCTATCAGCTCTTTCATGATTCGGGCATGCTCCGGCGAGAGATGCTTTTTTGCCAGGTCCCGAAAAAGGATATCCTCTTCCTTCCCGTGATGAGTCCGGTCTGCATAGGTCCGAATGAAGTCAACGGCCATATCGATAAAGACCATATCGACTTTATCGGAATCATTAATTTTTCCGATCTCCCCCTCGAACAGCCTGAGCATTCTTTCGATCAATCTGTGTTCCCGCATCAGCGGACCAATCGGTTTCATGAAGAATCGTCTCCTTTCTTCGCTATGATTCATGCTCTTGGAAGTTATTCTAAGACAGATTTGCAGAAAGTCTTTGATGCAAGTCAAATGAATGCGCGGCCGAAGGGCTTCACGACGTCCGGAAGCTCAATTGGAATAACGCCCAGCCCACGGCCGGTCCACCTATCTGACGCACGAAACCTGCGATCGGGCATGGTGTCCGCCCGCCTTCCCCGCTATTTCTTGGCAAGATTCCAAGAACCAGCAGGTTCGTAGCACGGGGTCAGATGATCGAAAGGGCGCAGGCCCGGCTCCGTAGCACACAATCTCTCCGCCATCCAATAGGCCGAAAGGGATCGATTTTCAGCGGTCCATCGGAACTTCCTATTTGTACAATCGCGCCCATTCGAATACTATCCTTGCACTCCCCTTTTCTAAAACAATTCGATGACCAGGAGATAGGTCTATGCCCGGGATCATGGTTGAATTCATCAATACCTGTCCGTGTTGCGACGAGTACGTGCGGATCATTCGGTCGGCTGCCGCCCCCTATGGAGACGCCGTTGAGGTGAAGATCTATTACGCGGGCAAAGACTTCGAGTATCTCAGGAAATACGGACCCATAAGCAAGGGGACGATGATCGTCAACGGCAAGAAGAGGTTCGATGTCCTCTCACGGGAAATCATTGCAGCAGCCATCGAAGATGCCGTGCGGAGCGAACCGAATTGATGGTTCAGACGTTTGGCGAGATTCTCACTGCTTTTGTCGACATCCTCAACGACGCATCGGTCTGGCTGATTGCGAGCTTTGCCCTTGCAGGGGTTCTTCACAACGTTCTCAGGCCGGACGTCCTGCAAAGAATGCTCGCAAATCGCAAGGTTTCTTCAATCATACGGGGAACGGTCTCGGGCATGTTGCTTCCTATTTGCAGCTGCGGCGTCATTCCTCTTGGACTCGGGCTGTACTATTCAGGCGCCTATCTGGGGCCCACGCTCGCGTTCATGACTGCAACCCCCATCATCAATCCCGCGGCCGTTCTCCTGGCGTACGGACTCCTGGGGCCTCAAATCGCAACGATTTACCTGATCGGCGGCTTCATCGTCCCATTCGCGGTAGGGCTTTTGGGGAACGCGCTCGCGGGGGATGAATTGCAGGCGCCCGGAACGGAGAATACCGGGGAATCGTTTCAACCCGGAGACGCTCAAGAGGCCGGTCTCCGCCGAAAGATCGCGTCCGGTCTCACCTGGGGGTTCATGGAACTCGGCGTGATGGTGAGCAGGTACATTGTATTGGGAGTCCTCCTGGCCGCACTGATCATGACCGCCATCCCCAAAGCGCTCATCCAGGAGTACCTCGGAAATCCGGGGATGATTTCCCTTGCGGGCATAGGTCTTCTCGGGACCGTCATGTACGTGTGCGCAGTGGGCCACATTCCTTTCATAGCCGCCCTGGTGGCCGCCGGGGCCGCTCCAGGAGCGGCGATCGTGTTTCTCATGACCGGAGCGGCCACCAACCTGCCGGAACTCATCAGCATCTATCGAATGATCGGCGGCAGAGCCGTGGCCATCTACACCGTTACGATGGTCGGGGCGTCCATGCTGATCGGCTATATTACGAACGTGTTGCTGCTCACGGATTTCGTTCCGTTTTTCAACCACGAGCAGACGGTTCGAATGGTGGGTCTCGCAAACAAGTTCGTTTGGGCGGGACCAAAGGCGCTGCAATTTTTTTGTTCAGGAGCGATCCTGGTGCTTTGTGCTTATTCTTTCCTGCCCCGCATCAGGGTGATGTTCCTAAAGACGGGCGCGGTCGAATGACCTGGCGAGGCCGCTCGCCGGCTATTGTGTTCGCTCTCATCCTTTGCCTTGCAGCGGGAGGCTGCGGCGAGAAGGACGAACGAAAGCAGCAGACCGGGGAAACGGGAATCTCCAAACAGAACCCTCTATTCCGGTGTTTCGAGAATGAGAATCCGGGGCGAGAAGTCGTCAAATGCGCCATGGCCGACCTCAACAACGACGGCCGGGATGACCTGGTCGTCATGTACCGCGCCGGCAAGGACAAAAACATGATGCGGGTGATGCTCGATACGGGCGAGGGTTGCCTTTCCACGAACGAGGTGCCCGCTCCTCATTCGAACCAGACGATCCTGTTCAGGGATATCGACAAAAAACCCCCGATGGAGTTCATCGTACAAGGCGCCAGAGGGGCAAAGATCGGCTATGCCATATTCAGGGTGGAGAGCGATCGTCTGATCGACCTTTTCGGGGAAGGGATGGAGGACTGTTGTTAGTCCGGTGGAGCAACGCCAGGACCTGTCATCCGGAGAACCAAAGATGTGCATCCACTGAGGGAGGGAGCTCAAAACCATGCGGAATTCAATGTCGAAGTCACTGTTCGCGTTCTCGTTCGTTCTGATTGCGGTCCTGACGATATCCCCAGCGCTCGCGCAGGAATCCGGCCCGAAGCCGGAGGACAAGGATTACGTGGTGAAGCTCGGCTACTACAATTGCGACCACATGACCGCGGCCGTTGTGGCGAAGGACGCCGGGATCTTTGAGGAACTGGGTCTGAAGGTGCTGGTCACCGGCAACGGCCAGGTGCCGGAGGCGATGGCCGCCGGGCAGATGGACGTCGGCTACATCGGGTTTGAGCGCATGGTGCGGTCCTTCCTGAAAGGCTCCCCGGTCTTCATGGCTGCACAGAATCACCTCGGCGGTTCTTTCTATCTCGTGGTGAGACACGGCATCAACGACCCCAAGGAGTTGGTGGGGAAGAACCTGGCGCTTCACAAGTCCGGACCGACACCGGAGAAGGTCACCTCGGAGTGGGTTTCCTTTGCAAGGTCTTCCGGCATTCCCGTGGAAGGCAAGAATTACGAGCTCTTCCAGATGGCGGACAAGGATCAGTTCCTGGCGCTGAAACTTGGACAACTCGATGGATATCTCACCTGCGACCCCTGGGCATCGATGGCCGAGTATGAAGGATGCGGTCGTATCATGCGCGCTTTCACCAAGACGGACTCCGGCAAATGGGGAACCTGCTGCGTGTATTCCATGAATAAGAACTTTGCCGGCGCGCACCCGGATCTCGCGAAAAAAATGATCCTCGCCCACTCCAGGGCCATTGAGTTCATCTACACCAGGCCGCTGAAGTCCGCGGAGATTTTTGCGCAAAACTACAGTGTGCCTCTCGAAGTGGCCCTCATGACCATCTACAAGAAGACGGTCGCCGAAGACCGGACCCTGCGATGGGATATCAATATGGACAACGTCCGGGAGGCTGTCGATGCCAATATCGTCACCAATACGCTGGACGGAGCGGCCAAGACGTCCGACTACGTTCAGACGGCCTTGCTCGAACAGGCCGGCACGGAGAATTTCGACAAGTTCATAAAAGAGAAGGTGGACCCCGTCTTCCCCCTGGGCATCACATACGAAAACTGGAAGAAGAAAGCCTACGAAACCGAAGGCCGGAAGCTCGCGTCAGCCGTTCAATGAAAAAGGGCGCGCCTTTGTTCATCTTCCTGTCTTTGACGATGGCCGCCGGAGCGGGACTTCTCCTGGGCAAATCCAGAGAACTCACCACTCCGGGGCTGAGAATCGCCGTTCCGGATGATGTCGGCGGACTACCGGTTCACTACGTGCTCCATGAAGGAAGATTCCGCAATGCCGGCGCGTTGCCCGCTTCCGATACTTATACGCTGAAGGATTGCTGCGCCGCCGTGTCCGGGTGGGCGTTCAGTGTGGACGCGGTGGACATGGCAATTATGTGCCCGGATGCGGCGGAAAAGCTGGCCGCAAAAGACCCGCGGTTCGAAATATTGGGGCCTTGTGTTTTGAATTCGGATGCGATCGTCGTCCGCCCCGGCAGGGTCCCCAAAAAGATCGGCATAGCCCGGAAGCGCAGCTACCAGGAGAAGCTCGTTTTCGAGGCTTTCGGGTCGAACTGTACCGCCGCCCCGATGCTCCCGGCAGCCCTCCCGTATGCTTACGAAAAGGCCGAAGTAGACGGGGTCGTGATCGACGTCCTCAAGGGCGCTTTCATCGATGGAGAGAAGATCTCGGCTGGCGGCGGCAGAGCGGACGTGGTCACGTATGTTCTCGTGGTCAAGAAGAGCTTCAAATCGAGCCCACTTTTCGGCGCCTTCATGGAGGCCTATTCGAGAGCCGTGACGGAACTCGGCGACACGGCCGCGCTCGCTCGGGAAGTCAGAGCCTATAAGGGCGTCAGGTGGACGGATCGGGAGATTGAAGAATGGAAAAATCTGAGGGTGCAGTTTGTATATCCGGAAAAGAGGGACTGACCGCGAAAAGACCGGGGCGGACCGGGATGCGGACGAAGATCGGCTATAAGATCGTAACGTTTGCCGTTTTCGTTATGATCTGGCAATTCGCCGCGGCGTCCTACAAGAGCGATTTGCTGCTTCCGCCGCCGTGGACGACGGGCAAAGCATTCCTCCACGCGATAGGCGACGTGGATACGCTGAAGAACCTGCTTCTTACGCTGGAGCGCGTTGCCGTCGGTTTTGGAATCGCTTTCGCCATCGGGACATGTCTCGGCTTTCTCATGGGATACTCGAAGGCGGCCATGCAGCTCATCGACCCCGTATTTGGCATGTTGCGGCAGATTCCCATCATGGCATGGGTACCCTTGACCATCATATGGTTCGGTCTCGGGGACGGGCCGACGATTTTTATGATCGCCATGGTGGGTGTGTTCCCCATTCTGCTCAATACCATTGCCGGGGTGCAGGCGATATCCAGAGACTATTTCAATGCGGCTCGCACGATGGGAGCCGGTCCCTGGAGCCTTTTCAAGGACGTCATGCTCCCGGCGGCGATGCCCGACGTTCTCACCGGAATGCGGCTTGCGGTCGGGGCGGGGTGGATGTCGGTCATCTGAGCGGAATTCATCGCGACGAGTGCCGGGTTCGGCTACTCCATGGTTGAAGCTCAAACAAGACTGGAAACTCCGACGCTGATCGCCCTCATGTTGATGGCCGCCCTGGTCGGCTACGGCATCGATCAAATCCTGGCGTTCGTGAGCGAAAGCCTGACGCGTTGGAAACACGCACAATAGGCAAGAATCCCTATGCAACTGGACGTCAAGAACCTGAGCAAGGTCTTCCACAACCGGGGCGATACGCGGATTGTCTTGAGCGACGTCTCTTTCACTATCCGGGAGGGACAGTTTGTGACGCTTCTGGGACCTTCGGGATGCGGCAAGACGACCCTGCTCTCCATAATCGCCAGTTTTCAGGCACCCAGCCACGGCAGCGTGGAATTGAACGGGGTTCCGGTGACGAAACCGGGGCCGGATCGGGCCTTCGTATTCCAGGACTATGCCCTCTTTCCCTGGATGACCGTCCGGCAGAATATTCTCTATCCCATGAAACAGCAGAACATCCCGAAAGAAAGGCAGGAGGAGCGGCTCGAAAGGCTTCTCTCGCTGGCCCATCTGGACGGACATGAACACCTGTACCCCAACCAGATCTCCGGAGGCATGAAACAGCGCACCGCGGTCATCCGGGCGTTGGCCTGCAATCCCCAGGTGCTGCTCATGGACGAACCCCTGGGAGCCGTGGACTATCAGATGCGGCAAACGCTCCAGGAAGAACTCGAAGCCATCTGGTTGAAGGAAAAGACGACGGTTCTCATGGTGACCCACGACATCGATGAAGCGGTTTTTCTGAGCGACCGGGTGGTCGTCATGTCATCAAGAAAAGGATGTATCGCCGAAGAACTGGAGATACACCTGGACCGGCCGAGGAAACGCGACGGGAAGAAATACAACGAGTTCAAAGGCCACCTTACGGAACTTCTGCGAAATGGCTGTTCCGGGAAACACGATCTGCCGGAGCCTGAAACGAAATTACATTTTGCCATGAGGTGAAAACAATGCAATTCAGACACTATCCCGCTGAACGGTTGATGATAGCGAGCATCACGTCCAGGCTCACCTCCGATGAAAACATCCTCCGGCGATGGCTCATGCAGCGTATCATCGACCATGGAACGCCCTTCAAACTCGACGGCGAAGAAATCGAAAACTCCGGCCCGCCCGATGCACGTTCTTTGATGAAAGGACTTCTCGACAAGCGCGCAATCGTCGTCGACGCGGATAATAATGTGAATTTCGTCTATCCGGTTTCGGCCCTCCCCACCCACCACAAGGTCCGCCTCGATGACGGCCGCAGTTTCTCGGCCATGTGCGCAATCGACGCCCTCGGGGCCGCCTTTACATTCAACCGGAATTCCCGCGTGGAATCAAAATGCAGCGAATGCGGCCAACCGCTGTTCGTTGCAGTCGAAAACGGCGAGATTGCGGAACTCTCCCCCGAAACCGCTCACGTCCTTCATGTCGATCTCAATAAGGCCGACAACTGGGCGGGCAGTTGTTGAAACATCATGAACTTCTTCTGTACGAAGAAGCACTATGAGAGTTGGGTGAAAAGAATGCGCGTCAATAGAGACGAGATCTTCTGCCTGGACGCGCAGGAAGCCCTGGTGGTAGCCAGGATGCTTTTTGAAGCCGAAGGAAAGCCCGGTTGCCGCCGGAGCAAATGAACCGGCCAGTCAACCCCGGCCGGAAAACGCCCGTACGGCGAACGGATTGAGCGGCGCGACACGGGGTTCTCTGCGCTGGCTGCCGATAGGAAATGAGCATCTTCGACGCCGTCATTCTTCCACAACGGTTGCCCCGCGCCGGAGATCGCCGGGTTGTCTGCGCCGCGCTCCGGGCCAGATATCCATCAGGTTGATTTCGATCTCGGTAAAAGGCTCGGCCCGCACTTTAGCGTCTTCCACGTAGAGACCCGATACCACCCAGTTACGACCTTCCAGCCGAAAGACGTCAAACGTCTCCGCTATGGGGTCGATAAGCCAGAAATGTGCCACTCCATGTCGAGCATAGATCGGCATTTTTTCCATTTTGTCTCTTCTTGCGGTACTGGGTGAAAGTACTTCACAGATCCAGTCCGGTGAAACCGAAATCCAGTTGTGGGGTTCTTCTTCAGGGAATCTTTCTTCCTTCCAACCGGCCAGGTCCGGAACCAGGATATCCTCTCCGAGCCCGATTTCGGGTTCCATGATGAAAATCCATCCGCCAGGTCCACCTCCTTCTCCGAACTGGTAGGGTCCTGTAACGGCCGCGCCCAGAGCGGTGGTGGAATAGCCGTGTTCCCTCGATGGCCGCGGGGTGACGACGAGTTCACCGTCAATGATTTCCCCGGTCAAGTTTTCCGGAACGTTATAAAGGTCCTCGTATGTGGCGCGATTCCCGGCCGGATTTGACATTGGATTGCTCCTTATGCTCAAATGTGGCATCCCTGGAACATTCAAAAAGCATAGCGTGGATCGGAGGGGGTGTCAAACTGTCGAACGGGGGGTTCATCCGTTTCGATGCGCACCGATAGGAAATGAGCGTGTTCGACGCCGTCAGGCGAGGTTGTCCCGGTTTGCCTCTCGGAAAACACATTGAAAAAATGTAATGGAAAGGGTATACTTTCTTGTTTAGTTCATCCGATTTCCGGATGTTTTCAACCCGCCGAGAGGCCTCTCTTTTTCACGTTGAAGAAGCACCGAAACAGACAACGCGGAAGGCCCAAGACGTGTGACGAGGTTTTGCATGCAAGATTCTAACGGCAACAGCATCGGTAACGGCAACAACCCGCAAGATCAGTACACGGCCCAGCAGATCACCGTCCTCGAGGGGCTCAGCGCCGTTCGCAAGCGCCCCTCCATGTACATTGGAAACGTCTCCACGGAGGGACTGCACCATCTCGTCTACGAAGTGGTCGACAACAGCATAGACGAAGCCCTCGCCGGGCATTGCGATCACATCCGCATCCAGATTCACCTGGACGATTCCGTGACGGTGGAGGACAACGGGCGCGGTATCCCGGTGGATTTGCACGAAAAGGAGAACATGCCCGCCGTGGAGGTGGTGATGACCAAGCTGCACGCGGGGGGCAAGTTCGACGATTCCAGCTACAAGGTCTCGGGGGGGCTTCACGGAGTTGGTGTATCCGTTGTGAACGCGCTCAGCGAATACCTCGATGTGGAAATCCGCCGGGATGGCCACCTTTACTCCCAGCGGTACGAACGGGGTGAACCGAAGACCCCGCTGACCGTCGTGAAGGAGACTCCTCGCCGGGGCACTCGAATCACTTTCAAACCCGATTTCCTCATCTTCACCGAAACCGAGATCAGTTCCGACATCCTGGCTCAACGGCTGAGGGAACTCGCCTTTCTCAACCCGGGAGTGCGGATCGATCTGTCCGACGAGCGCATCCCCAAAGAAAGCAGCTTCCACTATGAAGGCGGCCTCGTGTCCTTTGTGGAGTATCTCAACAAGAACAGCGACCCCCTCCATCCGGAAGTGATCCTCATCTCGGGAGTCAGGCAGGACATAACCGCGGACGTCGCCATCCAGTACAACCAGACCTACAATGAAAAGATCTTCACCTTCGCCAACAATATCAATACCAAGGAGGGCGGCTCCCACCTGGCGGGGTTCAAGGCGGGCCTCACCCGCTCCATCAAGCAGTACGCCATTCAGAACAAAATGGCGAAGAGCGACGTGGACAAGCTGACGGGCGACGACGTCCGGGAAGGACTGACGGCGATCGTGAACGTCAAACTGTCTCAGCCTCAGTTCGAAGGCCAGACGAAGACGAAGCTCGGCAACAGCGACGTGAAAGGGCTGGTGGAAAACCTGGTCTATGAAAGGCTTTCCGCATTCTTCGAGGAAAACCCCAAGGTGATCAAGACCATCCTGGAGAAGATCCTCGATGCCGCGAGGGCCAGGGAGGCCGCCCGGCGGGCAAAGGAATTGACCCGGCGGAAAGGCGTTCTCAGCGACCATTCGCTTCCGGGAAAACTTGCCGATTGCCAGGAGAGAGATCCGGCGAAGAGCGAAATTTTCATCGTCGAAGGAGATTCGGCCGGCGGGTCTGCAAAACAGGGCCGCGACCGGCGCTTCCAGGCCATCCTGCCTCTCAGGGGTAAGATCCTGAACGTCGAAAAATCGCGCTTCGACAAGATGCTGGAAAACCAGGAGATCCGAACCATGATCTCCGCCCTGGGAGCGGGGATCGGGAAGGACGAATACAACCCCGACAAGCTTCGGTACCACAAGGTCATCATCATGACCGATGCCGACGTGGACGGGGCTCACATCCGCACGCTCCTTCTCACCTTCTTCTTCCGCCAGATGCCCGACCTCATCGACCGCGGCTACCTTTTCATCGCCCAGCCGCCGCTCTACAGGGTGGCTGTGGGGAAGCAGGAGAAGTATCTCAAGGACGAGGATCACCTGGACGCCTATCTCGTTGCAAGGGCGGTGGAGAAACGGAAGGTGTTCCTGGGGGAATCCGACATGCCCTTGCCTTCGGACCAGTTGGTTCAGTTGATGAAGACGTTCACTCGCTACGAGGAGTGGCTGGAACGGCAGACTTTGAGAGGAACGCCCAAGGACCTCCTCGAACGGATCATCCATCTCTGCTGCCTCCATGCGTTATCCTCGCCGGAATCCGAAAAGAGTCTCCTGATGCTGCAGGCCGAACTCGAAAAGGCGGGCCATGACGTCCAACTCATTGAAAGCGAAAAGAAACCGATCGGGGACGAGGACATTCACGAGACGGAAGTCGATGAAGGACGGTACTACGATCTGGAAGTCCTGCAGGCAACCAACGGCAGGCTGCGGGTGCACCTGACGAACGAGTTTCTTCAGTCGAGCGAGTATAAGAATCTCCTGAGACTCTATAACCAGATGGAGATCCACCGAGGCCCCTTCATCGTGAGAGACGGCGAGGCAGAAGACCGGTACGACCACCCCAGGGATCTCTTTCGTCGATTGATGGAAGACGCCCGGCGGGGTCTGACCACTCAGCGGTACAAAGGCCTTGGTGAAATGAACCCCGGCCAGCTTTGGGAAACCACCATGGACCCCGACAAGCGCACGCTTCTCGAAGTGAAAATAGAGGACCAGTACCTTGCCGACGAACTGTTCAAAACGCTGATGGGAGACGCAGTGGAGCCACGTCGAGAATTCATCCAGACGAACGCCCTGGATTTCAGGGAACTGGACATCTGAAGCCCGTCCGCCTGGAGCATCGCTCCAGCGAAACGGAGACTCGGACCGCTCGACGTTCCTTCCGGCGATGCCTTTCGGGGATGGCGCACTTTTGAATATCAACAGGGAATCTCCAAATGGAACAAAAGTCAATCAACATTGCGGATGAGATCAAGCTTTCCTATCTCGATTACGCCATGAGCGTCATCATCGGGCGGGCCATTCCGGACGTCCGCGACGGTCTCAAACCCGTACACCGGCGCATACTCTACGCGATGCACGAACTCAGGAACGATTTCAACAAACCCTACAAGAAGTCCGCGCGCATCGTGGGAGACGTCATCGGTAAGTATCATCCCCATGGCGACACCGCGGTCTACGACGCTCTCGTCCGGATGGCACAGGATTTCTCCATGCGCTATACCATCGTGGACGGCCAGGGCAATTTTGGCTCCGTGGATGGGGACCCGCCGGCCGCAATGCGGTATACCGAGGTGCGCATGGACCGCCTCGGCCACGAATTCCTGAGGGACATCGAGAAGGAAACCGTTTCCTTTCAGCCCACCTACGATGGGTCGCTTCTGGAGCCGTCGGTGCTGCCCGCACGGGCGCCCAGTCTCCTGTTGAACGGTTCTTCGGGCATCGCCGTGGGGATGGCGACAAACATCCCGCCGCACAATCTCCGGGAACTGTGCAAGGGCCTCACTGCCATCCTCGACGACCCTCAGATTCCCGTGGCCGGGATCATGCGCTACGTTCAGGGGCCGGATTTCCCCACCGCGGGCTTCATTTGCGGACGTCAGGGGATCAAGGACGCCTACGAGACGGGCAGAGGGATCATCAAGATGAGGGCGCGGGTGGAGGTAGAGGAATCCGGGAGGAAGACTCACCTCATCGTCACCGAACTACCCTACCAGGTGAACAAGGCCCGGCTTCTGGAGAGGATAGCCGAACTCGTAAAGCTCAAGAAGATCGACGGGATTCAGGATATCCGGGATGAATCCGACAGGGAAGGCATGCGGATGGTCCTCACCCTGCGGCAGGGCGAAGAACCCAAGATCGTCGAAAACCAGCTCTACAAGCACACAGCGCTCGAAAGCAGTTTCGGGGTCATCATGCTGGCGGTGGTGGACAACAGGCCGGAGGTCATGAGCCTGAAGCAGATCCTCGTCCATTTCCTGGCTTTCAGACGTGAAGTGATCATCAAACGCACTCAATATGAGCTGAAGCAGGCGGAAAAACGCGCTCATATTTTGGAAGGGTTGAAGAAGGCATTGGATCACCTGGATGAGGTCATCCGGTTGATCCGTTCGGCGGCAACCCCGCCGGATGCCAAGCGGTCACTCATGGATCGCTTCGCTTTCAGCGATCTCCAGGCGCAGGCCATCCTCGACATGCGCCTCCAGAGGTTGACGGGTCTCGAACGAGAGAAGATCGTAGAGGAATACACCCAGATTCTCAAGGAGATCGAACGGCTTCGGCAGATTCTGTCTTCACCCGCATTGGTGAATGAGGTCATTCGCCAGGAGATCGCCGAACTCGTGAACGAATACGGCGACCCGAGGAAGACGGAAATCATTGTGGATGCAGGCGAGATCTGCATCGAGGATCTCATCGCCGAAGAGGAGATGGTGGTCACGATCTCGAGGTCCGGCTACGTCAAGCGCACCCCTCTTTCCGTGTACCGGAGCCAGAGGCGCGGCGGCAAGGGAAGGAGCGGCATGAGCACGCGGGAGGAAGACGTCGTGACGACGGTCTTCACAGCTTCGACTCACGATTACCTGCTGCTCTTCACCAACCGCGGACAGGTTTTCTGGATGAAAGTATACGAAATTCCGGAAGTCGGCCCGTCCGCCCTCGGGAAGGCCATCGTCAATCTGCTTCCCCTCCAGCAGGGAGAGAAGCTTCAGACGATTCTCCCCGTCAAACAGTTCGTGGCGGACCGTTTCGTGGTGATGGCCACGAGGAACGGCATCGTCAAGAAAACCGACCTCGCCGCCTATGCGAATCCTCGAAGCAACGGAATCAGGGCCATCGTACTGGACGACGACGATGAACTCATCAGCGCGTGCATCACGGACGGAACCAAAGACCTGTTCCTCATGAGCGGGGCGGGAAAGTCGATCCGGGTGAACGAGACGGAGTTCAGGCCTCTCGGGCGAGTGAGCCGGGGGGTGCGGGGCATGAATCGCGACGGCAGCAAGCTCGTGGGAATGGATGTCATCGACGATGGGAAATCCATCCTGGTGGTCACTGAAAATGGCTTCGGCAAGCGCACTCCCAGCGAGGAATACCGTTGCCAGAGCCGCGGGGGGAAAGGGGTCCTGAACATTCGCGTGACGGAACGCAACGGAGACGTCGTCGGATTCCGTCAGGTAGCCGAAGAGGAAGGAATTCTCCTGATTACGGATCGTGGACGCCTGATAAGGACGCCCGTCGTCGACATCAGGAAAATCGGCCGCGTTACTCAGGGCGTCAAATTGATGGATCTCAATGAAGGCGAAAAAATCGTCGATATGACCGTCCTGTCGGAATCCGAGGAGACGAACGAGGGAGGAGTGACGAATTGATCGAACATGCCGGTCCCGTTGGCGTGGTTGGCGCCGGGAGTTGGGGGACGACACTCGCCCAGCTTCTGGCCATCAAGGGTTTTCACGTGGACTTGTGGGTCTTCGAGGAAGATTTATGCGAGAGCATCCGAGCGACCCGCGAAAACAGCCGCTACCTGCCGGGCTTCACCCTGCACGACAACGTGCACGCTCACAGCGACCTGGAAAGTGTGGTGAACGGCCATGAATTGCTGGTGATGGTGGTGCCGTCCCACGTCTATCGGAGTGTAGCCGTACGGATGCTTCCCTTCATGAAGCGCGGAACCGTGGTGGTGAATGCCACGAAAGGCATCGAAAACGACACCCTTCTCACCATGTCGGGCATATGGGACGAGTTGGTGCCGTCTCCGGATTTCCTGCGGGAACTCAGCCTGTCGGGGCCGTCTTTCGCCAGGGAAGTGATCGTGAAGGCTCCCACGGCCGTGACCCTCGCGGGCGACGATCTTGACATCGCCCGAAGAATCCAGCATGTTCTTTCCACGAATTATTTCCGCGTCTACACGAGCCTCGATAAGATCGGGGTGGAACTCGCGGGGGCGCTGAAAAACGTGATCGCGCTCGCCGCGGGGATAGGCGACGGCCTCGGCTTCGCGCACAACACCCGAGCCGCCCTGATTACCCGCGGCCTTGCCGAAACGTCCCGCCTCGGCGTGAAGCTTGGAGCAAACCCCTTGACCTTTTCAGGCCTGGCCGGAATCGGCGACCTCGTCCTCACCTGCACGGGCGATCTCAGCCGAAACCGCACGGTCGGCATCCAGCTCGGCCGCGGGCGGAAACTGAAGGACATCCTCGCAGAAATGTGCATGGTCGCCGAGGGAATCAAGACGGCCAAATCGGTCCACTTTCTGGCAGAGCGAGTCGGGGTCGAAATGCCCATTTCCGAGCAGGTTTACCGCATACTCTTCGAAGAAAAAGACCCCGCCGCCACCGTTCGGGAACTCATGGAACGGAACCTCAGGCACGAACTCGAGCCGGAGTGACCCGGAAGACCGCTGATTTTTGACCCTATTGTCGAGGAGCCCCCGACGCGAGCGGCTTTTCCGCCGGCTCCCATCTCTATACCGCCTCTTTGTAGGAACGAGGGGGCGGTATGGGATCGCCATGTTTTCTTGCTGATTCCAACCACGCAAGAATGGCCGTTTCGATTTCTCGAAGCGCTTCTTCCCTCGTCAAACCCCAAGCCGAACATCCCTCAAGCTCTTCAGCGACGGCAATCCAACCGGAATCTTCGTCGCTCCAAAAAATCCTCACGGTGTATCCGTCCGGTTTCACGCCTTGTTCCTGGTCCCCACTCAACTTTTCCCTCCATATTTTAGTTATCAAAATGCCATCGCGCGATCCCTCTGTCAACTGCCCAGACGCTCCCAAACCGAGCGGCTCTTTCATTCTCCGCTTCCCGGGAGCATTCCGCGGAACATCCCCGTCAACTCATTCACCGAACCAACGGTCCTGTTTGAACGCACTCTCAGGTTTGGAGATGCTGAATCTGCACTTTCCTGTTACCTGGATAGTTGTATTGCATATCAAACGCTGGTAATATCTTTTGCTGTGCCCCGCATTTTCGAGGACCGCCACTCTGCAAGCGCGCTGGAGTGGAGGACTGTAGCCCGGCGTCTGCTTCGGCCTGCATGCGAAGCGCTCGATCGTGGCAGGCGGTGGGTCCTCCGACACCCATGGCGGGCCGGGAGATGAGACGATTCGCCAGGAACAGGATTCGAACATTTGTGAGCGGGTGAGGGAGAAAAAGGCAGCCTACAGGCAATACAATTTCGAACACTGGCAGGAAGAGGCCTTCGCCACCTTCTTTGACCTCGCCCAAGAATACACCAGCATCGAAAGCCTCTGGCAGGTCTGCGTGGCGGTTGTCAAGGAATTCCTGTGCATCCAGAGCCGTCTTCACGTTGTCAATCCCAAAACATCCCGGCTGGAAGTGGTCTGTTCGAGCGAGGAAGGGTTGATCCCACCGGAGAAGAGGGAGATCAGCACGCTATCCATACAGAACGACCCCTACGCAACGGAAGATTCTCTTATTTTTCCGCTGAGGGGCAACAAGGCGCTCGCCAGGTTCTTCCCCATTCACAGGGATTCCCATGTCCTCGGTTTGTTCGAGGTTCCGTCCAAAGGCGACGTGAATGACAGAAATCGGTTTTTTCTCGAAAAGTTCAGCAACCGTATCGGCTACAACCTCCATCAGAAACTGCTCATCCAGCAGCATTTCAACCATATTCGCTTCATCAACCAGCTGGTTTCCGATATCGAACACAATGTTATCTCTCCCAACATGTACTACAAGCTTTTCCTGCTCAGGCTAAAGAAAAGCCTCGACGCCTGCGAACGGGCGCAGATGCAGCTTCAGGAGGCGGCATCCCGCATCGGCAAACCGGATGATCCCACACGAGCGGAGGTTGCCGAGGTTTGCAGGACGCTTGAAGAGAACAACCATATGCTCCTGGACGAATGGAGGGCCTTTTCGAAACACTACGAGCACACGAGCCTCTTTCTCGAATCACTTTTCCGCCGGGATCACTTCGAGAAGGGGACGTATGTACTCCGGAAGCAGACATGCAATTTTCGAACGGAAATCATCGAACCCCTGCTCGAACGATACCTTCCCATGCTCGATAAGAGGGGGATTGCTGTGGACAGCAGCCTGCTGAGCGCCAAGGATGAACAGATAACTCTGTTCGTAGATAAGGGCCTGATATCCCAGGTGTTCGACAACTTCTTCTCCAACGCCGTAAAATACGCCCGCGAAGTGGAAGATCAGTGGGGAAACAAGATCAAGCTCCTTTCCTACGACCGTCAGATCCTCACGGACTTTTTCGGAGAAGGCATCAACGGGGTGAGGTTCAATTTCTTCACCACGGGGAAGCCCCTGTCCGGCGAGGATGCGCGCAGAATCTTCGAGGAGGGATATCGGGGAGAAGGACGGGGAAGCGAGCAGGGAACCGGGCACGGCCTGCACTTCGTCCGGAACGTGGTGGAGATCCACGGCGGCGCCGTGGGTTGCGAACCCCAGAGGTTCGGGAACCGCATCCATTTCACCCTCCCCGTGACGGTGGCGAGAGAGATGCGCGAGTGAACCGGCTCGGTCGGCCGCCGCAACGTTCCGCCGGGTGGAACGGCAAGACGATTTCTTTATCCCGATCTTTACGAAAAAAAGCCGGAGTCCCGAAACGCTCCGGCTTTTTCATATTCGATATCCCGCAAGCACCCAGCTTCCGCGCTCTTGGCAGCGGACTCGCAGAGCGTGCCCGAAAAACCTGCAAGATCGCGCCTGTCATCATCGCTTCAGCAGCGGGAATTCATTGATTTTCAGAATTGTCCGGCCCCGGCTCCCCCGCTTCAGGCGTGCGGGAGGAAGCTTCGCCGCGGTGATGGGGGAAGAATGCTTTGGCCGCCCTCTTGCCCCCGCAATCCCCGTAACCGGCGGGGAACCATCGTCAGGAACAGGAAGAACAACCGCAGGAGCAGGGGGATTCGCTGGGGACGTCGCTTATCTCCAACACCTCCACCTCGAAGGTGAGAACCTGGCCGGCGAGAGGATGGTTCATGTCGAGGACCACGTCGTCCTTCCCGATATTCTTGATGGTTGCGGGAAACTGGTCGTTATCCGGACTCTGCAGCACGATCACCTGCCCAACCTCAGGGTTGAACTCCGGTGGGAAATCCGAAAGCTGGAAGTTCCTCTCCAGATCTTCATCCCGATCGCCATACCCCTCTCCGGGCTCTACGGAAAAGGTTTTCTTCTCATTTGCGGACATACCGAGCAGCGCCTTTTCAAAACCCGGGATGACCTGACTCGCTCCCACGCACACCTCGAGAGGTTTGCATCCGCCGCTCGAGTCGAAAACCTCTCCATCGTCAAACCTGCCGGTATAGTGCACCTTCACGTAATCGCCTTGTTTCACCGTTTTCATTCTTTTCCCCTTGGAATGTCTTCACCCGCCGTGTAATTGCCAGTTCGAAAAACCCTACAGACCCCGCTTCCTATCCGGTCACGGGGGTGAAGGTTTTCAACCGGATAATGGCTGGTGCTCGCTTCTATAGTAAACCAAGAAAGAGCGAAGAGGAAGTCAATCCGACGCCGGTTCGCGGGTTTCCGCTCCCACGACGGGGCCGGGACATGGTAAAGCTGCCCAATACGGGCCGCAAGTTTTTTTGTTTTGCGAATTCCTCTGATTCTGGCACACTACGCCGGATCGGTGTGGAGGACCACCCCCTGAAAAAAAAGAGAGCCAGGCCTTGTGTTGCCCGGCTCTCTCAAAACAAAGAGCGCACAGAAGAATTTTAGGCGGGTTGTAAGGAGGGTTCGTATCTGGTAGGCAGATTAGCAGAATCCAAAACGAATTGAATCCGGTGCAGAGAGTATTTTTCAGTGAAAAAAACTGTATTTAAGAGTCGGCCGGAGTACACGGTTTACGTAGAGAGAATCGCGTGGTTCGGCGGGAACCGCTGGTTTTGCTCCCAAGGGAGGTTGTACGCAAGAATGTTGAGGACGGTTGGGGCGGCCCTTCTCGCCATCGCCCTTCTCAACGCCTGCGCTACCGTTCCCGCAAGAAATCCCCAGGCTGAAGCAAGACTGGTCGAAGCGAACCGGGATCTGGATACGGTCAACGAAAGGATACAATCGTTCTACGCGGAGTTCGGCGTGTTGCAGGGCGATATCGCAAAGCTCTACGAGCAGCCCGGTTGGCAGGAACTGAAGGAGATCATTCTTGCGACACCTTCCATCCAGGACCCCGAAAACGATCCCAAGGGCGAATTCGAGGCTTCCCCGGCTCTCGCCGCATGGAAGGCGACGAAAGACAAGTCGTGGGAGGCGCTTTTCGACAAATACCTGGCGCTCGCGGACCGCTGCACGATATTGGAGGCGAGGCGGATCTCCGTTCTAGAAAAGCTGCTCGCTGCCCAGGCGAAATACATCAGCGCCACGCTGCTGGAGCTCAACGCCCGAAGATACGAACAAGGCAAGGCAATCTACTCGGTGGTCGATATCCTCAGCAAGACCCAAAACGAGCTGGAATCATACAATCTCAATTCCATCGGCCTCTATGACCCCGGTGCAGGCAGATGAGCATCTGCCGCCCCCTTGCGCGCATAGGTGAAGGCATGTGGGATTGAAGCCGATGGGGTCATCGGAGGCCGATTGCAGATCGGCTGAGACGGATTTTTCAAGCCAACTGGACGGAAACGGTTGAAAGGGGCAGTATCGCCATGGGCGAGGGTCAAGAAAGTACAAACAGATTCGGCCACCATATCATTACCGTGTCGTCCACAATGGCGGGGGTATGCCTCGGCCTCATCACGCTTTTCAAAGTCACCGAAACGGGCGCCAATTCTTTTTGCGACGAGGTGTTGAGCATTGCATCGTGCATTTTCATGATATCCTGTCTTCTTTCCTACCTGGCCATCCGCCGCGGGCATAGCAGTCGGCTTGAAAACCTCGCGGAGATCCTCATGTTTTCCGCTCTGCTGATCATGATACTCGTCGGCATGATGATGGTTTTCACGCGATACTGATATCCGCCCCCCATCCCGAAAAAGCCATCCATGGAAGCACCCGACAATCCGACCGTCTTCGGTTGGAGTCCGCCGGCCTTCCCGTAACGACTCTTTTTCCGCCGCACTTCGATTCGCGTGGAACCTTGTTGAGTCACGTGCGCCATTAAACGGCTTGACACCGGGAAAGGCAAACTTAGCTTGATATTCAATTGCTTGAGACCAATTCCCTCCGGCGGCAAGGAGAACCGGACGAAAGGCGGCTCATCGCGGAGAAGCGGAACTGGATCTTTACTGTTCAGGGGGTACATCACTCACTTGCGCTGCGGGCATCTTGCGCTTCGCACTCCGAAAACAAGTTGTCCGAGCCGCCCGGATCGCGTGAATCAGACAGCATCCGATGCGATCACTCAGTGAAGAGATAGGTTGGATCGGCTCTGTGATCTCTGCGTTCTCCGCGGTGAGTTGTTTTTTCTTTGGTTGCGGCCTTGCCGCGCCGTGGAAGGCTCGGGTTCTGGAAAGCCGGCTGAAACCCGGATGGTTTTTCCAATTGACCAATTGTATAACGGAGGAAATTCAGACATGAAGATACTCATTCCCTATTATTCCTTGTACGGACACGTTCACAGGATGGCCCGGGCGGTAGCGGAAGGCGCAGGGGAGGTGGAAGGCGCTGAAGTGAAGCTCTGCCGGGTGCCTGAAACGCTTCCCGAAGAAGTACTCAAACTCATGGGCGCCGTGGAAGCCCAAAAGGCCATGGCCGATGTCCTCGTTTGCTCGGTGGGCGACCTGGCCGAGGCGGACGCCATCATTTTCGGAACGCCGACCCGCTTCGGAAACATGTGCGGACAGATGCGCCAGTTCCTCGATGCGACCGGCCAGCTATGGGCGACGGGCGCCCTTGTGGGCAAGGTGGGAAGCGTGTTCGTAAGCACCGGCTCGCAGCACGGCGGCCAGGAATCCACTATTTTGACTTTCCACGTGACGCTGCTCCACCAGGGCATGATCGTGGTCGGCCTGCCTTACTCCTTCCAGGGCCAGATGAGCATGGACGAAATCACCGGTGGATCGCCTTACGGCGCATCCACCATCGCCGACCCGACGGGCAAACGCATGCCCAGCGAAAACGAACTGGCGGCCGCCAGATTCCAGGGGCGGCACGTCGCAACCATCGCCTCCAAACTGACGAGATGATCGTCGATTTTTCCGAGGATTTCCGACGGCTACGCCAGGTTTGGCCACCTGGCGGGAATCCGGGGAACGGATGGAGCCTCCCGATTTCCGGACGGCCACCCCGGCCCGCGAGGTCCGTGGACCGCAGATGCCTGTTTCTTCTTCCCTGCGGGCGCGGCCAACAGTCGACTCAGAGCGAACCGCTCTTGTTCCCCAAACCTTCGCCCGTCTCTTCCACCGGTGGGACGGCGGACCGCTTCTTCGGGAAAACCAGGAAAAACAGGGTCCCTCCGAGCAAGAGGAAGACGGCGTCGCGAACGATGTACCAGGCCGGGGACGGAACGCCGGACGCGGTGCTGGTGCTGAAACAACCGCAGTGGACGTTTATTCCCCGCGCCGTATTGAAGACCAGTGTCCCGAAGAAAATCAGCAGGAGAAGGTTCGTGAAAAGCACGGCGCCCGGAAGCCAAAACCCCAGGAGGAGAAGCACGCCGAGGCATACCTCGAACCACGGCAGAATGATGGCGGCGAGATTCACGAGGCCATCGGGAAGCACCCGGTAGTTATGGACAATTTCCGCAAAAGCTCCGGGGTTGAGGATCTTTTCTACGCCGGCCAGGATGAAAACACCGCCGAGACCCAACCGGAGCCAGAACGAAAGCGGCCTGTTGAGAAAATCGCGGAGCGGAGTCCCGCCAAATGTGTTTCCAGGCGTTTTTCCTTCGGTTTTCATGTTCCTGCTTGCCATCTTGTTTTCCATTTCCCCCTGCCCGCGATCGTGACGGTGCGCCGTCGAGAACACTGAGCGCGGAGCGGACCGCGCCTGAAACGAAACGTCAGGAGCAACATACCACAGACGTTGGAAAATACCCTTTCCGAAGCAGGAGTGCAACCTTGAGAAATCCACCGGGCGGCCGGAGCGCCCCCGAAGCACGGGCAGAGGGTTCCCCGTTTTGGTGGTGCCGGTGCGAGGAACTCCCGGTCGTGCCCGCGTCTCAGTTGCCGGTTGACCCTCGAACCGTCCGTGAGGTAGGCTGCAAGCGTCGTTGTGTACCTCGAAGGGATGTTTTACCGCTTCATTGGCAGGAAAGGAGTTGGGACATGGATTTGATCGAAATCGATATGGAACGGTGCCGGAAAGACGGGATCTGCGCCGAGGTCTGCCCTCTCGGCATCCTCGCCATCGACCGGGAGAAAGGCCCCTACGTTCAGGACGGCCGCAGTGCTTACTGCATCGGATGCGGACACTGTGTCGCCGCCTGCCCTCACGGAGCGCTCGACAACAGGTTGAACCCCCTCGCTGGCCAACTTTCCCTCGAAGGGCATCCCACCCCGGACGCTCGCTCCACCGCCATCTTCTTGAGGTCGCGCCGTTCCGTGCGGTGCTATAAAACCGAACCCGTAGCAAAAGAAACGGTTTTGCAACTCCTCGACATCGCCCGTTACGCCCCTTCGGGGCACAACTCCCAGGGGATTTCCTACCTCGTGGTGGAGGGGCGCGAAGCCCTCGACAGGATTTGCTGCTTTGTGGCCGATTGGATGCGCGAGATGCTCCGCACTCAACCGGAACTGGCCCGGAAGCTCCACATGGCCGGGATTGTGAAAGCCCATGAGAACGGGGACGACCGGATTCTGAGGGGCGCTCCTCAGATCGTCGTGGCGTCGGCGCCGGTCGATCTCAGACCGGCTCAAGGAAGCACCTACCTGGCCCTGGAGTACGTGGAACTGTATGCTCCGACGCTCGGCGTCGGCACCTGCTGGGCCGGCTATACGAACGCCTGCGCGCAGATGTATCCGCCTCTGGCGCAATTCTTAAGGATTCCCGCCGGTCATGCCATCACGGGCATCCTGATGATCGGCTATCCCAGGTACGCCTGTTACCGCCTTCCCGAACGAAACCCTCTCGATGTATCGTGGTTCGAGGAGAAGCAGGACTGACTGGAAAGTTTTGAAAGATGAAGACGCTCCTTGTTTCGGCCAATACCGAGCAGATCAACATGCCCGTCCTCCCGGTGGGGTTGGCCGCCGTGGCCGCGGCGGCGGCTCAGGCGGGCCATGAGGTGAGGATCGTCAATCTCATGGCCCGGCGCGGAAGCCGCGCTCGCCTGCAAGAGGCCTTCGAGCGGTTTCAACCCGAAGTGGTCGGGGTGTCGGTGAGGAATATCGACGACCAGTGCATGCGGGACCGATGGTTCCTCCTGGACGCGGTAAAAGAGGTCGTCGATGACCTCCGAAGCCTCTCGCACGCTCCCATCGTCCTGGGGGGAGCGGGCTTCAGCATATTCCCCCGAAGCGTACTGGCCTACCTCGGCGCCGACATGGGAATCCAGGGCGAAGGCGAAGCGGCCTTCGTCGAACTCCTGGAGCGGTTGAACCGGAAGGCTGACCCCCGCGGGATCCCCGGTCTGGTGCTGCCGGGGGATGATTCCCCGGCGCCACCCGGTCTCATCAGAAACCTCGACGCGTTCCCCCTCCCCGGCCCGGAAATTCACCTGGAGCCCGGCGCTCCGGATGGAGAAAAAATCTGGCTCCCCTTCCAGACAAGGAGAGGGTGCCCGATGCAGTGCATCTACTGCTCCACGGCCGCCATTGAAGGACGCATCCCGCGGAAACGCTCCCTCGACCTCGTCGTGAGGTCCATCTCGGAGCACGCCGACGCTGGCTTCGACCACTTTTTCTTCGTCGACAACACCTTCAACCTGCCGCCTTCCTACGCGAAGGATCTCTGCCGCAGACTGGCTTCGGCAGACCTGAAGATCCGGTGGAGATGCATCCTTTACCCCTGGCGGGTGGACGAGGAATTGGTCGAGAAGATGGCGGAAGCCGGATGCGCAGAAGTGAGCTTCGGATTCGAGAGCGGTTCGGAAAAGATCCTTCGCCACATGAACAAGAGGTTCGACACCAGGGAGGTTCGGCGCATCTCGGACCTCCTCAAAAAACACCGCATCGCCCGCATGGGCTTCCTTCTGCTAGGAGGTCCGGGGGAAACGAAAGAAACGGTGTTGGAAAGCCTGAATTTTGCCGAATCCCTGGATCTCGAGGCGATGAAAATCACATCCGGCATTCGCATCTATCCCAACACCACCCTGGCGAGAATCGCCGCGAGCGAGGGACTGATCCAACAGGGCGACGATCTGTTGTTTCCGGTTTTCTATATGGCCTCCGGGTTGGAAACCTGGTTGGACGACACCGTCGGAGCCCGGGTAGAAAACCGGCCCCATTGGATTGGATGATTCCCGAGTTGCATCCACTCGCCCGGTTCCGTTCTCCGTCGCTGCAAGTGGAAGCATATCAAGCATATTGCTATTCGTCCCGCTTCGGCATACATTGCGAAATGAATTGCAATAGCCGGTCGGAGAGGTAAGGATCGTCGAGGTCTCTCCGCCGCACACCGAGCCTGACGCGCCCTTTTGCGGCGACCACGGCATCTCTCCTCGAATCGTGTTCACGCTGAATTGCTCGATCCGTTCGACGCTGCCGACTCATCCCGTTCGTCTCTTCTTCCCGCCGTGGAACCGTGCAGGCCCGCCGCAGACCTGCGTCAACCAGGATGTCCCTTGCATGGAGGAGTCAATGGAAATGATTCTGAAAACACGGGCAGAGGGCCGATCTGCCATGAACGAGCACGATTCGAAGCGGTTTCTTGCGGACTTCGGCATTCCGGTGACGCGCGAAGCCATTGCCCGAGACGCCGATGAAGCTGCGGCTTTCGCCGAGACCCTCGGATTTCCCGTTGCGCTCAAGGCATCGGGTGCGGCCATTCCGCACAAGACCGAGGTCGGCGGGGTGGTTTTGGGGTTGAGGAGCCGGGAGGACCTGAAGCGAGAAAGTGAACGCCTCCTCAAGATTCCGGGCTGCGAGGCCCTGCTGGTTCAAGAGATGATCGAGGGCGCGCGCGAACTCGTCTGCGGCCTCATCCGAGACAGCCAGTTCGGCCCGTGCGTCATGTTCGGGATCGGAGGCGTCCTCACGGAAATAATTGAGGACATCGTCTTCCGCATCGCTCCCCTGACTGCCGGGGAAGCCAGGGAAATGGCGACCGACATTCGCGGGAAGAAGATCCTCGATCCTTTCAGGGGAGAAGCTGCCGTCGACATGGACGCCCTGTGCAAGACCCTGATGGCTATTGGGAATGTGGGGATTCAACGCGGGGACGTGCTCGAAATCGACGTAAATCCCTTGAAGATCCGCCGTGACGGGAGAATCGCGGCCGTTGACGCACTCGTTGTCGTCAGGGCCGATTGAAAGGAAGACGATGAAAGGAAAATTCGCAGCATTTTTCGAGCCGGAAAGCGTTGCCGTCATCGGAGCCTCGGGGACCCCCCACAAGCCCGGACACGACGTGATCAAAAACATCCTTGCCAATGGGTACGAAGGAAAGCTCTTCCTGGTGAACCCGAAGGGCGGGGAAATCCTCGGCCTGCCGGTCCATACCTCTATCGCGGGCCTGCCGCTGGGGATCGACCTGGCGATCATCCTCCTTTCCGCGAAGGACACGGCCGGAGCGCTCCGGGAATGCGCCGCGAGAGGCATCGGCCATGCGGTTCTCTCCGCCGGGGGATTTGCCGAGGTGGATGAGCGCGGCGCCGGGATTCAGGAGGAAATCGCCCGGGTCCTCGAAGATACGGGAATGCGGGTGTTGGGACCAAACACTTCGGGCCACGCCTCGACGCCGCATCGATTCACGTCCACCTTCTTCCCCCTCGGCAAGATCCGGCCCGGGAAGGTGTCCTACGTCGCACAGACGGGCAACTTCGCCACCCACACCATGAAACACATCCTGACCGCCGAGCACTTCGGAGTCGCACGAGTCATCGGGCTCGGAAACAAGATCGATATCGACGAGAGCGAGGCTCTGGAGTACCTGGCCCACGACCCGGAAACCACCGCCATCATCATGTATCTGGAAAGCATCAAACGACCGCGCCGCTTCCTCGATGTCGCCCGCGAAGTCACCCGGTTCAAGCCGGTCGTGGTGCTGAAAAGCGGCTCCACGGAAGCGGGAAGGAATGCCGCCGTCGCACACACCGCCGCAATGGCCGCCGAGGATCGTCTCATCGACGGGTTGCTCCGGCAGGCGGGCGTCGTTCGGATATGGGAGTACTCTCACCTGATCCTCGCTGGAAAGGCCCTCTCCATGGCGGCGCTGCCGAAGGGAAACCGGGTCAGCTTCCTGGCGCCGTCGGGCGCCATGCTGGTGGCGCTCTCCGACCTGTGCGTCCGGCTGGGCATCGAGGTCCCCGATTTCGCGCCCGAGACGCTCCGGAGGATCCAGGAAATCAGCCCCCCGTTCATCCGAATGAGGAACCCCGTCGACATCTGGGCGGCCGCTTCCGTCAACGGGGTCGAGTTCGGCTACAGGGAAGGAATGGAAGCCGTCTTCAGAGACCCGCACATAGACGCCGTGGTGGCAATCCTCATGCTCACGGAGGATACAGGGATACCCCAGTTCGGCTTCCTGGTCGAACTGGCGGGCAAATATCCGGAAAAGCCGCTCCTCGTCTCTTTCAGCGGAGACAGGCGCTATGAAGAAGAGTGCAAGGCGTTCATCGAACCCCTCGGGGTCCCTTCCTTCCCCGAGATCGAACAGCCCTTCGAGGCGCTTTCGATCCTTTCGCGATGCGCGAGGGCCATGAACCGGCCCAAATGATTGCGGTTGAAGGGACTTTTGGGGCACGGCGGGGAAGGATTTATTCTTCGTACATCTTTCTGGATGGCGACGTGGGGCCGCCTCTTTCCGCAAAGGGTGCGGCTTCATCCGGGAACCGGCCGAAAAGGCCCATTCCCGGCAATTTCCCGCGCCGCAGCAGCACCGCAGGCAGAATCACGCCATGAAACTCTTGATCCAGGAAGTGAGGGTGTCCTTGTCCTTGGGATTCAAAATCGTTCCCACAACCTCTCCCTCTTTTGCCAGGAAGAGGGTGGGGATTGCCTGCACTCCGTACCGTTTGCGCAGGTCACGGTTGAGATCGCAGTTGATTTGGCCGACGACGATTTGGCCCGCCATTTCAGCCGCCACCTGCTCTATTACGGGCGAAAGAGCCGTGCAGTGGTGGCACCAGGGAGCCCAGAACTCGAAAAGCAGCGGCAGTTTGGATTCCTTCAGCACCCGATCGAAGTTCACTTCGTTCAAGACGAGAGCCTCCCCGATATTTCCCTGTTCGCTCATCCCGCATCCTTTCCTTTTCAAACCGCCCTCGGCATGGGAGGGCGCCGGTTTATCGAGAATTCAACCTGCCGCATCGCCGCGTGTGGCCATGAACGGCAGCAGCATTAACGGGTTATTGCAGCATGTGTAGTTATAAGACCATTTATGTTGGAAATCTACCCTATTTGACCGATTCCCCGGTCGTTTCTCTCGTCTGGACCCATCCTTTCTCCAGAGCCGCGCATTCCTTAGATTCTCCTCGAAACGAGCGCGGGGGCATCAACAAATCGGATGTACATTCTCTGCAATTTCGCTATGATTCCTTCTCGATGCAGTTCTTTTGACCGTTTCGATGAATGAGACGACCGAAAGAATGAAGCCGCAGATCTGTCGACCGACCCCATTTCCAGGCGCGGAGAACATGATGCAGACCATGCAGGAATATCTTTTGACGAAGGGGATACTCCCCAACCTTTTCGCCGGCGTCGTCTCCTGGCGGATGACGCTCATCGCCGGCATCTCCTACGCCACCTTGACTTTTTCGGGCAGCCTTTCCGGATATCTCAACCCGGGCATTTGCAGCGCGCTCGTGAGCCCAGCGGTGGCCGGTTTCATCGTTGCCTGGCAAAGCTCCGCCCCCTTCATAATCGCCGGCCCGGACGCCAACAAGCAACTTGCCAGTTTACAGGAATGAGAGAGAAAGAATGGACCCTGAAAACCGCGCCGGATCTCACGGCAAGGACGCAGAGCCGCGAACGCCTCCCATCAGCCATCTCAAACGCAGGGAAATCCAGGCGCCCATAGCCGCATGCCTCATACGAGCATTCGCCGGAGTGACGGGAATCGAAAAGGCCATGGAAGTCGCGGGCGGGGCGATCGAGGCCGACGCCGCATCGGCCGGAAGAGCCGTCGCCGAAAGGTCCGGCGGAAACGGCATGGCCGAATTGGGCCGCGTCGTGCGGGAGATCTGGTCCGAAGAAGGCGCTCTGGTCATCCGCATCCTGGAGGAGACGGAGCGCAGGCTCAGTTTCGATGTCACCCGCTGCCGCTACGCCGAATTGTACGAAGAAATGGGGATGAGAGACTTCGGCTTCTGCCTTTCCTGCAATCGGGACGAGGCCTTCGCGCGGGGTTTCAATCCCCGGATAAGGCTGACGCGGACCCGGACCATCATGCAGGGCGCACCCGTTTGCGACTTCCGGTTCACTCTCGGCGAATGAGAGAGAACCACGACCGGGCGGCGTCTTCACGGCCGCCCATCGCCGGCCTTCCCGGCGGATTTCGATCCCTGCCGGATTTTCCAGCCCTTCCGCACACCCGGTGAAAAACACTCGGCGCCCGGGAACGGTCGAAGGCGGACGGCGCGGCCCTATGGCACCGCCATCACGAGCCGTCCCACTGCACGTTGTCCACAAATGCGGCGTCGAGGCCGCTCTTTCCCTTGCCATCCTTCTGGTAGGTCCACATGAGGGTGTGCGTCCCGGCCCCAATACTGTAAGTCTTTTGCGCCCAGGAAACGGTCCCGCTGATCCGATTCTGGACCGCTCCATCCAGAGCGAATTTCAGAGCATCGCCGGACTGCGAGGAAACCATCCAGTGGAATTTCAGTGTCCCGGGACCCACTACGGTGGTGCTGAGCCACGATTTCTTGCCATTCCCCACGGAACCGCTCTGAGCGGCGTCTCCACCGCTGACGCCCCTGGCCGTCTGGCCGAACCACCTGGCGCCGCCCCCCGTCTTCCACTCGAGATTCGTGTTGTCCAAAGCCTCTCCCAGGGCGGGATGCCATCGATTGTAGGCTATGTTGAGAAGTTCCAAATATTCTCCGGTGGCCTTGAGATCCCCCGCCCGGTTGGGGTGATCGTCGCCGTCGCTCGGATACTCCAGGATGTTTGCGTTGGAGTCGTCATCCCCGTCCGTTTTATGCTGGATCGCATCGTTCCACCACCGATGGTGATTCCCGGTTTCGAGGTTCAAATCGTTCACCGTGGGCGAGCCGTAGTTGGTGGTCAGCACGTTGTAGTAATCGAAAACAAAGACGTTCTTATACGGATAGCCCTTCAGCCAGTCGTTCACGAGCCACTGGTTGAAGGCGCGGGCGTTTGAAGAATAAGTCGCGTCGGAAAGGGGTGGAGCGGCGATGACGATGAAGAGCTTATCCCGCTTCGTCTTGAAATATTTCAGAATGTCGATGTAAATGCCCTTTGCGTTGGCCACGGTATGGTATTTCGAATCGCTTGACTGGCCCCGCAAACGGTTGGAGCCTATGGCCGGAACCGCGCCGGACGCCTTCCCCCGGAGAGCCGAATTGGGAAAGCACGACTTGAACATGATGATCTCGTTGGCTCCCCCGGGGTTGGAAGCAAGCCGTGAATAGGAGCAGTTTTGTCCGGATTCGGCATAGAGCGCATTCACGTATTTCTTGTACCCCGAAGCTCGGAACCACGACCACCAGTGCCCGATGTCGGTACGGTCGCCTATTGCATCCGGCCCCCAGCCGTAATTGGCATCACTGACAAAATAGCCGTTGTCCCTGAGAGCGATTCCCAACTCGCCGTGCTCGTCGGCGAGCCATGCCTCGCCGGTCGAGTGGTGGATGAAGATGAGACGAACCTTACGGTCGGGAGGATTCGGGTTCGGAGTGGCCTGGACCTGCCCGGAATCGGCGTCCGCCATGAAGCAGGACTCCTCTACTGCCTCAAAATCGGAGCCCGTCACCGTCTTCCATTCATCCACGCCGGACGGAACGGTTGCGGTTCCCGCAACGCACGGAGCCCCGGCGATGCCGACCGCTAACGCCACGATCCAAAACGCCGTCACCCATCGTCTAACGCAGAAAATATCTCTTCTCATCTCTTTCCCCCCTCTGATTCAGGCCAGAAACGGCTCCTTCTCAACACCTCCAGGTCCATCGCCGTCCTCGTGAAAAACGGCAGAGAATCTGAGTCCACACCGTTCTACGGGCCGAGGGCGCCCCCCTGGAAGGGCTGCTCTCATGGAATCGACGAGCCTAGGATGCTTAAGGCTAAAGAGATATGATGAGCAAATAATATACCAGAAGGGGTCGCTCTGGCCGCTGGACGAACCATGCGCCGCGGAAGCGCTTGAATGTTAAGTGGATTTGATTTAGCGGTTCGATATTACATAAGCTGCAGCAATATGAATTTTCTGGGTATCAGTGCTTAAAGCCACAAAATGCCACGTTTCCGCACAAGGCCCCGTTTCCGCTCGGACAATTCTTGTCAACGCGCGAACGCTTTGTGTCAGAGGGTATCCCAAAGGTCATCCTCTCCACCCACGAAGTGCGTCACCCGCGTGACACCGTTCAAGACAACAGAGGCATCCCTTCCCTATTTTTTCAAGAGCCTTTGCCCGCCTTCTTGGCTTTCTTCTCGGCTTTCTTCTCCTTCATTGTCTTCGACGGTTTCTTCTTGGCGTCCTTCTGGGTATCTGCGCTCTTACTCATGGTTCGGGCTCCTTATGATTCGGGTTCCCTACGACTGCTTGAAATCTTCAAACCTTGCGAAACCCGCTTGCGCTTCGCGTGTATCTTTCTACCACGTTTGGGACAAAGATCATAGGCAGTTGTATTCAATTGAATCGGAAAAAAGGAGGCATCCTCTCTCCCGGTCCAGAGAAATCCCATTCATGACATCAGAAGGAGAGACGGGGAAGCGGCGCCGAATGTGGCCGTCGGGACTCACCGGCAGGTGGATGCGATGCGTCCTGACCGCCCGTGCGCTTCGGGCGAGAGGCAGGGGTGACGGCGCATGGGACAAGTGGAAGGGGTCATGTCAGCGGAGACATGATCATTCCGTGCATGCGCCGGGGCGGAGATGGGTCCTGCGTGGTCTTGATCGGGTGGGAAAAGGAGGGTTGGTGGATCGGCAATTGACGAGCGCACTCGACGGGAGGCGCACGGGAGGAAGGGCTTTACGGTGGGTATTTCGAGGAAAACGATCTGTCCAACAGCCAGTGTGACGTCGCTCAAATCAGATGGTATTTATCCGGACACAAGATCGGCTCATACCGTGCCTTCGCCCACTTGATTCGTACCGTCGAACCTGAGGGGACGCAACACTATAGCACCGCCGAGCGGAAGTCCTTGACCAGTTCCGGTGGGCACAAGAAGGCGTGCCCACCCTACAGTGCCAGCCGCCTGGTAGGGTGGGCACGGTTTTATCGTGCCCACCAAAACGAGTGCCGAATTTCCGCCAGGCTGTACTTAGAACCGCCACTTGAATTCGGCAATCATGACGTGGTTTCCCCGGTCGACGCCATCTTTCAGGTTATAGTTTTCCACCTGCTCGAATCCGTACCGGAGTTTTACCGTAATGGCGCTGGTGACATCGTAGCTTGCGTCGGCGCCTAGTTGGTAGCTGGATTCAGTGACCGGACCCAGGTTTTTGCCGCGCTGCATGAAGTCGAAATCCAGCCCGAGCAGAAGATCGTTTCGCAGGTAACGGGTGACGCGGGCGTAGACGTCCCTCGCGTCGGGACCCATGGCATGGCCCAGCACGAGCCCATTGTATGTATAGCCGGAAAAATACTGGGAGTGAGTGTACCATGCGGCAGGGAAGCTCGAATCGTCGGGCTCGGTCACATTGTCTGCATACTCGATCCGCAAGTCCGTCAAGCCGTCGTCGGTGAGCCTCGGCAAATAGAAACCGACAAGGTACGCATTGAGATGAAAGAGGCCATTTTTCAGATCAGGATTGTTTCTCGTATCTTCTCCTCCCCACTCGAGGTAGAACTCCGCATTGCGCAGCGGAGGCACCCGCAGCCGAAAATCGAAGGATGCCAGGCCGTCCATATAGTCCGCGTCTGACCCCCCGACGGAATAAAAAGAGAGAATCTTGAGAAATCCGAGAAACGAATCGTTGGGCATCCCCTCGCCGCCGAAAATGAACGTCCGGGACATCCCCATCTCGAAGTTCGGAACCGGCTTGAAATCGACCCGTATCCCGCCCAGCATTGCATTGGGATGATCGCGATCCGCTTCCAACTGCGCGAGGAAGATGGTGTACTTGAAGGGGCCGAGGTAGCTAAAAATCCACGGCAGCAGGAACGGGTTGGGATTGGAAAGCTTCATCATGTCGAGGGGGCCGGCGTTGTCGGTGAGGAGCAGCGTGCCGTGATGGCCCTGGCCCCACCAGAGCGAATCCCGCCCGACCTCGAGTTCTATGTTCCAGGGAGACGCTTTTGCATACCCTTTGAACAGGTCGACGTCGGACCCGTCGAAGTTTTGCAGGTTGCCGTTATTCTGCCGGGCAAGGAATATGGGCTCCAGGTAACCGGAAAAAATGCCGAGGAATTGCACGCTCGAAGAGAATTGCAGAGAAGCGTTGTGATTCTCGCCGTAGACGATCCCCTCGTTGTTATAGACCAGCGGAGTCCCTTCGGTGGCGACGATCCCCCCGGGGAAATACTGGAACCCCCCGAGCTTGACCGGCTTGCCGTCGACGTAAACGTATCGCGCCTTTACTTCGTTGAGGGGTTTGAAGGAATTCCCACCCGTGTAACCGTCGCCCCAGCCCAACTGAGCGAGCTCATCCTTGTATTCCTTCTGGAACCGCTGGAGGAAGTACTCGGCGAGTTCAGGCAATTTATATGGCGCGGGCTTTTTATCTTTCTCGTACAGAGCTTCCAGGACGAGGCGGGCCGTTTCCATCCTGGTGTAAGGTTTGGTTCCTTTAATGTCCGAATTGAGCAAGCCGAAACCGGACAGCCTTTCCAGGGCGTCATACGACCAGTCGTCCAGGGGAACGTTGATGGAAGACACAGCGAAGGCCGGTGAAGGGAAAAGGACTAGAGACAGGATTGACAGGATTATCAGGATGAGGGCTGCAGGGCACACCCCACCCTGCCCCCCTTTGGCAAGACCGGCACCCGTCGAAAAACCTCCACCGGCCGGATGCCGCGCCGCAATCATCCCCCCGGCTCTCATGAATCCCCCGATTTCTTCTTGAACGCTCCGCGCACCTTTGCCACGGCATTGCGGCATTTTTCAACGAGCCATTTCAACGCGCGGCAAGGTTTTGCAACCAACGGATGGTTCCTGATTGGCGCCAGGTATTCATTGATCTTAGCAATTTTTTCCCGGGTTTCGGGGTCTTCCTTCATCCTGTCCATATGTTCGGCGAAAAACGCCATGAATATCGACAGGAAAAACGCAGCCATGGTTGCCGCGATGCAGATCAAGGCTCGCTTGGGTTTGGCTTTCCTGTCGGGCACGGTGGCTGAATCGACCACCTGGATGGTGGTCACATTGTTCGCTTCATCCAGCCTTGCCGATGCGTACTGTTTGATGAGCAAGTCGTAGAGGGTCTCCCGGAACTTGAATTCCCTGAGTTTCCTCAAGTATTCCGTGTTGAGCCCCGGTATGCGGTCGGTGGGAATGACCGTATCGCCGTAGTAAGAGGCACCCTGGGCCTCGAGGTTTTTCAACTGCTCCCTCAAACCGGCCAGTTCCTCTTCCAATTGCCGGACCTCGCGGTTTTGGGGAGTGGCGTACGTCTTCATCACTTTGAGCTGGATTTCCTTGGCGGCGATCTGTGCTCTCAGCCCTGCAATGCCTTCGAAGATGGCCGTCGCCTGGCTGTCCATTTTGATGGCCCCTGTCGACTCCTGGAAATACCTGACATCTTCCTCGGCAAGGCTCAGGGCTGCGAAGGCGTCCTTCACCTGGGCCTCGTAGAAGGTCCGGCGCTGGACGGCGTCGGTGACAGCCAGTTTGTTGTTGAACTTCATCAGTTCATCAACATACGCGTTTGCCATGTCGGCAGACAGCTTGGGATCTTTGGTCAAGACCTTGATGGTGATGATCCCGCTCTTCTTGTCGGACTTGATGCTGACAATTCCAGACAGCATCGTTCTGGCCGAGATCCGCGTTTCGATTTTAAAGAGCTCCATCAACTGAAAACGGTCGAGGATGGTGTCGGTAATGGCGTCCCCTTGCAGCAAGTCCGCGTACACATCCGAGGGGGTACCTGCGCCCAGGCCGCTCGCAAGTCCGCCCGCCAATCCGCCCATGGCGGAGGATATCTGGTTCATGAGCATTGCCGAAGCGCTGGGAGTACCCGACTGGGATGGCAGTATCCGGGCCACTCCCTCATATTGTTTCGTCATGAGCAGGCTGATGACAACCGCCAGCACCGCGGTCCCGAAGGTAACCTTGAGAATGAGCCCCGCCCGTTTCGCGAGAACGAGGCCATGATCCAGGAGACCCGGTTCTTTCTCCATGTCCTGGTCCTGCTGCAGCAATTCGTTCATGAACGTCGACTCCTATTTCAGCCCCACGAACACGATACCTGCTGCCGTGGCCACGTTGGCGAGAATCTGCGTTATGTCCTTGATGTTTCGCATCCAGGCGAACTTGTCCAGTTGATCTGGCACGATGATCGTGTCACCCGGTTCGAGCAGCGCCCCTCCAGTTGTCCACTGGTTGGAATCGGAGTTCCAGGCCAGCAAGCCCTTGGGCTTTGTTGCCCTGCCATCAACCTTGACGATGTAGACTTCCTTTTTGTCGGCGCTCTTGGTGGATCCTCCAGCCATGGCAATGTAGAAGTTATGGTCCTTCCCCTGTTGGTAGGTGAAAGACGACTGGTTGTACACCGCGCCTACGACCTGGACGGTTTGCATGACTTGAGGGATGTAGAGCATGTCGCCATCCTCCAGGTCCAAGTCATTGGGTGAATTCTTGAGCCTGTCGGGTCGATCAAGCGCGATCACCACTCGCCCTTTCGCCTCGAGACTCTTCATGCTGCCAAGAAACCGCATCTTTTGCTTCTGCTCTTCGGCCAGAATTTTCGCTTCGTCACCGGTTGCCGCCGTAGCAGCCTCGCCGCTTCCACTCGCCAGGAGCTCGCGCTGCAACCGGTCGATCATGTCGCTTATTTGAGCCTGTTGAACTTGTTTGACGCTGGGACGAACGAAGACCGCACCCCGTGGATAGGCTTTGTCGGTGAACCCTCCGGCGCGGGCAAGCACCGAAGAGAGCTTCTCTCCTTTCATGAACGTATAGTTGCCGGGGTATTTTACTTCTCCCTTCAGGCCAAACATCTTGTAGAGGTCCCATTCCGGGACCGCGCGAACGAACAGGTAATCATCCTGCTGCAAGGGGATGTCGTCGATGGGGTCCCCGGTGAGCGCATTCTCCGGATCGACCATCATTTTCTCGGTCTTCGGGCCCTCCGGAGTGGGAGTCACCCGCGTGAGCTCCGCTTTTTCCTTGAATGCGTATTTCCTGAACCCTCCCGAAAGTTTTATGAGATCTGAGAGCTTCATATTCGGGCGGAATTCGATTATACCGGGATTGTAGAGAGCGCCTTCGGACCGAACCGTTTCTTTCGCCTGTACGGCCCACCTGTTGAACACCACCACGGTATCGTAGGGCTGGAGCCTGATATTCTGATCGCGGTCGTTTTCCAGGAGGAGTTTCCCCAGGTTGAAGATCCTGTACTCCATGTGATAATCGGGCTGGACCAGCCGGTCGATCCGGGCGATGTCCATGAGCGTATCCGGCAGCAAGTCTTTGGTGGACTTGATGAGATCCAGGACGGTCATGCCGTCTTTCCACTGGTATTCCCCTGGTCTCAGCACGTTCCCCCGCAGCATGACCTTGTTGGTGACAGTGTTTATGATGGGAAAGACTTTGACGAGATCCCCGTTGGCCAGCAGAATGTCGTTCTTGTCCTTCAGGTGTTGCAGGTCCAGGTCCACTACGATCTTGCTCTTGTTTTCGAAAATCCTTTCGACCTGCACCCTTTGAAGGTAGGCTTTGGCGGTGACTCCTCCCGCCATTTTGATGACATCGCTCACACGGGTCGGCCCCTTGAGCTCATAGATAGCAGGCACTTTCACGTTTCCCGCGATGCCTGCTATGGACCCGATGGGCGGAATGTAGAGGACATCCTCTGGCAACAGCCGCAGGTCCTTGTTCTTTTGCCCTTTTAGGAGAAAATCGTACAGGTCGAAATGCACCAGGGTTTCTCCATTCCGCATGACCTGCACGTCGCGCATGCTTCCCACTTTGTTTGGTCCGCCCGCTTCGAAGAGAGCGTTTATGAGGGTTGAAAGGGACGAGAGGGAATACGCGCCGGGCCGCCGCGCGTTGCCCACCAGGTAAATCCGCATACTGCGCAACTGCCCCATGCTGACGTTCATTTGAAAATCGGTGTAGGATTTCGAAAATTCGTTCTGGATTGTCTGCTTGACCTCTTCAAAGGTCAGGCCCGCCACGCCGAAGGTGCCGATCTTGGGGAAATTTACGCTTCCGTCCCGATCGACCGTGACGGTCCAGGCGCCTTCGATGCCCCCCCAGACGTTGACGCGGATCTCATCCCCGGGGCCGATGACGTAATCCGGCCCCACCGGCACGTTCTGCACCGGAGCGAAAGTGGAAGGGGGCGACAGAAAATAATCATACCCGAACTGCCTGATGTCGAATATCAGCTCCTGCGGGGCCCTGCCCGAGATGTATTTCTCGATATCCGAAAATTCTCCGCCACCGGCAATTGATCCTGGCGCTGGTTGCCCCGCGATACCCTGCCCGGCCTGCACCTGAGGAACGCCGGAACCCGTCAGCGGTGCGCCGCCAACCGCCCCGGTGGGCGAGCCGGAGGGAGTGGTTGCACCCGACGGAGTCTGAACCTGCCCAAAGGTGGAAGTCTGGCCCGAGGGAGTCGTAAATTGCCCGGTGGGGGCCTGCATCTGACCGGAGGACGATGCCGGAGACCCCGGCGCCAATGTCTGCCCGGACGACCAACCCTGCCCCTGCGGGGTCACGGTTTGGCCGGACGGAGCCTGCATCTGGCCGAAAGGCGCAGTCTGCCCGCCTGGAGCCTGCATTTGCCCATTGGACGGAGCCTGACCCGAGGGAGTAGCGAACTGACCGGACGGAGTCGACATTTGCCCGGATGCGCCGCCAGCGGCAGGACCCTGACCGGGCGACGGCGCTCCCTGACCTTGCGCAGGTCCTGTCTGCCCCCCCCCTTGGCCCGGAATCTCAGGACCTATCGGAACCACGCCGATGTCCTGAGCGAACGCGCTGCCTGCGGCAAGAACAACGAGGAGGAGTATAATGGAAGTCAATCTGTTGCAGAGCATAGCAAGAATATCTCCATTTCTATTCGTCTAAAAGGGCAGATCTATTGGACAGCAGGTATTCGCTCGGCATGAGTCATCCGTACTTCTATTACACTTTAGGGTTATACTCCTGGAGCTATGCAGCACACTCGGCAGAATTATAGCAAGGATGGGTGGAGCGTAGCGCAACCCATCACATCCACAAACCGGGTGGGATGGAAAGAGCCAGAGCATTCCCATCATAGCCTCAAATTTCTCAATCGATCACAAGCCTCCGCAAGTACAGAATTCTCTTTCGCAAAGCAAAAGCGCGCCAAATTCTCACCCGCGTCGTCATGGTAGAAGGCTTCTCCTGGAACACAGGCAACACCTGTCCGGTGAAGAAGTTGCATGGCGCGCTCTTTGCTAGTTTCTCCGGGAAGGCGGGAGATGTCGGCAAGAACATAGTATGCACCATGAGGCACACACGGAGTCAAACCAACCTCACCGAGGGCGCCACAAATCATATCCCGCTTCCCGAGGTACTCTATCGACAGGCGGTGGTAGTAGTCAGGCCCCAGGTCTATCAGACCCTTTGCAACCCCCATCTGCAAGGGCGCCGGTGCGCAGACATAGACCAGATCGTTAAAATAGCCGATGGTTTGGGCCCAGCGCGCGTCGCAGATTGAATAGCCGACGCGCCAGCCCGTGATACTGAATGTCTTGGAAAGTCCCGAAATAGTAATCGTACGTTCCCGCATACCAGGCAGAGTGGCAGGAGCGATATGTTCCAGCCCGTCGTAGACAAAATGTTCATAGATCTCATCGGTGAATACAAAAAGGTCGTTCCTTATCGCAAACTGGGCGATCGTTTCCAGTTCAGCCCGGCTGAAAACCTTCCCCGACGGGTTGGCGGGTGTATTCACCATAATTGCACGGGTTCGAGGGGTTCTCGCACGTTCCAGATCCTCGTAAGTAAACCGCCAGTCGGGGAAAGTCATTCGGACGTAGGCCGGGACCGCTTGAGTCGCAATCAACGTGCTTATGTGGTAGCCGTAATACGGTTCGAAAAGAATCACTTCATCGCCGGGATTCAACAACGACAGGCAGGCACAGTAGAATGCACCCGTGGACCCCGCGCTGACAACGATCTCCTCGGGGCTCACCGACATCCCGGAATACAGTTTCTGTTTCTTCGCGATGGCTTCCCGAAGTTCGTCGATGCCGTCGTAGCGTGTGTAACTGTTGATGCCGTCATTGATGGCTTCTTGAGCTGCACGCCGGACAATCAGCGGCACCTCGGTATCGCACACACCCTGGGAGAGGTTGATGCCTCCCATGAGGTCGCATTCGATGGACATGTTCCTTATTTCAGATTGCTGGACCCATTCATGGCGCTTGCTGAGTGCCAATCCCATTGTACCTCCGCCCTGTCTCACCTTACGGCTGCATTTGAACTTTGTGTGACAAACCTGACCTGCCCGGCCCATGCCCGAACAACCCCGGCCCCCGATCATCTCCCGTAGAAAGAACGTACTACCGAGATCACATAGTCGGCTTCGTCATCGGTGATCTCTACGTTCATGGGGAGCGAACACACCTCGCGGCTCAGAGCTTCCGTTTCCGGGAATTCCCTGTCGTTCAGCTTCAGGGATTCATGTTTGTAGTATGGCTTACGGAACTGAGTCAAGACCTCTACCCCGTTCGCTTTCAGATAATCGGAAAATGCATTCCCCTGTTTAGCCCTGACCGTGTAGTTCTGGTAGACATGATCCCGCCGAGGATCGTCATAATGTGGCAGCAGAAGATCCGGAATATCCGACAGCGCGCCCCTGTACCGCTCTGCGATCTCTTTCCTTTTCTCAATCCAGGCCGGCAGGTATCTCAACTTCACATCCAGGAACGCCGCCTGCAAGTTGTCCAGCAGGCATGTGAACCCATGACCGTGGTATTCGCCGGTCTCGCGATCTTCACCGTTGTACCGCATTCTAGTGGCAAACAGGGCGACATCGGGATCGTTCGTTGTAATGGCTCCGCCATCCCCATAGCCGCCAAGAATCTTGAAAGGATAAAAGCTCCAGCATCCCGTCAGCCCCCAGGAACCGGCTCCTTTGCCATCAATGGAGGCCCCCAGACTCTGACATGCATCTTCCACCACTATCAAGTTGCGCCTTCGAGCTATTTCCATGATGCGGGGCATATCAGCCATATAACCGCTCAGATGGACCGGAATGATTCCACGCGTTCTCTCGCTAATCGCCTCTTCTATTTTATCCACGTCGATATTGAAGTCTTTTCGCACATCCACGAGCACCGGCGTAGCCCCGACGTTCACGATTGCGGAGCAACTCGCCACAAAGGTGTGAGCCGGCACAATAACCTCATCGCCATCTCCGATCCCCGCAGCGCGAAGCGATATATGAAGTGCGTCATAGCCGCTATTCAGGCCAACCGCGTATTTCGTACCTACAAAAGCGGCAAGATCCTCTTCAAATTTTCTCAACTGCCCCCGGTCAATCAGCTCGCCTTTGGTCATCACTTCAAAGTAAGCAGCATCCAGTTCCGCTTTGATCATCTGGTAGTTTCTATCAGGATAGACAAATCTCGTCTTGTAAACCATGCCTGCTAATCCTCCCGAATCCCTTTCCATGTTGCTTAGCTGATGTGCATCCGCCTCATGGCATCCTGGACCCTATTGGCTATGGCGTCTGGTGAAAGCCCATACACTTCTCTCAAATACTCCTGGTCCCCGACTACACAGGAAAAACCTGCCGTCAAGCCAATTCGGACAAGGGGAGGTCTGGGAGATGAGAGTTCTGCCAATACCTCAGCAACCGCACCGCCCAGTCCGCCCACAATGCTGTGCTCCTCGATTGTGGCAATTAACTTTGACGACAGTGAAACACATTTGATGAGATCTATATCGAGGGGTTGAAGAGAGTGCATGCTGTAGACACATGTCCTAATCCCTTGCAGTTCCAGGATCGTGCGCGCTTTGATGGCGTTATCCAGTATCCCCCCTATGGATAACAGCGCGACATCACCTTCCGTGAAGAGGGGAATCCCTTTCCCGATGGCATACGCAGGGTGATCGAGATGCACATTCGGTTCGCCGCCACGTCCCAGCCGCAAATAGCAGGGGCCGGGAGTCGCGTAGATCGCTTTCGTTGCCAGCGCCGTTTCGGTCAAATCTCCAGGAGCGACTACCGTCAGGTTGGGCAAAGCGCGCATGATTGCCAGATCTTCCGTCGCATGATGGCTTATCCCAAGAGCACCATAGCAGAATCCACCACCGATGCTTACGATTTTCACATTCGCATTGTGGTAGCATACGTCGTTCCGGATCTGCTCCAGGCATCTGAGAGTTGGAAAATTCCCGATAGAGTAAGTGAAAACAGTCTTACCCTCGAGAGCCAGACCCGTTGCAACGCCGGTCATATTCTGCTCAGCCACGCCAACATTCAAGTATTGCCTCGGTAATTCCTCCGCGAACTTCGTCAATACTCCAAAACCCAAGTCTCCGGTAAGCAGCATGACGTTCTTATCCGCCCTGGCTATCTCTGTTAGCACCCTCACAAAAGCGTCCCGCACTTATTTCCCCCCCCCACCCGCTTGCCCAGCATCCACCCGTGAATCGAGATACTTCAGTCTGCCATCTTCGACTCACAGTCCCGAGTTATTTCGAGTTCAGCCATCGCCGCATCGAACTCTTCACCCTGTGGGCTGCGGTAATGCCACAGCACTGAATTCTCCATGAAGGAAACCCCTTTGCCTTTGGTTGTGTGAGCGATGATACAGGTCGGTGCTTTCCCCGCTACCGAAGTCACATCAAGACAAATCCCCAATGCATCATGATCGTGCCCATCTACTTCTGCTACGTTCCACCCGAAGGCACGCCACTTCTCAGCAAAAGGTTCCAAACGAAGGGTCTCTTCCACCGAGGCGAGGCTCTGGATCTTGTTGTAATCAACAATAGCAATCAGATTGGAAAGCCTGTGGTGCGCGGCAAACAGTATGGCCTCCCAGTTAGAGCCTTCATCGCATTCTCCATCACTTATCAAAACAAAGACGCGGAAAAATTTGTTGTCAAGTTTGCCCGCGTAAGCCATCCCTGCGCCTACCGGAAGACCGTGCCCCAAGGAGCCAGTAGAAAGCTCAACACCTGGAATGCCAATGTGCGATATATGTCCACAGAACTTACTCCCACGCCTGCAATGCTGCTCAAGTAAATCGATAGAAAAATAGCCCGTCTCGGCAAGGGCAGCATATATCCCAGCACCCGCATGGCCTTTGCTCAAAATAAAACGGTCTCGCTCCGGCCAACAAGGGTCATTTGGAAACTTCCTCAGTATGTTTCGGAAAAGTACCGCCACGATGTCAGCCATAGACAAAACCGACCCGATGTGGGAGCTTTTCCCCCGGTGTGTCATCAAGACAGTGTGCTTTCGGATTAGAAGTGCTAGTTCATTTGAGTCCAGTTGATTCTCCTCCGGTATAGAATGGTTTAACATTAGGGCGTCCAAATCGGCCTTCGATCGTTGCCCGGCTTTTGGACCCGGTAAAATCCTCACATTTCAAGGCGTGGTGGCCATCTAACCGGAAATCCCGGAGGGTCAAAAACCGGGCAAAGAATCCGGGCGATTCTGGCGCTATTTGGACGCCCTAGTTTAACATACTCCGATAAAAATGCACCGTGGCTGATCAGCTACTATACCTCAGAACATCAGATAGCACAAAACCCTTTACTACACTTTCCAGGCCACATTGGCAATTGATCACTCAAGAACGGCAAAACCAATGTATGGGTCCCATTCCATACGTCGTAACTCCAGCCGCCGAATGCCCATGCTGTCAAGCAACGCCATCGTCTCTCCCGGCCACATAGGATTGTCTAACTCATCAAATGCTATCACTGCGCCCTTGGGCATTCGAGGCGCGAAATATTCGATTGCCACCTTTGTGGGCTCATAGAGATCCATATCCAAAAAAAGCAAGCTAACCACGAGATGCGAATGATCGGAAATAAATGTTGGAATGGTCTCTATCACGTCACCTTTTATCAGATGTACTTTGTCCATATGGCCGAGAAATCGGTCGCGATCATATTCGGTAACTAACTCTTTGAGTTCATCATATGAGTCTGAATTCAACTCTCCTTGCTTATGCGTTACAATGAGGTTATCGTCTTTCGGTCCAACACTGGGAAATCCTGAAAACGAATCAAAAGCATAGATACGGCGAGTCAGGTTTTCAGGCTCAAGCATTGTGCTGAGCTTAGCCCACGACATAACACCAAAGCCTTTGTATACGCCACACTCCACCACCGACCCTTTTACAGGCAACACAAGCTTAAAGATTTCGTACATTGTAAGAAAACGTTTGAGGTGCTGTCGGCGCACATATTTCGGGAAGTTCTCCAGCTTTACTTCGATGGAGTCCGGCGAAGAATTGAATATTCTCGCTATGTTCCTGCCAACTTCCTGCTCAGTAGCCGTGCGAAACTTTTTCATCGTATACCATATCCCTTTTATTCTTTAGTAATGCAGTGATGGTTCGCAGGATGATTCCAATGTCTCCCCCAAAAGACTGTATCTTAACGTATTTTAGCGCCAGTTGGGTCTTGAGAGGGTGGATCTTTTCGAGGTAAGTCCTGTCCGGATCTGCACTGCCTTTGAGGATTTCGCCTTCATCGGAAAAGTACAACGATGCATAGTCCGTAATACCTGGACGAACGCTCAAAATTGCTCTCTCATCGGGCGTATACAAATCTATCGCCCACTGCACCTGTGGTCTTGGCCCGACAAAACTCATGTCACCGGCAAGCACATTCAATAATTGCGGCAACTCATCCAATTTATATTTCCGAAGGAAACGGCCCGGCCTTGTGATCCTGCAATCATCCTCGGAAGTTGATGAAGGCCCTAGTTGTTCAGCATCCACCACCATGCTTCGAAACTTATAGATACGGAAAGGTTTTCCGTGCAATCCGATCCGTAAACCCCGGTAGAAGACGGGACCACCATCCTCGCGTTTGATGTGCCAGGCAATCCACAATAGCATGGGACTCAGCAGAAACAATCCTTCTACAGCACAGACAATATCAAAAAGTCGTTTCAAGAGACAAATCTTCCAAATTTTAAGTTTCATCTTGTGCAGACATCTCCATATCTCTACAAGCCTCTTCAGAGGCTATTCAAAATTCTGAATATTCTCAGCCAGTCAATGCCTGATGACATAAGCTCCGAATAATGCCAAACCAATGCGCTTAACTCGGACCCCCTCGCCTACCAGAGAAAACCCTGATTTCTCAATGACGCGAATTGAAGCCTTGTTGTCATCTTCAACTATATACCAGAAGCTCCGCCCAGGTTTTGCGCATAGTTGCAGAATAAGATTAATGGCATAGGTCGCCAGTCCTCTACTACGGTGATCGGATGCAGTCCATGTATCGCCAAGTTGCAGATCGTTTTCTGCCATAAATGGGAAGCGAAAGTAACGTGGGAAGACACCTGTACGGTGTACAAGCGTATCCCTTTTGTATATGTTTAACACGGCATAATCTCGGTTAGCAAAAGTCCTAGTTTTGTGAAACAGCCACCAGACCACGAATGGCTTCAAAAAGACTTTGGGCGGTATAATCTTTCCGCGGTCCGGATTCCAAAGCGTGACGGTATATCCAGGATCGATCAAATTGCCTGTAGAGAAGGCTTCTCTATCATTCAGCTTCCGAAGATAGAAGAGATAGCTCACTTATTTACATCTCCATGCCGATCATTGGCTTGCGACAGCCCCCACGATCATCTTCTCAGGCCCGGCAACGACAGGCCCAGTAGTTGAAATCTCATCATCAGTGCCCCTGCTTTCACAGTCCAGACATGGAACATTATCTGAATCAGAATACAACGACTTTAAACCCTTCTAAAGATATTTGCATAACGGTGTAAAAAATTCACCATCGCAGATCTTTTCCAACTGCTAAACCATAGCAGGATAAACACGCTCTTCCGAAAAGAGTCGTTCAAATAGCTCTTTGGCATTACTCATTTTGCTACTTAGTTGCAATTTATTGTCAATTAATGACTAAATTGCATGAACTAAACCATTAACATCTCTGGCATGATACGTCAGTCCACAATTTTCTTCATACAACAATTTTTCCAATTCCTCATGAAGGCTTGATACCACACACAACCCACCAGCCAAATATTCAATGGGCTTGTTCGGTAGACTCTGAAGTGCATCGCTGTCATAAGCTGCCAAACCAATTTTAGACATTTGCATAATCGCATGAATTGCAGGTGCTAAAACCCAACCCGCAAATATAACACTTTTAAGGTATACTGGGACATCTTAGGTTTTTCACGGAACAAGACTACCTTCTGATGGGTATCAAAGCATAAAAATAATAATATCAATATATTACAAAGCTGGACAAAATGTACATACCGTGATACATTCATGCTGAGAACGATTACCCTAATAAAAGCGAGGTGAGCCATGGATGTATCCAGTTACAAATTCGATGATGAGGAAATTAGCCGCTTGGAACAGAACCGAGATAGACAACAGGATGCTCGTCTGAAAGTTCGCTTCATGGCCCTGCTCATGCTCGCCAAAGGCATTGCTCTTAAAGATGTTGGGGCGATAACCGGCGTAGCAATGAAAACCATAGAGAATTGGTATCATCAATATCGAACTAAAGGTATCGATTGCCTCAATTCATTCCAATACAAGCCAAAGCAGCCCTATTTGAGCGACGATCAAACCCAGCAAATACTCAATTGGGTAAGGACCACAAGTCCAGCTAAACTGAAGCAGATCAGAGCTTATGTCATGGATGAATTCCGTATCCAATATACAACCGAAGCGATCAGAAAGCTTCTGCACAAACACGGCCTTAAACTGATTCGGCCCAAAATCATACCCGGCAATCCCCCCAATGAGAAGTAGCAGGAAAAAAAAGCCGAATACTTTGAGATGAAGTCCCGTAGTGAGCCTGGAACAGTCTTCCTTTTTGGAGATGGCATGCATCTGGTTCATCAAAACATACCTCAATTATGTTGGGCTGACCCCAAAGCGCCGCCTATTCTCAAGACCAATACTGGCCTGTAGAGGCTCCACATTCTGGGTGCCTACAATCCTGATACTCATAGATTCACTCACATAACAGGTGAAGAGAACTGCGACGCGAGGCGTGTCATCGAATACATTGAGATGATCGTACGAATCTACAGCTAAGCTCCAAAAATAATCCTTATTCTCGATAACGCCAAGTATTTCAAAGCACTAATCGTCCGTCAGTGGTTGTCAGTCAACCCAAGGCTTCATGTTGAGTTCTTACCTCCTTATGCTCCTAACCTGAACCTGATCGAACGGTTCTGCGTTTCGCCAAAGAAAAGCTGGTCAAGAACACGTACTACAAAAAGTATAAAACCTTCCGAGCGAATGTTTTCATGTACCTAAATCATATTGACCAATATGTCGCTGAGTTGCCACCGTTAATGGTGAAGAAATTTCAAATCATAATCGCTCCACGCGCATAAAATGTGCCAAGGAAAACCAAAGTTGCGTCAGTATACAACATCTTGCCCCAATTTCACATTGAATTCAGTTCATCTGACATGAACTATGCAAAACATCGAGAAGCCATCCGCGTAAGCAGTAGCGCGAGACAAACTCAGAACTAAGTGCTGGTGGCTCTACAGAAAAGAAATCCAATGGAACTAACGGACTATTCCTATCGATTATGCAGATCCTTCTCGGGTCATAAAATTCATGGTCGCGTATTTTAGGGTTTGTTGTTATCAATTTCCTTCCTGAGGCAATGACTTCGAAGGTCCTCATTGTTAAACCAGCTTGCTTTGGGTGCTCGATATCAAGGACAGCCGAGCAGTCATTCAGATGCCTAGTTATGTCCTCAAAGGACATCGGGATGAAGAGAAGGCGCGAACTATCCAAACTCACAATTGATTGATCGACAATCTTCTGGAAAAAGAGTTCACGGTTATTCCGTACAAAAAGCCAATAGTCGAACACGACATCGTCTTTTAAAGACACAAGCAGTCGTGAAATAACTTTAGACCGGTCTCCATTCAGAGTACCAACGAAAAATATCTTGCGATTTGGTCTTCTCTCATCAACTTCGAGGTACCTGTTGAGAAAGAATAGAGGACGATAATTGAAATTGCGGAAGCGCACACAATCATCAGGGTCAAAACTAAATACTTCGTCAATATAAGGTAATTTAGACTCTGTACATAAGACGTTCGAGATACTGTCAGAAAGGTACATAATAATCAATGCCTTGGGATATCGATGGCGTAGCGTCTTGATAAAGGCAGATGATAGGCCCTCTCCCTTCATAATAAATATAATATCACATATACTTGGACCTTGCTTCCTAAGCCATGAGCTGTGAAAACGGTCTGAAAAAGGCAACGCGAATTTAGTAAAGAAACGGATAAATCCTTTGACAAGTAGATTTTGGAATGGAATATCGCTGTGATAAGTAACATCTGCTCCCATTCGCTCTATCTCAGCTTGAATTTCCTTCTCATAACCAAACATCCTAGGGCAGAAAAAAAGCATTTTCTTTCCAGCAAGAGGAGTATTTTTCATTCAATATCTCCAAAAAAACAGGTCAAGGCGTGTCAATAATCTTAGCTTCACCCATTAAATTCCTCGCATACAGTTCAGCTACCGATTGCCTATACGCTTCCTGGCTCTCAGGTTTCTCGGTTGCTGCCCAATCGAGGAATCGGCGCAGCCCGGCATCGAAGGTCACCGAAGGGATAAAACCCAAACAAGAAGAGCTCCTCTCAGTGCAGGCGCAATTATGTCGTATGTCCCCGAGCCTGAATGCTCCGGTAATTCGTATATCTGACTGCCCACCAAAGTAAGTGGCTACATCCTTGGCGACTTTTGTCACTGGAACTGCTCTCCCTGAACCGACGTTCAGCGCTCCAATGAATTGGCTGTCGAAATTCACAGCTCGCATGGTGGCGCAGACGACGTCATCAATATAAACGAAGTCCCTAGATTCGCGACCGTCTTCATACACATCGATTGGATGCCCTTGCCTAGCCAAATTAGCGAAAACTGCGAGGATACCCGTATATGGATTCTTCAACGACTGCCATGGACCATAAACATTCTGATACCGAAGAGCAAAGCTGGTGATTCCCTTCGCACTGGCGACCATGAATAATGCCTGTTCTTGGATTTGTTTTGTAAGACCATAAACCGAAACGGGCCTGAATGGAGCTGATTCCCCAGTAGGGATCATTTCAACCGCCCTCATGCAATGGGGGCAGTGCACTTCGAAATCCCCTGAGATCATTTGAGAAAGCGATCGAGGACCGGGGAAGATCAAGCCGTGCTCGGGACACTTATAGCTTCCCTCTCCGTAAATAGCGCGACTCGAGGCGAGAATGACTGATCGCACGGATTTCGAACAACCATCACTTTGTAACAATTGGAGCAAATTGGCGGTACCCTGGACATTGACGTCAAAGTATCTGGAAATCTCATACATTGACTGGCCGGTGCCGGTCTGAGCAGCAAGATGAACCACTATTTCTGTGCCGTGCAGTGCCCGCGTCAGGCTTGCTATGTCGCGAACATCCGCCCGAACCAACTCGACGTGAGGTTTAAGGTCTAGAGGAAGATCTCCACCCGTTCCGTGCACTTGTGGAAGAAAGCTATCAAGGACTCTGACATTACTCTCCCCTGCTAACAAAGCTCTGCAAAGTGCTTTTCCTATAAAACCAGCCCCTCCAGTTACCAATACCCTTGGACTCATATTATGCCTCACCCTAATCAACTATAAAATGCAGTTCATTTATAGCTCCACTACTTCAGGTTTGAAGAATGGATGCACTGATTGATGGCCCATGATGCGCACTAGACAGTTCCCTTAAAAGAAAACTCAAATTAAGTAAACGTTTGGAATTCATAATCGTCTTGTAAGTAGCCATTTGCGTTGTTTGATGCTATACAAATACACAACTAAAACGAAAAAGGTAAGCTGTGAAAACATGAACGCTGAATACCCCAGAACCACTCCAATCGCAGACTTAACCACTATTATTCCACACAGCGCACAACTAAGTGGCGTTTTCGGTAATCGGCTAAATAGCCAAGCACACAAACTCAAAAACAAACTTACATGAACAATAGAAAACATGACAAAAGGCCATCCGCCAATGGCGTAGGCTTCCCCTATAAACATAGTAGGGATATTGCCGGTAGCATCTACTGGTATCTTCGGATAAATCTCAATCATCAGTTGTGTGCCAGGTGTAATACTCTCAATCCCTAAAATAAACTTAATATAGGGATGCAGGACCGACGTGAATTCCGCCGTTGTCTTCGAGTAAAACCACAAGTATGCAGGCAGACCAAGCCATTGACCGTGAATAACTCGGCCTAGATACAGCTCGAAAGCTGTCGAGAATTGATCTATCGCTTCAGCCATGGAAAGTATGACCATAAATACCGAAATTAATATTGCTAGTGATAAAGATCCTAGAATCCGATTCCATTTAATTGGCTTGAAGCTGATTCTTGCTACTAGATAAACAAGAATCGGAATGACCATCGTGCTTCTTTCCAATGCAAACAGTCCAACAAGACAAAAAAGAATTGTTGTACCGACCCTATATATAAAGAAAGACTTGCTCATTGTAAACGCGGAAATAATGTTGAGCGGAAGAAATATATATTGACAGATAACAATAATCTCTGACCTGATCATACTCTTAACATTGAACCTCAAAAAGGTGTAATCAACTTGTGAAATGTTACTTGCCAGGAACATTGGGAATGAGTAGCCCATTCTTACGAAGGCGACGAGACATAGCACCAGTGTCCCAAAAGAAGTTGCAAACCATAACAACTTAAATTCCCTATCACTGTGCCCGGTTGCCTCCCTCAATTGAAATTCCCTCAACCATCTCCGGCAAGGAAAAAGTCGGTAAACAAAAAGCAGAACCAGGAAAGTCACGATGCTCACGAGATAAGAAAACCTGATTAGAGATGTTCCAGTTAGGCTTTCGAACCTGCTAAAAAGTGGATCCGGTAAAATGCGGCTGAGGGGATAGCTGATCATTTGTGAAACAACGATTATTAAAAAAATAAAAAAATATGGAGTTGGGCCTTCAACAAGTTTCCACTGCGGTTTAATTCGAGATGTCTCACTTGCCATAGCCGGATGACCTCTGGTTTAATCGTTGAATCCCAAAAAAGACCTTACGAGACTGATTACCAGATTCTGTTCTTCTAACCTGAGATCGTAATAGAATGGCAACCTAACCAGCCGGTCAGCTACGGATTCTGTTACCGACAGGTCGCCTGAGGAACAATTAAAACACCTTCCCATTTTTGAGAGATGCAACGGGACATAGTGAAAAATAGCCATTACATCACGCTCCCTGAGGAACTTGATTAGCCTTGTCCTTTCATCCAGGTTTTTCAAGAGAAGACAAAACAAATGGCCATTGTGTTGGCAATGATCAGGAATAAACTGTGTTGCTAGGTGCCCTGTGGAAATAAGATCGGCAAAACCTTCAGCATATCGATTATAAATGGCAACTCGTTTCGCTGTGATGCGGTCGGCTTCCTCCAATTGAGCGGCCAAGAATGCGGCAACAATTTCCGAAGGCAAGTACGAAGAGCCGATGTCCACCCAGGAATATTTATCGACTTGCCCCCTAAGGAACTCCGTTCGGTTGGTTCCCTTTTCGCGAATGATTTCAGCTCGCTTATTATAGCTAGAGTCATTCACCAATAATGCACCCCCTTCGCCGCTTATAAAGTTCTTGGTTTCGTGAAAACTGTAGCAACCAAGGTGTCCAATAGTGCCGAGCCACTTGCCATGCCAGCGGGCATTAACTGCGTGGGCTGCATCCTCTACCACAACGCATCCGTATTGTGATGCTATGCTATTGATGACATCCATTTCGCAGCCAACCCCACCGTAGTGAACAGGAACTATGACTTTGGTCCTTGGTGTCATAAGCGACGGTAGGATATTTTCATCCATATTGAAAGTATCCTCCCGGATATCAATGAACACCAGACTAGCACCGCGTAAGGCAAACGCGTTGGCAGTAGATACGAAGGTGAATGATGGAAGGATCACCTCATCCCCACAGCCAACCCCTGCTAGGATGGCCGACATCTCCAGGGCAGCCGTGCATGAATGTGTTAGAAGTGATTTTTGTACACCGAAGGTGCTTTCCAACCATGCGTGACAACGTTTTGTAAAGCTCCCGTCGCCAGCCAGGTGTTCTGATTGTACGGCTTGGGCGATATAATAAAGTTCTTTGCCAATAATAAATGGTTTGTTGAACGGAATCATAAATGTCTTTCCCAAAAATGGTAGAAGGCAACCTTCTTTTCTACAGCAAAGCCGATAGATTCGTATAATGAGCATGCAGCTCTGTTCGAACCTTGTGTTACAACACGAACCTGCCTACATCCATGCTCTTTGAACCAAGCGAACGAAGAAAGTAGAAGATCGCGTCCGACCCCTCGTCCACGAATCTGATGATCGACTGCCACTAATCCGATGGTCCCGAATTCAACCTTTGCTTTCATGGTGATGACACCGAGAATGCGATCCCTATCTCTACGGACTAAGACGCCGTCCGCAAGATCTCCCGACAATGATTTCTGCATCCACACCCTATACAATCGTTCATATGCATCTTTTGGCATTTGTTGGTCTAATTTGAACCGAGAGTATTCCCCGGCCTGAAAAGCTAAAGATTCCAGCTTCGGTTGGTCAGATGGCCCGCAGTAGGCCTCAGCCTGACAATGGGGGACAAAATGCATATCCAAATTGATAAGATAAGTGGTTTTCATATCGACCATTGACCCTCCATTGGCTATAGCAGCATTCTGGGATTCCACATCAAAAGGGTCCGAAGGCCAGTAGACCAGTTGGCCTCCTGAGGCCCAAAATCTAGCCAAAACATTGTTCAGTTGGTCCCTTTTCAAAGAGTTCTGGACTATTCTCCCGACTTTAATGCCTAGAAAGGAGCTGTCCCAAGCAACAATTTCGACCTGAATCACGGTTGACGTTAAGGAATTTGACAACATAAGCCTTTTAATTTCAAATAATTCTCTGACAGACCGCAATAAAGGATGAAACCTGCTTTGCAGGATTGCACAGCTCGAGGGCATGGGCCCTGCAACGCTTCGACATCGTCTGTGCATCAGAGTCATTTAAAGAGATTATCTTTTGGACCCCCCGAGCCAGATCTTCACTATTCTTCAAAATTGCCAGATATCCAGTCTGTCCGGGAACTACTAAATCAAGTGCAACTCCCATGCGGAAAGCCACAACAGGTGTCCCACACATGATTGCTTCATTGATCATCACTGGACCAGAATCTTCTATCGAAGGGCAAACAAAAACATCCGCAGCTCTATAAGCAAGTGGTAACAGGCTCGCTCCGTTCAAGAATCCAAAGGCATAATGTTTGATACGTTTATCGAGGAGTGCGGTAACACCTCGTCGATGGCCAGCGCTGACAGTCATCACCTTACCACTATCAAATCTCCCATGGCCTGCCAAAAGATTCAAAGAATGGACCAAATACGACATGCCTTTTCGACGCTGTGACAGTGATTGGGCGCCAAAGAAAATAATCTTCAGATCCTGAGGCAGCCCAAGTAGTTTGCGAGCCTCCATACGGGAAATGCAGCCAAATGTATTTGGATCTACACCAAGTAGAATGGTCTCTGCGTTCAGTCCTTGAAACAAACTGGATTGCCTGGCCTGATCCAAAAGCCAGGATGAGCCAGCTACAACAGCAACTTTCATATTTCCTAACACACTGGCTTTCTCCCGCAAAGTGTGCTGAGACAAATCGGCTTGGTGGCTAAACCTTAAGGCGGGGCATTTTTCGCACTTAATTTTATAGCCACCACATTCCCATGCATAATGGCAGCCGCCGGTAAGTAGCCCCATGTCTAAAAGGTTCATTATTACAGGCGCATCGGTGAGCCTGTGCAATTCAAGCAAATCGCGCGGGGACAGAAAATGCGAAATGTAATGGGCAACAATAACATCCGGCTTAAAGCCAACCAGTTCCAACAATCTTTTGGGATGAGGGATGAGCGACAGCAACTGATATTGGAAACCGAAATCACCGTCAGAACCGAATTTCAAAAATGCTTTGCAAGCAAGCAAATAGACCCGATAAGGATGGCGACCTCCAGTTACCTCAATGATGCCCTGCACTTTGGAATGATGATGCATCACTGCCACGCGAGAATCAATTCCAGCCTTAAGCATACCTTCATGTAAATGAAGTGTCGCAATACCAGCGCCACCATAATCGTATGAGCTGAGATGGAGAACTTTCATGAGTTTACGATACCTGCCTAGTGTTTTTCTTATGGTACGATTGAGACGCTGCAAGAGCGAGGTCGAAATCAGCGAGAGTGCGCTGAGCTACGGCAACCCAGCTAAACTTCTGAACCATACGTTTGCGTCCGACATCACCGAGCTTGCGACGTTCATCCTTAGATTCCAGCGAGGCAAGTACCAGAATCATATCCCCCGGATCATTCTGGCTATAAGTTAATCCATTGCCTTCGATTCTTTCGCGAGCTACGAGACGGTCACTTACTACCACAGGCAGTGCACTTGCAGAAGCATCAAGCATGCTGGTGCTTTCCTGAGTCGGCCATACACCTATGTCGGCCAAGCGGTAAAATGGTGGCAATTCACGGTAGTTGAGAAACGGAATAGTAATGCATCCAGAGCATGCTTCGATTTCGGATTTCTGCGGACCTTCACCAATGAACAACCCTTTGAAGGGACGTCCCTCATTGCAAAACTGATGTATGGCTTTCGCTAAACAGAGTGGATTCTTGTCATCAGTGAATCTCCCTGTGTAGCAGCAAACCACGTCATCTCGTGAGAACCCGAGATTGTGGCGCATCCGCTCACGTTCGAACAATTCCTCTGGAGTTGATGCAGGGTGAAACATTTCCGTATTGACTCCAAGATTACGGATCAGACACTTTGGTTTTTGAACACCCATGAAGCGCACAGCCAATTCTCCGCAGTCAATGGTCGCGGCATAACATCCCTCTGAAGCCCACGAAACCAGGCGACCGGGGACGATACGCGAACAGAACACCTTGAGCCAATCTTTCATACCAATCCTGGATTGGTTGACCAATGGAAATACAGATTTGGTAGTGTGCTGGCCTGTAAAAAACCGGAACCCAAGGAACTGTTTCAGCAGTGCCAACTGCAACGCAATTGGTCCGTTCGGTATCCACGCCTGGACCACATCAGGCTTCAACTGGGACAGCAACCTTGCCAAACCACGGATGTATACGTGTCCTCTAATTTTCCAATGTGGAAGTCTATGTAAGGTGCAACCGTTTTGGATCTCAGTGCAACAACGAAGCACTGGTGGGCCGAGGAACTGTTCATATATTCTGGAGTAATCGGGATTATAGTAATAAACATTGAGGTTTGCAGAAATCACGTGTACTTCAGCAGACCCCAATTCAGCCATTGCCTTAGGTAAAGCCATACCCGCGTATCCTGACATTTGAGGACTAAAAGTTGGCGACACAAAAGCTATCTTCAGCATTGGTAACTCCGAAGTTGAAACCCATGTTTGATAAAGTCTTGGGCTGACACTACAAGTAGCCCTTATTTGTGATCCATTTACTTTCTACCGGATACAAGTTAGAGCCTTTTCCAATGGCACGAATGCTACTGGAATGGGCAGTTCTTTGTTAAGAAGATGATCGACCGAGCGCAAACCAAGTTGAAAGAGGCTGAGATCGCATCCGCCATGAATGGTGTGCCTCCTCAGCCGCCGGTATCCTTTCCCACCATTCAGTAGCAGAAAACGTGGCCCGTGTCCCGTTAAAAATGGTATTCCGCCCTCCATTCAGTGTAATTTTTCGTGGTGTGCCTCCGGCGCTGTCAGGGCAGAAACGTACCCTGTGATTACTCAAAAACGACAGGTCATGGTCGAAATCTCCATACGTCACACGGCTTTCAGGAATCTATTGAATTTTAGCTGCATGTCGTGCCGGATCTGATTGCAGATGAGGTGGTTTGAAAGATTGCTTTTCAACTGGAAAATACTCCAAGATCGCCCAGAAGTGATATCCTTTTTCCGTGCACGGATTAGAACAAGGTAAGCAATAATAGCTATCACAATTGATTTTTCAATTCGGTCCATCTTCTTGGAAACTTGATGCTCGCCCAATCCGAGGCCACTTTTGAGCTCTTCGAACAGGATCTCCACTGACCAGCGCCTTTGGTAAACAGAAATCACGTGTCTTGCTGTCAGATCTACAAGATTGGTCACCAGTATTTTTGTTTTTTGGGGTCCCGCGTTATGCCCCTTCTTGCTTAAAACTACGGTGACATCACCGATATGACGAAGACGAGTGCGTTTTCTGAACACCCATAATATTTTGCGGCTTGTATCAGTTGTCATACCTGGAATCCAAGTTCTTTGAAATAACCTATGTGGTATATGCTTTACAAGATTGCTGATGCTTTTGCCATCCTCCAGTTTCCATGTTCTACCAATAGCAAATACAAATCCCCAGACCCTGTTTAAATCAAAATCATCCAATTTCTTGACAAGCTTCATATTTTCTATTGATCCATAAGCTGAATCAGCTGTAACAATTATAAATTTAGCCCACAATGGAGATTTTAAACTATTTAACATTTCTCGAAACAACTCATTCTCATTTTTCTAGTTCGGATCGCTCTTTGGCAAGACGATCCTGAAATCAACTGGTATACGATAAACGTCCCACTGTACCATGAGTATTGTAAATTTGATTCCAAAAAAGAATGCCTCATGTTGACTGGTTCTTCCCTTCTGCACTGCTGGATTCTTCTTTGCTCGTTTGTCTTTCTTGCTGCCATCTCCAACAATATACATCACCTTGTCTTCTGGTTCCGGAAATGATTTAATAGCTCCATCGGCAAACCACAACAAGAGTAGTTCCAAGCTCCAATATCCAGCGGCGAGTAATCGTCGGAAGTGCCATTTCGAGATATGTGAAGGAGCTACATTGACAGCCCCTTCAGTGTCCTTGGACCTGTAAAAATCATCTGAATCAAAACCAACCAGCAAAAGACCAACTGATGTCTATGACGAAAAACTTCTGGCATGCCCTTGAACAGGACCCTCACAAATTCCGGCAAATGGGTCAGACCGACACACTTTGCGACGATTTCCATAGTGGTTGAGACCTCCTGACAAATTGGTGGTCTCTAACCATATAGAATACTGCTCGTGATGTCCCATCCAAAATGCACTCGATACAAAAAATCTGTCTGGGCACCCTTCCATTTTCGCTAGACCCTCAAACCCGCTTCCTGCCTCGCTCGAACAGCCAGAAGGTGTCGTTTTTGAGTGATTAGATACGCCGTACTCGTTCCCGAAGATCCGGAGAAGGCCCTTGAGGTCTTCGCCCATATCCTTTGCGAGATCAAACGAGTTCGGTACTACAGATCGAAGTCACCCAGACCCTCACAGCCCAGAATCACCAAAAGACCTGCTAACAAATGGTGCTCTGGCAGGCAGGAGAAACTCAAAAATGCCTAAGTCAACAGCATTGATCGCCCCCCCCCGCACATCTTTAATCCCTCACATATTCTGTATATGATTGTTTCGATTATTGGGCGAGGGACGAAGTGAAAAACGCCACTCAGCATAATAGTCGGCCAGATAGAGTAGCGATGTTTGAGCTACTATCAGGAGGATGAAGAACATGGCACCTAGGCCAAAATATCTCGCACAGAAGGCGACTATCAATGTTGTCACCAAACGGGCCGCATGCCACAGTGGCAAGTAAAACGCCATCCCCACCACGGCAAAAGTCCAGCCGAGCGGCCCTGTTACAAAGGAAAAAAAAGCACATATTGATAGCACCCCCGCATAGTGACCTGCAAGCCTCCACTGGGAACCGAAGATCACCGGGAAAAGCGAAGGGGAAAGGGCAGCGGCGATGGCATACACAGGCATACCAATCATCAGAAGGCGAGACGCAGAGGATCGCCAAAGTCTGGCAATACTGTCACCTCTGGCCCAAGTCTCTGCCGCCCTTTGATAGTAGACATTACCGATCGCAGAGCCCACCAGCGAAGAAGGGAGCAATACTGTCTGGTACGCGAGCGCAAATTGCCCAAGAACATCGCTCCCGTATGTACGCGAGATGAATAGCGTTGGAATGGCCGCTGTGATTGCCATGAATATATGAGATAGGATCAGCGCTCCGGCAAGTTCAGCTTGTTCCCTGGCTGCAAGGCTGACACCACGCCTGCTTAACAGAAGTGAAAAATGGGAGCCTCGGGCCAAGTAGGCAACCTTGGCCAATGCAGAGGCTGTTCCAGCAAGGATCAGCCCACCTCCCCCAGGTATGAGCCAATAGCCAGCTAGTATCGAACCAAAATACCCACATTTTGACAGCACGTTGGATTCTGCCGAGCGCCGGTAGCGTCGCTGTCGCTGAGTCCAGCCTTGAAGGGCGGTGGATATGGAAATCGCAACGGCTCCTGCTGGAACCGCAACTAACCATGGTGCTAGCGCAGAGTTACCTGTCCACCCCGCAAGCGTTTCACGCCACAGCCATGCAGCGGGAGTCAAAACCGCGCAGTTTACGCATCCGAAGAGCACCACCAGCCGAACTAGCCGCCAAGCATTCACCTTGTGCTTCGGCAACTGGACAAAGTATTCATAACGGCAGGTGACTATCACGCTAACAAATCCAACAATAACAGTAAAAATGCTCGCTACGCCAAAGTCATCGGGCGTATATAAGCGCGAGGCAATCGGCATAACTACCAGAGTCAAAACATGAGCCAGGAGGCTCCCTGAACTCAACCAGGCAATATCTCGCCAGTAATCGGAGGCTCTGAACTGGGAAAGCTGATTCCCAATCCATCTCACTACCCTCAGACATTCCCTATATTGACCTATGTACAGCTCAAGTCCTTTCCCGATATCGTACCTAATACTAGTATACGCGGGCGGAAATTCGGCACTCGTTTTGGTGGCACGATAAAACCGTGTCCACCCTACCAAGCGGCTGGCACTGTAGGGCGGGCACGCCTTCTTGTGCCCACCGGAACAGGTCAGGGACTTCCGCCGTCCTGTACTAGTTTGACAGCTTTCCCGAGAATGTCTCGAAAGAAAGTCCAGGAAAGCTTCTTTCGTGCGCGGGTAAGCCGACTGCGGTGAACCGGTTCCGCCTCATGCCAAAGACCGCTGCGCCGTGCACTTCTGAAAAAAACGCCCGCTTTGGAGTCCACTCCCTTACTTCTTCCACTCGCGGTGCTGGAAAGAATGAAAACGATGAGTCGCGCAAAAGAGAGTTTTCGATTTCGGGTAAAGTCCACGTCCGATTGCCTGTCAGTAGGGCTGATATTTCTTGGAATAATGTTGAGAAAATGTCCGACGCAATCACTCGGTTGGCATGAATCTTCAAGACAGGATCTGTGCCATCATGATAAACTCCTCAGAAAATATTTTGTCTGCCGCCGAGAAAGCACTCATCGCAACCTCCAACGAGGATCAATTTCTCATATCCAAGAAGACTTGTCGAGCTAATTAATTTGTAATTTCAATTTATTATGGCTTAAGTCAACAATATTGGCGGTCAACCGCCTCCTGTGACGAGTTACCATAAGGCTCCTACTTCCTACGTTTTGATCATACATGCACCGACATGCGCGAAGGCTAGAAATTAAGAGATAGGCCTGAGGCCAACTCACAGTGGGTCCTGGAATTTCTGAAGCTTCTCTATGCAATATCTAGCGGCGCGTCCATCGCCGTAAAGTGAGGGCCGAGTGGATGGGGGTACAAGAGATACAACTTTTTGAAGAATTAATTCAGTATTGCTACCAACCAGAACATTCCACCCCACCTGCACTGTCTCGATCCATTCCGTTTCATCACGCAGAGTGACACACGGCACTCTCAGCCAATACGCTTCCTTCTGAATACCACCAGAGTCCGTCAGAATCATTCGCGCCGAGAGCATCAAGCGGATCATATCGAGGTAGCCGAGCGGTTCAACGATCCTCATGTTTCGGGTATCGTCGCTCCCGGTATCCAGGCCTAGCTCGGCTAGTCTCTTGCGGGTTCGCGGATGGACGGGAAATACGACAGTCTCTTCCATCCGGGTGAAGGCTCTGTAAATACTTCTCAGACGCGACCCATCATCTGTGTTCTCAGCACGATGCACCGTCGCCACCAAGTATTGCCGTTCCTTTACCCCTAGTCGCCTTAGAATATCGGACCGATCCATTGCCCGCTCGACCGCGTCGAAAAGCACATCCGCCATCACATCCCCTACAAAATGGACACCGCTCGTGATCCCTTCGCGTTTCAAGTTTTCGACAGCCGTTTGGCTTGGACAGAAAAGGAGGCTTGACAGATGATCGGCCAGCACGCGGTTGATTTCTTCAGGCATGGCACGATTAAACGAGCGCAAGCCAGCCTCCACATGGGCCACGGGGATGTGTAACTTCGCCGCTGCTAGAGTCCCTGCCAGAGTTGAGTTCGTGTCGCCGTACACCAACACCCAATCAGGCCTTTCTTTCACCAATACTTGTTCAATGCGGTCGAGCATCTCACCGGTTTGCCGGCCATGAGATCCCGATCCCACGTTCAGATTGTGGTCTGGTATCGGGATATCCAGTTCCTGGAAAAATACAGCCGACATTTTATCGTCATAATGCTGACCGGTATGCACTAAGATCTCGGTGTGCCTTTTTCGCAATTCACGGCTCACCGGTCCAGCTTTCACAAATTGTGGCCGCGCGCCAACAACAGAGATGACTCTCAGCTTGCTCTCCTGCACTCCATTCCGATAGACAGGGTCTCGATGCGCCAACGTCGGAAGCTCAATTGGCATTCGATACGGGTGCATTCCCTGCCAGTTAATAGAGAACGATTCTCTTCAGAAGCACATTACCCTAAATAATGCCGGCCCACCGGCAGGTAATTTCCTGAATTATGAAAGCGGGTCATCCGCAGTTGAAGAGGGTGTCTTGGGATAGAGTTTCTCTTGCTCTCTGCGCTTGTAGACCTCGATGACCTTGTCGTATGTGCCGTTGTACTTCGCGCACCGCAGCTTCAGGATGTTGTTCGCATTGGTCGGGTACCACCACGCCCCGGACCGCTTGAGCCTCACGTGGCCGATGAATTTGTTGGCGCTCTCGATGGCGCCGCTGCCGATGTGGTAGCCGCCTCGTTTCGCCGCACCGTGATCGAGCCGGTCCTTGTGCTTTGTCAGGTAGAGCACTGTGGACTCGATCTTCCTTTCGGCCTCGGGCGAAGTGGCCTTCATTCGCTTGATTCAGGCAATGACATAAGTCTTCTGGTTGTGGAAAAGACGGGTCAATGCGGAATCGACCCACTCACGGCCCTTGAGCGCTTCTTTGCCGTATTGTGCGGCCGCCAACTCATGAAGGTGTTCGGAGCAGTGATAGTAGTCGAGGACTTGTTTGGCGGTCGGAAAGATCTCCTTGGTGCGGTTCCAAATCCACGCCGCTCCGTCGGCGACTACGCACAGCCGAACCGAACGCTCGGGTACCAAACCTGCCTCCTTTATGGTCTGAAGTGCTGCGGCAAGCTCCTCATCCGTCCCGATCTGATGCCAACTGATCAAGTGAGACGTCTCGTGAGAGTCGATCAGGTAGAGCCGAAACCCTTTGATCTCCCGGTATTCTCTCTTGCCGCGCTTGGAATTCTGCATATTTCGGACGAAACCGGACAGTGAAAACGGAGGAATCCGGACAGTGAATACGCTTGAAAGCGGACACTGAAAACGGACGAAACCGGACACCGATTTCGCTTGATTGCGGACACGCAATGAAAAGGGCTTCATCGATCGGGATGAAGTCGGAATCGGAGCGTGGAGGAGATGCTGGATAATCCACAAGATGGGGGTTCTGATTCGTCAAAAACTCTTGAGGAGAGCGAAGACGACAGATGCCCGGGAAGAGATTATCCATGCGAAAGATAAGAGAAGTCTTGAGACTGAGGTACGAGCGGGGGCTGAGCTTTCGGGAAATCGGCCGTGCCTGTTCGATGGGGCACACGGCGGTTTTTGACACCATCGCCAGGGCGAAGAGAGCGGGACTTGGCTGGCCTGTCGAGTTCGACGATGCGTTGATCGAGGAGATGCTTTACCCAAGTGAAGGGAATGCGGGCGGTTCCGTGCGCGCGACTCCGGACTGGGCGGCCGTGCACAGGGAACTCAAGCGCAAGGGGGTCACCCTGGCGCTTCTGTGGCAGGAATACAAGGCTGGGCATCCGCAGGGCTACCAGTACACGCAGTTTTGCACTTTGTTCCGGCGCTGGCTTTCGCAGTGCGATGCGGTGATGCGCCAGAGGCACAAGGCCGGAGAAAAGCTCTTCGTGGACTACGCGGGGCAGACGGTTGAAGTAGGCGATCGGGAGGCGCAGCTTTTTGTGGCGGTCCTCGGGGCATCGAACTTCACCTATATCGAAGCCACCTGGACGCAGGGGCTCTTCGACTGGATCGGCTCCCATGTGCGCGCCTTCGAGTTCTTTCAAGGGGTTCCCGAAATCGTGGTGCCGGACAATTTGAAATCAGGGGTGACGAGCCCTTGCCGCTACGATCCGGAACTCAATCCGACCTACCGGGACCTGGCCGATCATTACTGCGTCTCCATCGTCCCGGCCCGGGTGAGAAGGCCCCGGGACAAAGCGAAGGTGGAAAACGGGGTGCTCCAGGCCGAAAGATGGATCGCGGCGCCGCTCAGGAACCGGCGATTCTTCAGCCTTGGCGAACTAAACGATGCGATCCGGGAAAAGCTCTTCGAGTTCAACCATCGGCCGTTTCAGAAACTGCCGGGTTCCCGGGCGACGGCTTTCGAGGAAACCGACCTTCCGGCTCTGCGGCCGCTGCCCCGGGCTCGCTACGAGTATGCCGAATGGAAGCGGGCGACGGTGGGCGCCGACTACCATCTCGAAGTCGAGGGCCACTACTACAGTGTGCCGTATCGCCTCATTCGCCAGAAGGTGGATGTGCGCATCACGGCCAAGATGGTCGAGTGCTACCAAAGAGGAGTGCGGGTGGCGGGCCACGTGCGGGCCGAGGGGGTCAGGGGGGATTTTACGACCCTTAAAGAGCACATGCCCCCCTCCCACCGGCGATACCTTGCCTGGAGCCCGGAGAAAATCCTGGCCGAAGCCGACCGGATCGGCCTTGAAGTCGGTGCCTTTGTAAGGGCGCTTCGGGAGGGCAAACCGCACGGGGATTCGAGATCCTCCCTCGGGGTCTTGCGCCTCGGCAGGGAGTACGGAGAAGAGAGGCTTTGCGGGGCCTGCCGCAGAGCCCTGGCCATGCAGACCCTCTCCTACCGGAGCCTTTGCTCGATCCTCAAAACCGGCCTGGACCGCGCCCCCGTGCAAGGCGACGTCAAAGAGTCTCCTCCCCTCCTACATGCAAACCTTCGCGGCCCCGGCTACTTCAACTGAAGAGGGAGGAGGAAAGATGCTCGTAAACCCTACGATGGAAAAGCTTAAAAGCCTCCAGCTCACCGGCATGCTCAAAGCGCTCGAAGAGCAGATGCAGACGGCGGGGATCGCGGAACTCGACTTCTTCGAGCGCCTGGGGCTCCTGGTGGACCGGGAAGTCGTGGAGCGGGAAAACCGAAGGCTCAAAACACGGCTCAAGGCGGCGAGACTGCGCCAGGCGGCCTCGATCGAAGACATCGACTACCGCACGCCCCGAGGTCTCGATCGAAGCCTCATCGCCTCCCTCGCCTCCTGCTCCTGGATCGCGTCGGGAAAAAACGTGCTCATCACCGGGGCGACCGGGGCGGGAAAGACGTACATCGCCTGCGCCCTGGCCCAGAAGGCCCTTCGGGAAGGATTTAGCGCCCTCTACAAAAGAGTGCCCCGGCTCCTTGGCGAACTGGCCTTCGCCAGGGCCGACGGAAGCTACCCGAAGCTGCTCAAAACCCTTGCGGGAACACAGCTCCTTCTCCTCGACGACTGGGGACTCACGGCCCTTTGCGGTGAGCAGGACCGGGATCTTCTCGAGATCATCGAGGATCGCCACAATCTCAAGTCCACCCTCATCACCAGCCAGCTTCCCGTGGAATCCTGGCACGGCATGCTCGGCAACCCGACCGTAGCCGACGCCATCCTGGACCGGCTGGTGCACAATGCCTACCGGATCCATCTGACAGGCGAGTCCATGAGAAAGATCCGCTCGGGTGAGAAGCCGGAGGCAGGGCAATTGATCGGGGGCTCTGCCCCCGCCCCCCCGGGGTTTAGCGCATTAGAAGGGCAACCGGTTGCCTGATAAGGAAAAGGCCGTGCTCGTCACACGGCCTAACCGTATAGCCCGCCTGCGTCGGCGCTCGGGTCGCCCCCCGGCGTTGCCCTATCCTCCGCGCAGGCAAAAACATCATATCACGGCAGTCATGGAAGAAGAAGCGGGGGAAAAAGGAATGCGATGCAGGCCAAAAGTATCGTTTCAGTTACAAAGATGTCTAAAGACTGGGTAAAAATGAACGACTTCAAACCAATAAGTATCCGTATGGATACAAAAAGCTCCCCGAAGGATGCTACGGAGGATCGGACGGTGCGCAATCTTGCCTTGAAGATCGGCCTCGATGCCCGCTTGAATGCGACGGAGCACCGGATACTCGCTTTGTTTTTGGCGATAGTTCCTCCGAACCTGCGAATCGAAATCGGCCATAAGGATATCTCCGAGCGACTCGGCATCTCCCGGCCGCAGGTATCTCGGGCCATGCGGCGCCTGGAAGACCGGCTCTACTTCACCAAACTGGCCAACGGGCTCTATAAGTTCCCTGATCTGTTGAAAACCGAAGGGGTGTCGTGCCCCTGGAGACCGCCGCAACACGCCGAAGGGGGCACCTTGCCTGTCTCCGACCGAAAAAACACGGTGAAACCGCAGCGGCAGAAAGGAGGGGACGTTATCGCTTGACGGGCAAAGTCATTATCCACTACTAAATCATTAATGAACCAGCATGCCTCCAGGTGTCCGCTTTCAAGCGAAACAGCTGTCCGCAATGAACCGGATTCACTGTCCGGAATCGTCCGGATTGGGTGTCCGGAATCAGCGAAATACGCAGAAATTCCGAGGGGACGGCTCCGGGCGGGTGGGAGCGTGAGCCCCGTTGATTGCGAGCATCATGACTGGTCGGCGGTGTCGGTCCGCCTTGAGCGAGGCAACCTTTTCTTGAATCTCCTCCTTGGTCGGACAGAGGTCGAGTATCCCGAGATTTTCAGCAATATCGTTTGTGCAATCATGGATTCGATGGGCGCTCAGGGACTGTCCCGTAAACCGGCGGTACGTCTCCTCCGCCGTCTCAAAAGGGAGTTCGCTTGCGAGCCATGCGCCAAGATCGTCCACGTCATACTGCTTGGTCTCTACCGAAAGCCCCAGGGCTTCATCCAAAGGGTAAAACCCCTCTTTGCAGTGGACGCAGTAAAAATACGGCCTCGAGAGGGCAAACTTGCCGTGGTGCGTCTCCACTTCCCGACGGCGTTTTCCTCGGCTTTTGAGCTTCGTTCCGCATTTTGGGCAATCA
>Ga0074199_1000142_pt1 | contig 147355 bp, 130 predicted proteins | sample EPASupsiteSAE347_FD_64528 | JGI IMG/M metagenome (GOLD analysis project Ga0074199, IMG submission 64528) | Bioremediated contaminated groundwater from EPA Superfund site, New Mexico - Sample SAE3-47 | ecosystem: Environmental > Aquatic > Deep subsurface > Groundwater > Contaminated ... | reverse complement strand
CGGAAGGCTCGCTTGAGTTTGTCCATCTGGCCCGCCGCATGGGATACCAGCGCGGCGGCCAGCTTGAGCCGGAACAGCATTTGCGCGTTGACTTTGAAACCCAGACCGCCGTTGTGCGCGCCTTTGTTGAACGCCATTTCGGCCGCGATTCCCTGCCGGGCAAGCCGGAAGGGAATGTGGCTGACCTGATCCTTTCGGATTCGGTTCCGCCGGCTCTGCGCGAGCATATTCTTTCCGCGGTCGGGTTCAGGAACACGGAAAGGGCGTATTTTAATTTGCGCAAGCTGGCGCCGGATGAAGCAACCCAGGATGTCTTTGCCCCCTTGTCGGTCCTGGCCGGCGACAGTCTCAGGCAGTCGGTTGATCCGGACCGGGCGCTGAATAACTGGGAACAATATGTCCGGGCAATCGGGGCCCCCGCGCGCCACCCCCCTTCGTCTGCTGCTGTGGACTCCCTGCTCCGCTGCAGCGCTTCGTCAGGGCAAGTCGGCGGAGTTCCGCACCAAAAATCCCCCGTGGTGCTTCATTTTGAACTTCTGCTGTCACAGCCAAAACGCCTGGAAATACTGCTGGGCATTTTTGCGGCCAGCCAGTTTCTGGCCGATACGCTCATTCATAACCCGGAATTTCTGAACTGGGTAACGGCCTCGGAAGTGATAAACCGCACAAGGCCGCGCGATGTAATTGAATCTGATTTGCGGGCCTTTGCCGAAAATCTGAATCATGACGAATGGCTGAACGCCATCCGCCGCTTCCGTTGCCGGGAAATACTGCGGATCGGCACGCGCGATATCTGCCTGCACGCGCCGGTTTCTGAAATTACCGCCGATTTGTCCTCGTTGGCCGAGGCCATGGTTCGGGCGGCCCTGGAACATTATTGGCGCAAGGCAGGCGTGGACAGCGCGGCGGGTATACGTGACGATTTTTGCATTCTGGCCTTTGGCAAACTGGGCGGCCGGGAATTGAATTACAGTTCCGATATTGACTTGCTGAGTATTTATGACCTCAAACAGCCGTCCGGCGGCAAAGACCGCAAACCCGCTGACAGCGTTTTGTTTTATCGGGCCATCGGACAGGTTGGTAATTATCTTTCCCGGCATACTTCCGAGGGGCACGCCTACCGGGTTGATTTCCGCCTGCGCCCCTACGGCCAGGCCGGCCAGCTTGCTTATTCACTGCCGGCGCTGGCGGAATATTATCACAGCAAGGCGGCGCCCTGGGAAATTCAGGCTTTGCTGAAGGCAAGGCCGATTGCCGGCAGTGAAAGACTTGGAATGAGTTTTGTTGAAATGGTCGGAAATATCATGCGGGAAAAAAAGGACGGCAGGGAAACAATCGCCTCCATTGAAGCCATGCGGGAAACGGCCGTTAAGGCGGCCCGCAATGGCAGTCAGTTGGAAGCCGACATCAAGAACGGTTCCGGCGGCATACGTGATATTGAATTCCTGGTCCAGGGGCTCCAGCTTGTCAACTGCCAGTCCATCCCGGAGTTAATCAACGGCAACACGCTGGATGCTTTGACCCTGCTGGGAAAGCATAATCTCATGCCGCCGGAAACGGTGGAACAGCTTAAACGCGATTACGAGTTTTTAAGGCGGGTTGAACACTGCCTGCAAATCTTTGAGGACCGGCAAATTCATGCCCTGCCGGATGCGGATGAAGACCGGCAGGCATTGGCCAGAAGGGTGATGGGATTTACGGCCAGCGCGGATGATCTTTTGAAAGCGCTTGGACTGTGCCAGGCAAGGGTGCGGGAAAATTTCAACGCTTACCTGCGGTGCCGGTGAAGGCCGGCATTGCGGCCGCCTATCCGCCGGAGGTCTTTGACAAATCCGCCAGGAACGCGCGCATCATCGGAAAGAATTTGCGATACATCTCAAAACGCTCCTGATAAATCCGGCCGGCTGCCATGTTCGGCTCAAAAGTTTTGTCCGGATGGACAAACCGGCTGACGCCCTCCGAAAAATCATTGAATATTTTTGTCGCCACGCCCGCCAGCAGGGCCGCGCCCAGCATTCCGGCTTCCGTTGTTTTCGGGCGGATGATCGGGATGCCGAGAATATCGGCCTTGATTTGCAGCCACTGGGGGGAACGCGCGCCGCCGCCGGTGGCCATTAATCGGTCAACTTTAATGCCGATTTTTTCAAGGGCTTTCAAACTCTCAATAAAATAAAATGTTTCGCACTCCATGATGGCTTTCAGAATATCGCCGCGCTGTGTGCTCGTTTTCAGGCCGGCGATGACGCCGGAAGCATTGGCGACGTATTCCGGCGGCCCGGTAATGTCAAAGTAGGGCAGAACCAGCAGGCGGGTGGGGGCGGACGGCATTTCCGAAGTCAATTTTTCGTAGATGTTTGCATTGCCTTTGAGCAAACGCTGATCGGCCGCGGCAAATGTGTCCCGGAACCATTTTACAAGGAGTCCGGCCTGGTTGTAAAGAAACGACACGTAACGCCCGGCCAGCAGATGATGTTCAACATTCAATCCGCATTTGAGCATATAATCCTGATCGGGAATATGATCATAAACCGGGGTGATGCATTCAAAAGAACCGATGCCGCAGACGGCGCTTCCCGCCGCAATCGCTCCGGCGCCAAGCGCATTACAACATTGGTCATGCCCGCCCAGCACAACGGCCGTGCCTTTGTTTAATCCGAATTCCTTTGCCGCTTTTGTGGAAATCGTTCCGACAATCGTTCCCGAGGGACGGGTTGGGGGAAGCTTGGCGCGGTCAATGCCGGAGAGCGCCAGGAGTTTATCCGACCAGTCTTCGCGGCGGATGTCAAAAAGCAGGGTGCGGTTGGCCAGGGAATGGCTCGTAACCGGCTCACAGCCCAGCATGAAAGCAATCAAGTCCGCCCAGAGCAGGAAATAATCGGCCCGGTCGTATAAATCCAGCGCATGCTTTTTGATCCATAATAATTTCGGCAGGGAATAATTGACGCCCGGAATGTTCGGATTGATCCGGTAAAAATCGTTTTGGGACACGCCCTTGAGAGCGGCGGCGAGCAATTCGTTGCCGCGGATGTCGGAGGAGAGAATGGATTTTCCAAGTATTTTGCGACCGCGCGACACGGGCGTCATGGCCTCGCCCATAGAGCTGATGCTCAAGGCGGTAACCGGGTCATTGGCGCGTGCGGCCAGGGCTGTTTCGCGGATAACATCCCTGGCGCGGGAAATTACTTCCCGGCTGTCCAGTTCCGCCCATCCCTCCTGTTTATGCAGGATGTGATATTCGCGGTAAGCCTGGGCAAGGGAGCGGCCGTCGGCGCTGAACACGCCGGCTTTACAGCCGGTTGTGCCGATATCAATGCCCATTAAGCTCATGTTGTTATTTCCTGGGACAAGTCTACCTCTGTCATTCCCACGAAAGTGGGAATCCAGTATTTTCGTCCCGGCGGATTGCCTATGGCATGAGAATATTTCTGGATTTCCGATCAGGTCGGGAATGACGGACGCGTAAAATTTTCAAAACATCTGAATATGAATACATCTCAACTCTTAACCGTTGACTTATCTTTCCGGATTTAAAATTTCTGCCGAATTCCCGACTTGTAGTTCCTGTTGGAGTATTTGCATCATGGTGCCATAGACCGCATCCTGGGCCGCTTTAACTCCGTTGGCAATATTCTGTTCGTATGGCTGGCGGATTGTCGTGCACACATTGATTTTTGCAATGCCGTTGCGAATGGACTCAAGAATACAGCTTTGTTTGATTCCGCTCCCGCCATGGAGCACCAGCGGGACATGCGCCGCCTCGCGGATACGGCGGAGGCGGTCTATATTCAACCGCGCTTCCAGTTTCTTCATGTTTTTTGACGCCCCGGAAATGGCGCCATGAATGTTGCCGATGGCAACCGAGAGCCAGTCCACGCCGGTTTCCATGACGAATCTCCTTGCCTCATCCGGATCAGTGAACCCTTGCCCGGAAGCGAATAATTCATCATAGGATGGCAGGGGGCCGCTTTCGTGTCCGAGAATCGCGCCGAGTTCCGCCTCGGCCGGCACGCCGGCGGCATGGGCCATTTGCGCCACCTGTTTTGACGCCGCCGCGTTTTCCTTAAACGGCAGACGCGAGCCGTCTATCATCACCGAATCATATCCGAGCTCAATTGCTTCGGAAATTATGCGCTCATAGTCCACCAACTTATGGTCCTCGTCAATAACCGGCACATGGTCAAGATGGAGGCGCGTGAATCTTTCCTGTTTGAGTTTTTGATATTCGCCGGCAATGGCTTTGAGCCCGATAGCCTGGAATTTAATCCATTCCAGGCGGGCCACGGCGATCAAGCCGAATGAGCCGGCATCATGGAGGGCTTTGATGACCGGCTCCATCATGGGAAGATAGGGGATGTTAAAAGAGGGAACAATCAGTTTCCGGCGCCAGGCGTTGTTAATTATCTCTTTGACCGGCCGTTTCATATCTGCCAAAAAAAGCAGATGTTTTATCCGGAAGCAAGGAAAAAACAGCAGAAACCAGCCTCTGAAATATCTTGCCTTGGCTCTTCCGTATCGTATATTATAACGGATTTTCAACCAAATGTCATAATCTCACATACGGATCTTTTTAAGGAGGAACTCGGATGAAGACCATTGACGCGGCGGTTGTCGGGCTTGGCACAAACGGTTTGGGGGCAATCAAATCGGCCCAGGGATCCGGATACGTGCGAAGAGTCGTGGGCGTGGATATTAATGCCGGCCAGTGTCAGAAGGCCGCGGAACAATTCAAGATTGAGACCACCACCTCGCTGGAAAAAGCGCTCAATGACCCGGATATCAAACTCATATACATCTCCACCAGCAATGCGGCCCATTACCCGGTGGCCAAGGCCGCCCTCTTAAAGGGCAAAAAAGTCCTGATGGAGAAGCCCATGGGCATCAACCTGAAGGAAACCGAGGACCTGCTGGCCGTGGCCAAAGAAACAAAGGGCTGGCTCAGCATCGGGTTTGAACTCCGGCATTATTCACGGCTGTATGTGCGGATTAAAGAAATACTGGATTCGGGTGAAATCGGAAAGCTCAAACACATCAACTGCCAGTATTCCATCTCGCCGTTCGGCAACAGCTCCGATGCCGAGCGCTGGCGGTGCAGCCAGGAACTATCCGGCGGCATATTTCCGGAAAAACTATGTCATTACGTTGATCTGCCCCGCTGGTGGGACGGCACCAGGGTGAAAAGTTTCTTTGCCGCCAAGGGGGAAAATGTGATCCCGTATTACTCCATCCCCGACAATGTGGAACTCACCTATAAATTTGAATCCGGCGTGGTGAGTCATCTCACTTTCACCATGAACGCGGCCGGGGCGGGCAAAGGGGACCTGATTGACACGCACGATCTGACCAAACAGAGCAAGCAAGGTTATCGGCTGTCCTACCAGGTGATTGGCGCCATGGGCGCGGTTGAAGCGAATGTTTTTCACCGCGAACTTCGCATATTTCACCATCCCGGCAAACCGGGCATGGGCGACCAATCCCTCATGACGGCCGTGGAAAAGTGGAAGGAAAAGGACGATCATTTCTATTTCCACAACACCACCGACGAGAAGAAAGACGCTGCCCGGCGCGCCGCCGAAGGCCTGCCGCCGGCCATTGATCCGGAAGATGCGGCGGAAACCATGCGGCTTTGTTACGAGGTTGAGGATGCGCTCTACAAGCCCTGGGCCATCGTGGAACGGTAGTCCGTATATTTCTTAATGCGGCCCGGTTCCATCCTCCATATAATACCCGGTTCCGATCACCCATCCGAACGGCTCAAAGAGGAGAGTATAGGATCTTTTACGCAAAGGCTCTTTGCCGTCTTTCCTTGGAAACCAGTAATCGGTGTAGCCGCCGCCTTGTTTGCCTTTTTTGATAAATTCTTGCACGTAATAAACGCCTTGAATATTGGCGTCATACCGGTTGATGCCCTCAACGTCCTTGCGCCCGTAAAGGACAACGTTCACGCCCTCGGTCGTGTCGGCGAAAAAATAGCCTTCTTTATTATCGCCATATCTTAAATCTCTCAGCAGATCAGCGCCCATTCTTTTTGCCTGCTCAAGAGTCAATTCTTTGCCGGCCACCTTGGCATAAACCGCTTCCAGCATGCTGACGGCCGTCTGAACCTCTCTTTTTATGATCACATCCTGCGTCGTATAGGCCGCTATCTTTACCGCGATTAAACGCCATTCCGCGGAATGACAGGCGAACGTGTCCCAAACAGCTATTTTTTTTACCAGGGCTTCGTCCTGGAGTCCTTGGGCATAAAACTCATATGATCCGGAACCGGTTTTTTTGCCGGCGACCTGTCCGGCAAACGCGGCTAATGTTCCGAAAGGCTTGAAAAGCTCATCCGTGAAAATGTTTTTGTTAATCTGATTCGGGTCGGGATCATAGATGATGAGCCCATCGGTTTGCATGGCCCAGATCATGCAATTCGCGCCTTTTATTTCAGGTGAAATCGCGTCATTTAGAATGCCGTCTATGCGCAGTAACATGGTGGCGACCCCGAGAAAGCGTCCGTCGGATGACAGGAGCGGATAAGCGAAAGCGACCGCGCGGCCCCCTTCTACCGGAACAAAAAGATTGCTTAAAACCGGTTTTTTCAGGGCGCGGACCTTCTGGATATGCGCCTGATCATTGACGGATGTTCCTTCGTATTTTTTATATGCCTGCGGTTCAATGACAACCATAACTCCGGCCGGGTCTATAATTGCGCAATCAACGATGTTGGTATTTGCCGCGCATAACGCGCGCAAAATCTCGCGGGTATTGGGGCCGTTAATGCCGGCCTTTGATGTTTTTTCCGCCGCGGATGACAGGGCATTTTCCGTGCCGGCCAATGAGTCATCTAAATTTTTCAGGGCTTTTCCAAGAATGGGCTTCAGTTCCTCCTGCGGCTCTGCCAGGGCCGGGGATTGCCATAAGAGAACTGTTGCCAATAATGCCATAAATATTTTTTCCATCTTATTGCTCCTTTCGGTTTATTGTTGAATGATATCTAAGATTAACAATTAAATATCCTGCGATACCCCAATATTGTAAGAATAATATATCAAAAAACAAGAAACGAATTCTATTAAAAATCATCCGGAGCGCCGGATTGCTAATCCTGTCTGAAAGTGATTAGCCCTGAGCAAGTCCGTTGTTATGGACGCGTCGAAGGGCTAAATTGATCCGGCCATTTATGCTGATTTTGTCTGGAGTCATTCCTGATGATCTCCGCCGAAGGCGAATCCGCCTGTGGTGGAAAAGACATGATATTCAATGCTTTTCTCGAAGATGGTCTTCATCCTGAGTAATCCTGAATGCGCTCATTTTTCATCACCGGGTTACAACTCAGGGTTGCAAGTTAGGAGCGATCAGCATTAGGCTTAAAATTACCCGCGTCCACGCGGTGTCACTTTATGGCCTCGATGCTTTTGTTGGCTGTCTCCGCGAAGCCGGTGACAGCTTGGAGTTGAATGAACTTTTCCAAGGCTATTCTGGTTTGGTTCCAGTCAAAGGCTTCGCGGAACATTTGAGCAGTTGAGTCAAACCATGCCCTTTGATCTCGAGTGCTTGGAGCCCATCGGCGATCCTTTCTGGCGCGGAACGTGAAACGCACGTTGAAGTTGATGTCGTTCCAATTGCTGCCTGTGCGGAACTGCTTGTGGAAGAAGGAGGCTAGAATATTGTCTTTCGGATTCTCCCTGCCACCGCCGCAGAGAAGAAGCTCAATCTTGATCACCGCGCTGGAAGTTTCTATGCGAATCAGGCGACGGTGGCGGTCACGTTCGGTGGTGAGTTGCGAACCCGCTGGTAGAGCAAGGGTGCCAATCATACATTTTTCTGAAATCGCTTTGTTGTCATGCAAGATGGCAAACAAATCCTCTCTTCTGATAACTCTTGGATTCTTTTCTGCCGTCTTTGGAATCCCTGTTCCGCCTCCCCATCCCCCGATACCACGAAAGACAGAACGTTCTACCAACCAGTGAATATTGTAGTGCGATGAAAGCCAAACCCACAACACTTTCTCCATCAGGTCGGTCATGAAGTTCATCTCGTCGTCCAGAGCATCAGGTTTGGATTTGTCCAACGTTTTAGCGAATTCTTGGTTGTCAAAGGAATTCATGAGGAGGGTGTTGTAGCCGTCGGCTTGTGTTGCTCCGACCATTGCGAGCGGGAATGAGAGCGAGGCAATGTTCAGGTCTCTGTCGAATATTACAATCACGGGTACTTCTTGGACCGTCTCGGGAGCAGGTACGATGAAAATTTCATGAATCAACCATGCGCAGGAAAGCAAAAGTGGAGCCATTACCTTGAATAGTAAGGGAAGAGACTTGTCACTGGCTCGGTTAATCCAGACGAGATACAACAGAATCCCGAGGAGGATCACTGAGGCAGTGGCCCCAACGATAATCCAGACTGACGCTTTCATTGTGTGGTTCACCCCTTACTCACAGGCAACTTAATAGAACATATCGAAAATTTAAGCTAATTGCCGAACTAATTCAGACTCATTAACTTATTTTATAAACTCGTATTCAACTCTTGAGAACAAGCTTGCCGGTATACTATTTAATTTCTTTTTCGTTACTTTTATTGCTTGTTCTGATTTATCTATCCCAATCCAGTTACGATTAAGCTCTTGCGCCGCAACAAGCGTCGTGCCGGAACCACAAAAACAATCAAGCACCAAATCACCCTCATTTGAAGACGATTCCACGATAAATTTTAATAAGTCCAAGCTCTTTTCCGTTGGATAGTCAGGGTATTGCGGATCTTTAAACTCCCAAATATCCTGCATTTTCCTTCCTTCATTTTCATCAAGGAAAATCTTTTTGCGAGGCACGCCGTTTGCCGACCATTCAATAAGCCCTTGTTTATCCAATTCTTCCAAATTTGCCGGATCGCTTCGCCAATGACGGCCTTTTGGCGGTTTCACGCCTCGCCATTCTTTCCCCGTGTTGCCGTTTATTGTCTCTCCGGGCGCGTGGAGCGGTATGGTGGTATATCTTCGTCCATCCTTATCAATTTTTTTAAACAGTCGTTCTTCATCTTCCTGCGAGAAAGGAACACTCGGGTTATTCCAAATATGGTTTTCTGATTTTGAATAGAAAAGTATTAAATCCTTGATATTGCCGTATGCTTTGCGATGAAAATTCTTTGGATTGCACTTAATACGAGTAATATCATTGTGGAAATTTTTGCGACCGAAAACTTCATCCATCATAAGTTTTACATAATGTCCAATTTTGTAATCAATATGCAGATAAATTGAGCCGCGATCAGACAAAAGCTCGCGCAAAAAGATCAGGCGCTCGTGCAAAAATTCTAAAAAATCGGCACCGATAAGAGTATCACTGTAGGCGATAGCGTCATCATTACTGCTGCTGATGGTATTGGCGCGATCTTCGCTTATTTTGAAGTGTCCGTTTGTTGCAAAGGGGGGATCAATATAAATCAAATCAATTTTACCGGCATAATCATCAAGCAGTGTTCTCAGGACGGAAAGATTCTCGCCGAGAATAAGTTTGTTTTTTGCCCCCTTGCCGGAAATCGTTTTCAGTTCTGCTCTTGGAGTATTCCCGAGAATATCTTTCTCGGTTTTTTTGTTGTCAAACGTGAGCATCATGGCGTCTATATTTGATAAAGAAATTCTCTTAAGACAAGCGCGCTCATAATGTTTTCTTTTTTGAGCTTGCCTGTAATGCTTTTATACATCTTGTTTTTCCCCTTGATGTATAGAACACCATCGAGAATAGCGACGGTAATTGCCTTTGCCCCCTTTGCTTTCAAGGTTGCAATAGCGTCATTGAATTGCGCGTTTTGGTGTCCGCCAAAATCAGTGAGAAACTTGGCCTCGCCAATAATATATTTGCCATTAAAACGGCCAATAAAATCCAATCCTTTGGGGTGCTTGTAGTTCAAATGTTCTTTGGCAAATGCCGTCATCTCGGCATCTCCAGCATCCAAAATAGCATTCCCTTTTGTTTTTAGAAATATTTCCAGCTTTACCGGCTCAATGCCCAATGCCTTTTTTCTAATCCATCTCTTGAAAAGCGGTCCGATTTGACGGTTGGTTTCTTTTGGTTCGGATGATCGAGAAAAAATCTCCTCAATCCCCATTTCGTACAAGCGACCACACAAACGGTCAACAGTTGCAGGGTTGCGTTTCAGCGCATCTTTGTCGCGCTTGAGATAGGCAACATAGGAATCTTTTATAGGGAACAAGCCGAGCTTCAAAAGATTTTCAAGAAGTTCAGAATTGTTACGTTTTCTAAACGCTTTCTCAACGTTTTTCCATAGCTCTTTGTTAATATCGCGAATTCCTTCGGGGATTGTCGGATAAACCTGAAACAGATCGTCCAAATAACTTCTTTGATTAGCGTATTCAATGCTTAAATTTGTCCAGTGATTCATAATTTTATTCCCATTAACATCATCAGGCGACATGCCCAAAGTATAGCAGTTTCGCTTTCAACATACTCAAAAAGTAAAGCATTTTCAGGCTGAATTCAAGGAAATATTTTGTCTTATCAAATTTGCGACATCACATGCCGACGATATTTTTTACAATAATAAAAGACTGCAATCAGATCATATCTGGATTCCCGCTTCCCGCCTTCGCGGAGCCCGCTATGGCGGGCGAAGGGCCTACTCCGCCGAAGTAGCTTCGGCTACGAAGGCTGGAAAGGCCGCGGGAATGACAGGTCAAAAAGACAACCCGTTGCAGTGAACGCCCCAAACTCAGAACCGTGAACTATGAACCGAGAAACTCACGCAATCACACAAATTCTATTGAAAATTTGGTCCCGTTAAGGCAGTATTTATCCCGAGCAAATACCCCCGTAGCTCAGCTGGATAGAGCACCGGATTTCTAATCCGGTGGTCGCAGGTTCAATTCCTGCCGGGGGTGCCATAGCTAAGAGGAATGTAGAATGCAGAATGAAGAATGATGAAAATTAGAAGAACTAGACAGGAGTCAGACATCTCATGAGTAGTTACAAAAATGTTACCAGGGAAGGGTTCATGAAAAACAGATTAGCCATTTTCCTGATTGTTTTTATCACGTACGGCGCAACGGCGGGGAACAGCGCCGAACTGCCGTCGGACTCAAAACAGACGTCATTTTCAAATCAACTGCCGGCGGCCGTGTCGCAAACGCTTAAAATTCAGACCAAGCTTGATCAGACCCGCGCTATTTTAGCCGAAATCAGCGATTTGCTGAAACAGGAGGATCAAATCCTTGCCGGAATCCGGGAGCAGAAGGAACTGGTCAAAAAGGATAATATTGCGTCCACGGAATATACCCGCGTGGACGAAGTCATAACCCGGGAAATACAAAAATTGCGCGAGCAGACAAAAGCGGCCGAAAAAGAGCTGGCCGCCCAGTCCAAACAGGCCGAACAATACAACCGTCTTCAGGCGGAATATGACAAGGCGCGCAAGGAACGGCTGGAATGCGAAGCCAGGGTCAAAGAGGCGGAAAACACACTCGCGCTGGCACAAAAAAACCTGGCTGAACTGAGAAGCAGATTCGCCGAATTGACGGCCAAATCTGACGAATTAAAACAGCAGACGCCTGCCATGCAAGACGCCGCCAAAGCTCTTGGGGCGGAAAGAGCGCGCAAAGCGGAGGCATTAACCCGCGCCAAAAATGCGGCGGCCCAGGCTGAGAAGGCCGAAAAAGAGCGTTTGCTTCTGGCAAACCGCATGGCGGAGTTTGAGCGGCGGCTTAGTCTTCAGCACAAGGATTTTGCCGACCAGTCCGATCTTCAAAACCAGATTGAGAAAGAGAAGAACGCCCTGGCGGAAATCGTGGAAAAAACACGAAAAGATGAAAAAGTACGCGCCGAGGATGAAAACGCCGCCGCGGAATTAAGGAAGCAATTGCAGGCGCTCCAGAAAAGCGGGCGCCCCGACTCCCGGGAAGGAGACAATGCAAAACGTCTGCAGAGCCGGCTTGAAAAAACCCGCGAACAGCGCCTCGCGGCGGAGGAACAACTGAAGAAGGCGGAAGGCCAGCTTAAAGAGGGTGAAGAATCAGTCGCGGCCTTGACCAACCTGGTGGCCGCCGCCGAAAAACAGCAGGAACAAGACCGGGAAACGGCCAAAACCATTGCCCTTCTGACGGATGAAGTTGGAAAAGAAACCGCCCGCGTAAATGAAATCAACGCGCGTATTAACAAGCAAAATCTCGGCCTCCAGGCGCTGGAGGACGAAAAAGCCCGCCTCAACAAATCGCTGATTCTTATCAAGGAAAAGCTGGGCCGGGAGGAAAAAAACATAGGCCAGTTTGATGATCTGAGGCTTCAGCTTGCCGAACAGAAAAAAATAAGGACGGACGCGGAGGCCAAATTACAGCAGGCCATCCGGGAACAGGAGGCGCTGGAGAAGGAAAAAGAGCAATTAAACCAGGCCTTGGTTGAGACCGGCAAGCTGATCCTGAAGAATGAGGAGGAGCTTGAAAAAGCGGCCCGGGCCGCCGACGAACTGCATAAGGAAAAAGAACAGGCCCGGAAATCAGCCGATCTGCTCCGGGAAAAAGAACAGGGCGTAAAACAGCTTGCGGCGGAAAAGGCCGAACTCCAGGGCAAACTCAAGGAAGCCGAGGCGAAATCAACGCCACAGAAGGAGCAGGTCATGGCCGCAAGTCCGGGAAAAGACGCCCTGGCTGTTGAACAGGATGTTTTGAACAAGGCGCGTTCAGAGGCCCGGCCGCCGGCCGGCGATGATGCCGCAATCAAGGCCCAGGTTAAAAACTCCTCCAAGCCGACCGGAAGCCGCAGCAAGCAGAATCAGCTTGCGCAGGCTGAAAAACACTATGAATTGGGAATACAGAAATGGGACGAGGATGACATGGATGGCGCCATCGCGGAATTCAAGAAGACCGTTCAATTGAACCCGGATGCGGCCGGCGCGTATTATAACATCAGTCTGGCCTGTTTGCGGCAGGACAAGAAGGCAGAAGCATGCAGTTACGCTTACAAAGCCGGGGAATCTTATATCAGAATCAATGATCTCACCCAGGCCGCAAGGATGGCGGTGCTCATGATGAAAATTGACAAGAATTCGCCGCTGATTGAAAAACTCAGGGCGAAAATTGCGGCGGCGACCAGATAAGCATCAGAGGGAAAGCCCCCAGTAAAAAGCGTTCATATTGATCTTCATGATGGCCTGGGGCAAGCCGGAAAAACTGGTCCGGATTGTTTTTTCCATTTTTGACAGCGAAACAATTGATTTCCGGGCCAGGACAGACCCCAGCATCACCAGATTGGCGGCCTTGATATTCCCAAGCTGATCGGCAATTTTGGTCGCCTGTATTCTTACAAAATGCCAGTCAAGATTGTTGACCTTGCAGAGCGTGCTGTTGGCGATGGCCAGGCCCTTCTGCTCAATGTAGGCGATGAAACGCTCCGCCGCCTGCTGGTTCATGGCGATCACCGTGTCAAATTTTTCGGCCAGCGGCGAGGAAATTTCGTTTGAGGAAAGGATGACCTGGCAATAAGAGGCGCCGCCCCTGACCTCCGCGCCGTAAGAGGGAAAAAAGGTCACGAAAGGGTAGGTTTCCATGGCCGCTTTTGCCAGTATTTTTCCGAGGGTTATAATACCCTGACCGCCCGTGCCTGCGATGATAATTCTTTCAATCATTGATGCTGACTCCTTCCTTGCGAAATACCCGGACCGGGAAATACTTGCTCAGTTCGTTTCTTACAAATTGCATTGAATCTTCCGGCGAAAGATGAAAATACGTCGGGCAGGGCGAAAGAATTTCAACAAAACTGTATCCCTTTCCCGCCATTTGCGATCTGAAAGCGGTCAAGAGGGCCTTTTTTGTTTTCAGAATGCCCGGGACGCCGTCCAGGGCGGTGCGTTCAATATGGAAAGGCCGGTCAAGCGTGTTCAAGATTTCACAGACACGGATCGGACAGCCGGCGGTGGCTGGATTGCGGCCGGTTGGGCAGGTCGGCGTCTGCTGGCCGACCAGCGTGGTGGGGGCCATCTGGCCGCCGGTCATTCCGTAGACGGTATTGTTAATGAAAATGACGGTGATATTTTCGCCGCGGTTGGCGGTATGGATGGTTTCCGCCATTCCAATGGCGGCCAGATCGCCGTCGCCCTGATAGGAAAACACAATCCGATCCGGCAAAGCCCGTTTAATGCCCGTTGCCACCGCGGGGGTGCGGCCGTGCGGCGCCTCGGATATGTCGCATTTCAGGTAATAATAGGCGAAGACCGCGCAACCCACGGGGGCGACGCCGATGGTCCTGTCCCGGATGCGCAGTTCATCCACGACCTCGGCCAGTAATTTATGCACGAGACTATGGCCGCATCCCGCGCAATAATGCATCTGTTTTCTGGCCAGCGCCGCCGGGCGGCTGTAGATGATATGCCGGTTTCGTTTCATTGTTAAGTCAGGTTATTTCTTTATTTTCTTTGCGATAGCGCAAATGGCGCGCAAAATATCGGATTCGGCCGGCACCCTTCCTCCGGGATAGCCGCTGAAAAATATTTTTGCCGCGCCGCCGGATGCCATCCGGACATCCTCCAGCATTTGCCCGCAATTCATTTCCGCGACCAGGATGGCTTTCGCTTTCCGCGCGATTCCGGCGAGCCGCCGGGCGGGAAACGGCCACAAGGTGATCGGACGATACAAGCCGACTTTCAGTCCGCGGGCGCGGGCGGCGAGCATGGCTCCTTTCGCAATCCGGGCGCAGGTGCCCCACGCGGCGACGAGCAGATCGCAGTTATCCGCATGCATTTCCTCGTGACGGGCTTCCTGCCGCGCTATCGCGCGGTAGCATTCCTGAAGTTTATAATTATGTTTCTCCAGTTCGCCTTCCTGGACCAGCAGGGAACGAATGGAATTTGGCTTGCGCCCCTTGGCACCTGTCAAGGCCCAGCGTTTGGGCGGCGCCGGCGGAGGCGGGCCGCGATGCAAATAAATCGGCTCCATCATCTGCCCCAAGCGTCCATCCGCCAGAATAACGGTGGGGACCCGGTATTTATCGGCCAGCCGGAAAGCCTCAATGGCGAAGTCATGCATTTCCTGAACTGACATGGGGGCGAGGACGATGGTGCGGTAATCGCCGTGTCCGCCGCCTTTCGTTGCCTGGAAATAGTCGCCCTGGGAGGGGTCTATGCTCCCGAGCCCCGGTCCGCCGCGCTGAATATTGGCGATCACCGCCGGCAACTGGCATCCGGCAAGGTATGAGATGCCCTCCTGCTTCAAGCTTATTCCCGGCGAAGAAGAACTGGTCATGGCCCGGGCGCCGGTTGCTGATGCCCCAAGAACCATGTTTATGGCCGCCAGCTCGCTTTCCGCCTGAATAAAGACCCCGCCGCATTCGGGCAAATGCTTTGCCATATAGGCCGGAATCTCATTTTGCGGGGTGATGGGATAACCAAAATAGAATCTGCATCCCGCCCGCACGGCCCCTTCGGCCAGCGCTTCGTTGCCCGTCATGAACACTCGTTTTTTATCCGCCTTTGGCGCCGCGGGTTTCATTTGTGTTTCTTTGTTTTTGCGTCAATCATGCGGATTTCAATGGCCGCTTCCGGGCATATAATCGCGCATTGCCTGCACCCCGAGCACAAGCTGTCGCGCGCTTCCGGAAAATGAAAGCCGTTTTTGTTCACAACCTGCGAAAGAGCAAGCGTCTTTCGCGGACAAACGTTAACGCACAAGCCGCATCCTTTGCAAAATATTTTGAGAACTTTGATCTGATATCGCGCGCTCATCGTAGGTCAAAATTATGGACAAAAGGTTCCCTTTATTTCCTTCGTTGTTCCTGCAGGACAGCCGCTACTTTTTTAAATGCCTTCACTATATCCGCCATGTCATTGGTGGCGGCGGGCGGATGGATTTTTATTTCAATATTCGCCCGGTCGCATGTTTCCTCCGCAACGGGGCATGCGCCGTCTTCATAGACAGGCTTGCGCGTGTATTTGTAATAGGGACAACTGAACGGGCATCCCTTGTTATAGGCGTCCTTGATTTGAAAGGTGGGGTGGCGGTAGAGGGGTGTATAGATCAAGGGCAGGGGGATTCCTTCCGCCTCAATGGCGGCGATGAAATCCTTGCGGCTGACGCCCAGCGCCTTTTCGTTGTATTTTACGACGTAGTTGTAATAAACAGGCTTTGTGCCGGGGTGGGGAAGCTGGGGGACAATGCCCCTGATGCCCGTCAGTTTTTTGTCCAGATACTCCGCATTTTTCCGGCGGACGGCGTTTTGCCGATCCAGTTGTTTTAACCGCACGCGGCCGATGGCGCCATGGAGTTCGGTCATCCTGTAATTATAGGCCAGGGGGAGGTTGCCAAAGGCCCGGAATGCCCTGGCCTTTTCATCCAGGTCCCTGGCCGGGGTTATGATCATGCCGCCTTCCCCCAGCGAAAGGTTTTTTTTCTGCTGGAAACTGAAGATGGAAATATCGCCAAAGGTGCCGGCCTTTTTTCCCTTGTATTCGGCGCCATGGGCGTGGGAACAATCCTCAATGATAAAAATCTTGCGTCTTTTCGCCATTTCCAGGATTTCTTCCAGATGGGCGGCGGGGTAGCCGTTCATGTGGACAATGATGATCCCGCGCGTGTTTCTGGTTATGTTTTTTTCAACGCACCGCGCGTCAAGACCGAGCGTTTCCCTTTCAATATCCGCAAAGACCGGGATGGCGTTCTGCATAAGGACCGAGGTGGCCGTGGCCAGGAAGGTATAGGGCGGAACAATCACTTCATCCCCCACGCCTATGCCGCATGCGGCGATGGCGGTGTGGAGCGCCGTGGTCCCGTTGCTGACGGCGATGGCATGGCCGATGCCGTGGTAGGCGGCAAATTCCCTTTCAAAGGCTTCCACTTCCTTGCCCACCTGCGCGCAGAGTTTCCCTGATTTGATCACCCGGATGGCAGCCTTGATTTCCTCATTGCCGAAAACAGGATATTTTGGGAAAGGCTTTTTGCGGACAGGTTTTCCGCCCGCCATGGCGAGTTTCACTTCCTTTTGCATTGTTTCCATCGCTCCTTCTGTTGTGAATCCGATTAATTGATATTTATAGTGATATTGTCATGTAAAAGCAATGCGCGAAGATGAACGCTGCGAATCATACACGGCCTGGATGATCCGGTTCGTTTTCCGGCCCTCCTCGCCGGGCAGGGCATTGCCTTTTCCCGCCAGAATGCTCTTAACAAAATTTTCAACCAGATGGAGGTGGGTTATCTGCGGCCGGGGGAGAGTCAGTTTTTCCTGTCCGGCTGAGGTAGTGATTTCCAGCTCGCCTTTTTCCAGGTTTCTGCAAAACAGGCGCCCTTCGGTCCCGCCGACGTCAAATTCGTCAAGGCCGGTGGCCATGCTCCAGTAGAACTGGGCGGCGGCATGCGCGCCGCTTTTGAACCTTAAAAAGGTGGTGGTGGAATCATCAACCTTTATGTCAAAATAATTTGTCTCGCAGACGGCGCTTACGCTTTCCGGATTTCCAAAAAAATGGAGCAGCAAGTCAAGGCGGTGGCTGCCGATATCGGCCAGGAAGCCGCCCCCGGCGACGTCAGGCATCATGCGCCAGTTTTGTTTTCCGGCAGGAACATAACGGGCTGAGCAGAGGACCCGGCCGTAGACGGGCTGGCCGATGCCGCCCCGGTCAAGAACTTCCTTCATTTTGTTCACCACCGGGTAGAATCTGCGATAATAGGCAATCATCAGCTGGACATTATTCGCCTTGCAGGCGGCGATCATTTCATCGCATTCCTTCAGATTCATGGCCATCGGTTTTTCGCAGAGGACATGTTTGCCGGCCCCGGCCGCGGCCAGGGTCAGCTCCGCATGAACATTCGGCGGGGTGGCGATGTAGACCGCGTCAATTTCGCTGTCCGCAAACAAATCTCCAACGGATGTGTAGTAACGCCTGGCATGGTGCCGTTCCATGAAGCCCTTGGCCTTTTGCCCGTCTCTCCCCATCACGGCGATGAGCTTTGAATCGGGCGCATTGTAAAGCGCGGGCCCGCCCTTGTATTCCGCAACCGAGCCGCAGCCGATTATTCCCCAGCGCACTTCTTTCATTTCCATTCTTCCTCAAAAAGAATCCCCTTGAAGCGCGCCACGCATTCCTCAAGATTCACAAATTCAACCCGGTATTTTTTCTTCAATATTTTAACCTGTTCGTTCAGCTTGAGGATCCGTTCTTTTGAAACTTTCCGGCGCGTTTTATCCAGAATTTCGTAGGGATGGAAATCCCAGGTCAGAACAGTCGGGCTGTTCCCCGCCCGCGGGGGATAGGAAAACTCCATTGTTTCGGAAATGTTTATCCATCTTTCAAGCTTGTTGAAATCCAGGTCAAGATACAAGTGCGTTATGGGGACCTGGATAAAGTGTCCGAGGTAAGGTTTAAACTCGTCATTCTGGATTCGCAATCTTGTCCTGTAATTCAGAAAATCATCCTCATCGTGCCGGTAGGGCCTGATTCCCTCCGGTATCAGGTGATTGTCAAATCCGGGCCGCGCATCGGTGGTCGCGCCCCTCTCTCCCGGGAAAACGTCGGATACGGTCTTATACCCCAATTCCTTCAGGGCGGCGTAGATTTCCCTGCTTTGCACGAGACAGCCGGTCCGGTGGCATAAAACCCTGGCTGGTTTTCCGTTGTTTGCGAGAAGGGCCGCAACCTTTGTCCTGCTTTTGTTGAAAAACGGGATGAGAGCCGGCTGCGCAAGGGTTTTGAACCGGTCCACATGATCATGCACGCCGATTGAATCTCCGGCGGCGGCCGCATCCAGGATAAATTCCTTGTGATTTTCTGTCATATTAAAATCATTTTCGTTAAGAAACCAGGTGGCATGCCCCGCCAGGCCGGTTTTGGAAAATGATTCAAGGAGCGCGCACAGGCTTTCGTTTCTGACCTTGATGCTCTCCGCCCTCAAATCGCAGTCAATGGTGACAAGGAAAAGTCTTTGCTTTCGCATTTTTTCTCCATTTTTATCTTATCCTGATTTCAAGTTTGTTTTGCGGCGAGGACCAGGCAAATTCCGTCTTTTTCCCGTTAATGAAAGCCGCGGCCGGCTTTTCATCAAGATAAGCCTCAATTTTTTCAACGCCGGCCTTGGGGGGAATGTCAACCCGCAAATCACCGCCGCTGAAATTTGCCGTAAATTTATGGAGCGAAAACTTGCCTTTTTCGTATTCAAAGGTTGTGCCATCGTCGTCGTAGAGGGTAAAGGCGGCGTTTTTTCCTGTTTCAAGGAAAATTGCAAGCGTCAGCGCATCATCCGTCTTCTGGCCTACATAATCTTTTGCCGGGCCGAAGGGTATGATGGAGTTTGCCCGGACAAAGAGGCCGCCCCCTCTGTTTTCCGGCGGAGTGTAGATAAATTCCGTTGGGCCGTTAATCCTGCGCCCGGTCCAGAAATCATGCCAGGTTCCCGCCGGAAGATAAATTTTCTCAGCGAAGGCCGTCACCAGGAATTCCCGGCCAAGAAAATATTCGGTCAGCAGGTTGGCCGCGTTTTTATCATGCGGGAATTCCATGACAAGCGGTCGCATCATCGGCATGCCGGTGGTGTGGGCAACATGGGCATAAGTATAAAGATAGGGGATCAGCCTGCTCCGCAACTGGGCATAATCCTTGAAAAGTGATGAAAGCGCATCGCCCTGGAGCCACGGGTGGCGGAAATAATTCCAGGAATTGACCTGCGCCCAGGGCATGAGAAAGCCGTAATGGATGCCTTCCTTGGTGGTGACATCCATGTCGCATGTCACCAGCGAGTGGCCGGAAAGCGCAAGGTTCAGGCAGGCCACCAGGGTTTTAGGTCCGCCGCCGGTGTCGCCCGTCCATGTGCCGGTGTAGCGCTGGAGTCCCGCCCATCCGTTGGGCGTGAAACAGCAGGCACGTCTCCCGGTGTGCTGACGGAATCCGTCATGCATTTGCTGGACATAAAGGAGCGGATAAAGATTATGCATTTCCCGGTCGGTCAGGCCGTTGCCGTAGAGCCGGTCCGGATGTTCGCAGGTTTGCAGGGCGCCATCCTGCTTGAAGAAATCAACGCCCTGGTCAACGAATTTTTTAAGGTGTTCAAACCAGGGCTCATTCACCTTGGTCAGCTTGTCCAGCCGGACCGGCTCCGTGAAATGCGTGTCTTTTTCGGTGTCATCCTGCCAGAACAGGGGTTTGGATGAATGCTCCTTTTCAGCGGCGCTTTGGCCGCCGATTTTCCGCTCCGCCTCGTAAGTTAAATCATAGTCGTTGCACAGCCAGAGTTCGGTGTGATACCCCATGCGTTTCAAGGCATTCAGAAAATTGGAAGGCCCGTTGGGAGCGTAACGCGGGATTGGAAATTTTGCGTCATCCCATTTTTTTTCGGTTGAGTAATCATAAAATTTTTCCATCCAGCCCGGCTCCAGGCCGATCACGTCGCACGGGATATTGCCGTCGCGGAATTTTTGCGCATCGCTCATCAACTCCACAACATCGGCCTGCATGCGGCAGATAAACCAGAGCCCGAAGGACCATTTGGGGGGCAGGGCGGGGGCCCCGGTCACCTCCGCATATCTGCCGATAATTTCCCCGATATTGTTGCCGCGGAAAATATAGATATCCAGAGTTTTGCCGGGGACAAAAATTTTGAGTTTGTTTTTTTCTGATTTCCCCACGTCCCAATAGTGGCGGATGGTTGTGTTCACAAAAATCCCGTAACCGGCGCTGCTGATGAGAAATGGGATCGGAATATAGGTGGCCACATTCAGAATCCACATGTCGGCCAGGGTTTTGTTCTGTTCAATCCTGTCCCGGGTCTGGTCGCCCAATCCGTAAAATCTTTCATTCTTATTCACGGCAAAATCAATTTCAATGCCATGCTCCCCGGGAATGACCTTTCCCTGCAGGATGGTTTTTCCGTCCTTGTCCTTGATAAGCAGAGAGGGGGATCGGCCGGTCTCCGCGGTCAGGGTCGCCGCGCCGGTTTTTACGACCGTCCGGTTGCCGGTTGTTTTTTGTTTTGCCTTTATGTCAGGACGTTTTTCGTTGATAAATCCGTAACGGTTGAGAAGCGATGGTTGGCTTTCTCCCTCGGCGGCGAAGGAGATATGAAAGGTGGAAGGCGTTAAGGCCTGGACTGACAATGGGCTCATGTTTTTACGTTTCACGATATTTTCCTTTATATGTTCGGATGAAAGGGAAGGCTTGTTATACGGGCGGATTCACCTGTAAAATGTGTTAAAACCGGATGCTATTCCCTTTTTGCTAAAATGCAATGTTTCTTTGGAGGTCTGATTAAATTGCCCCGTCAACAAACTTCAAGTCCGGATTGGCCGGGCCGAAATGTTTCAGCATTACAATCGGATCGGTTGCGGAAAGATTGCGGATCGTCACGCCCGTGCCAGCCGCGGACTCGTTGACAAAAAATTCATCGTTGGTCAATTGGCCGTAGCGGATAATAGCCGGCGCTTCCATGTCCCACATCCCCATTTTGCCGTGCCCCTGCAGGACAATCAAGCCATAGGCTGCCCGGTCTTTGATCGTGACGGTTTGGCCGGGGAAAACCGCCAATTCCTTGGCGCTGAAAGCGTTGGAAAGGTAAGAAATCCATTTCTCGCTGTAACCGGCCTTAAGCATTTCTTTTTCAGGCCTGGCTGGTTTGGGACGCATGAAGTGGGTGGCAACAAAGTTCGGATCCACATTTCCTTCCCAGTCCAGCACCGCCATAAGATAATCGTAATTGCCGATCTTGTTTTTTGGGCTGTTTTTCCATAAAAGCTCTTCGGGAATGATCTGGTCGCCCACGAGCGATTGATACATGGCAAAGACATCGGAGGCCTCCTGGGGCTCATAGGTGCAGAGACTGCCCGGCGCATGCAGAATGCCCGGCGGCACATCCCAGCCGGTGCCGGTTTCCAGACGATAGGCGCGGGAAAGATTGGTGATTTTATTGTCGCCTTTTGTAAAATTCCGCAGACATTCCCGGATTTGTTCTTTTGATGTTCCGGGTTCAATGCCGAAAAAGGTATAGGGAAAATCGCCGCCGTAATTGTTCAATTGGGGCGGGAAATAATAAGCCTCGTGTTTGGCCGATTGTTTCACCAGCCGGGCGTGCTTCTCCCGCTGATGCACGTGGTGGGGCAGGGCGCCTTGGTTGTCAAAAAATTTGGCGAACATCGGCCAGCGTCCGTATTTTTTCCAAAGCCGCGCGCCGATCAGCGTTCCTTTCAGTTCCGCAACCGCGTCCCGGAAAAGGATTTGACGTTCCCTGCCGCCATCCTGAAAAACGATGAAGCTCAGCCCCTCGTTGGGCGCGGTTTCAGGGCCGTTATCGGCCGGAACGGCGGAGGCGAACCAGCGTTCGTCAATCCCGCCTCTTTTCCCGCCCAGGGCGTAATAATCATCGGGATGCAGTTTCAATCTCCGTCCCGGCACGCAAAAAGACCGCGGCACCCAGTTGGGAGCAAAACGCAATATCCCATGGCCCTGTTCCAGCGCCAGTTCAGCTGTTTTTTTTGTGTTCATGTTTTATATTTCCGTTTTTTCGTAACTGTTAAGACATATCCAAAGAAACTTTTCCCACGGATAACACGGACAAGAAGACTGGCTGTCATTCCCGCGGAAGCGGGAATCCAGAAAATTAAAAACTGGATTCCCATTTTCATGGGAATGACAGGATGGAAAATCTATGCAAAAATTACAGACACGCAACGTTAATAGTGCCGGGCAAACAGTTGCGCTATATCCGTGCCATCCGTGTAATCCGTGGCGAGTCATTGCTTTTTCAGCTCATCTTAAAAATCACCTTGATCGCTTCCCCGCTCTCAAAAAGATCAAAAGCCCGCTGCCATTCGCTGAGCGGGAAAGCATGCGTGATGAGCGGCTTGACCTTAATGAGTCCGCCGGCGCAGAATTCCAGGGCTTTTTCCCACCCAAAATATTTCTGACTGAAAGAGCCGACGACCCGCAGTTCCTTGTAGAGAATCTGATCCAGGTCAAATTTTACAGGTTTGCCGCAGATGCCCACCTGCGTATAACTTCCCTCGCGCCGGAGCGTTTTCAGGCAAAGGCTGGCCGCCGCTTCCGCGCCCGAACATTCAATGGCAACGTCAACGCCGGCGGCGTTTGAAATCCGCATGATTTCCTCTTCCGCATTGTCGGCCGAGCAGGTAAAATCCGCCCCCAACTGTTGTCCGAGTTTCAGGCGCGGCGCATCATTTGCCCGGCCGGTCAGGATGACTCTTGCGCCGTTGGCCATGGCATACTGCAGGCAGAAAAGTCCCATTGGGCCGGGGCCGGTAACGAGCGTCAAATCGCCGGCATTGATGCGGGTAAGTTCCTGTAAGGCATGATAGGCGCAGGCGGAAGGATCGGTCAGCGCCCCTGACGCAAAATCAACATTATCGGGCAGGCGATGAATGCGGCTGAGGGGAATGATGACGTGTTTTGCGAACGCGCCGTCAAAAGCATAGCCGGTGGCCAGACGTTCCCGGCAAAGATTATAGCTTCCGCCGGCGCAATAGCGGCATTTTCCGCAGGCGGAACGCGTGTTTTCTCCGGTGACGCGCGCGCCGATCAAATTTTTATCAACGCCGGCGCCGGCTTCTTTGATAATGCCGCTGAACTCATGGCCGGGCACGACCGGGTAGCGCATGGGAATGCCGATATCGCCCCTGCGGATGTGCAGGTCTGAGCCGCAGATGGAAGCGACTTGAACCGCAACTTTTACTTCCCCCTGTCCGGGGACTGGTTCGGGAACCTCGCGCAGTTCCATGTTGCCGGGACCGGGCGCGTATTTTACAAGAGCGATCATTTTCTTCTATTTTCGTGTTGTTATTTGCGTCAATTTATATCATTTTCTTAACAGTTGCAATTGCAATAAATTCAGATGTTTTGCTGGAAAACATGAATTCAACACTGCCGGCATTTTTAATCAATTCAACCATCTGGGCGGCATCGCTGGCATGGCTGTTTGCGCAGACAATAAAGATGACGTTCTTTTTCGCCCGCACGCGGAAAATCAATTTCGCTTATCTGGCCAGCACCGGCGGCATGCCCAGCGCCCATTCAGCCATGGCGGCCGCGCTGGCGACTTCGGTGGCGTTGCGGGTTGGCATGGCGGACCCGCTTTTTGCGCTGGCGCTGGCCTTTGCGCTCGTGGTCATGTTTGACGCCCAGAGCGTGCGCCGGGCGGCGGGAATACAGGCGCGCGTCCTTAATCAAATTGTGGACGAACTCTTCAAAACGCGCCGGGTGGCCGAAGGCCGGCTGGTGGAACTTCTCGGCCATACCCGCTTAGAAGTATTCTTTGGCATGCTGCTCGGTGTTTTTGTTGCGATCTTTGTTCATTCATTGACCATGTAGCTGCTTAACCATCAGGAACCGCTCTAAGCAACGATAAAACTTAAATCGGAAAGGATTTTCCGCTCCGGCGGATCCGCACAGGCGGAACCACAGAGACACGGAGAAGAAGAGATTGTCTGAAATCAGTTTTGCAAAACACAAAACCTGATTTCAGACAAGACTTGCTGTTGGAGGAAGAAAGGAGTTTTTATGCCTCTCGTTTCCTCCGGTAATAAAGTGCTTTGGCAAATTTGAGAGCAACGTTTCGTTGAGCACAAATTTGCCAAACCTCGGTTTTTTATATTCTCTGTGCCTCTGTGCTCTCGGTGGTCAATCTGATTTTATTTGGGTGCGGGCTTTGCCCGTATTGGGATGTGAATCATGAAATTTGGCATTTGTACAGGTATAGATGATATCCACGAGGCGGCGGAGGCGGGCTATGACTATGTGGAGATGGGGGCCGGCACTCTGGTCCCGGCCGAGGATGAACCGGCCTTTGCCGTTGTGAAGCGGAAAATCAAGGAAGCGCCCCTGCCCGTGCAGGCATTCAACTGTTTTTTTTCAAGCGGTTATAGAGTAACCGGGCCCGCGGTTGATCTGAAGGTCGTGGGGAACTACATGGATAAAGTTCTCCGGCGCGCCTCTGAAGCCGGCGCTTCCATCATGGTCTTTGGCAGCGGCGGGGCAAGAAAAATGCCGGAAGGTTTCAACGACGTGAACCGCGCCTGGGAACAACTGGCCGAAGCCGCGCGCCTGGCGGCGGAGACTGGCGCAAAATACGGGGTCATGATTGTCATGGAGCCGTTGTTCAAAAAAGGTTGTAATTTTTTCAATCGCGTTGACCAGGGCGCGGCCTTCGTTGACCGGGTGGCGCATCCCAATCTGAAACTGCTGGCCGATCTCTTTCATGTTGCCGAGGAAAATGAGCCTCTGAATAATATTGCCGCGGCCGGGAAACGCCTGGCGCACATTCACCTGCCCCCGCCGGCCATTCCTGAAACCGGGGAGGGGACGGCTTATGATTTTCAGGGCTTTTTCCGGGCCTTGAAACAGGCCGGTTACAATGGCCGTGTGTCAGTTGAGGACAATCCGGGCCTGCTGCGGAAGATTGCCCCGCCAGGCGCGCGCGCGCTTGCCGCGCCAAAGGAGCGGCTTGCCGCGGTCCTGGCCTTTTTGCGAAAACAATAAGAAAGGGTAGACATGTCTGCTCCAGACAGAACAAAATGGTTCTCAGAAGCGCGCTTCGGCATGTTTATTCATTGGGGCATATATTCCCTGTTGGGGCGCGGGGAATGGGTTATGCATGACGAGAATATTCCCGCGGAAGAATATAACAAGCTGGCCTGGCAGTTCAACCCGCGCCGCTATTATCCGGAAGAGTGGGTCGCACTGGCAAAGGAAGCCGGCATGAAATATATTGTCATCACCACCCGGCATTGTGACGGTTTCTCTCTGTTTGACAGCCGGGAAAATGATTTTACGTCCGCCAAGACAGCGGCGAAGCGCGATCTTATCGCGCCGCTTGCGGATGCCTGCCGAAAAGCGGGGTTGAAAATCGGATTTTATTATTCGCTTGCGGATTGGCAATGGCCGGTCTTTTTCAAAGGCCCCGAAAAAGACCCAAAAGGCTGGAAGGAATATCGCGCATATCTGCATGGCCAGGTAAAAGAACTATGTTCCAACTACGGACGGATTGATGTCCTCTGGTATGACAAAATGAAACCGGTCGGCCGCAAAATGCCGTATACCGCCAGGGACTGGGACGCCGAAAAACTGAACGCCATGGTGCGGAGACTGCAACCGCATATTCTGATCAATAACCGTTCCGGTCTGCCGGAGGATTTTGACACGCCGGAACAGCATTGCCGGGGTTCGGCGCCGGGAAGATTATGGGAAGCCTGCATGACAATGAATATGCAGTGGGGATATTTTAAAGCTGATTTTCTTTGGAAGCATCCCAAGACGCTGATTCATAATCTGACGGGATGCGCTTCCTCGGAGGGCAATTATCTTCTCAATGTCGGTCCGAAGCCGGATGGCACCATTCCGGCGGAATCCGTGAAGCGACTGAAAAAAGTCGGGAAATGGATGAAAGTCAATGGCGAGGCGATTTATGGTTCCCGCCGCGCGGCCTGGAGTTCCGGCACGGCCGGCGTGGTGACATCAAAAGGCAAACGGAATTATCTGATTGTTCACTGGTGGCCGGGGAACCGGTTATGTCTGCCGTCCGTAAAGGAAAAAATCAAGTCCGCCAGAATTTTGGCGACCGGCCAGAAATTGACCCTGGAGCGCCGGGGAGAGCGGTTGATCCTCCACGGTCTTCCGAAAAAGGCGCCGGATGTTTTAAGCACGGTTATTGTGATGGAAAGTGCTTGAGATTTTTGCGCAGCATAGACGATCCGCAATGGGGATGTTTAACCCGCGCGAAAAGCCGCCGCATGCTTCTATCATTTCTTGCGCACGTGAATATCGGCTTTGGCAAGAGCTGGTAGGGACTACGTTATAAAACGAGTTTTTTTGGCGGAGTTTCCACCGGTGGCGGGACGCCGAGGCTGAGCGGATAACGGTTGTTGGCTTCGTTAATCTCGTCCACGCGGTTATCGGGGTCCACGACCAGAACACATTTTTCAGCTCTGACGCCGGCGGGCAGGGTGATGGCAACTTCCCTGATCTGAGGATCAAACCCGGAAATGCCGGGTACTTCCGGCGTCTGCACTTCAGCCAGGGCGTGTTCGCCATCATCCATCAGGCGCACTACTGATGCGGGAGCAGTCACACAGCCAAGATTATGGATCTGCGCAATGATTTTATCGCCATCTATGGAACCAGGAGCAACGGCCAGGTCGGGTCTCATTGTCTTGGGCCGTTCCTGAATTAAAGACAGGTCAACCCACAGGGTGCGGCGCGAAGGAATCTCCAATGAAGTGGGCGAAAAACGCCGCAGTTCAATTTCCTTGGCCACGCGCTGCGCGTGGCTGGTCTGCGGCGTCTCATCAGGCTTCCGATCGCCATTCTCGTCAAAGGCCGTGGCCAGACGGTATCGTCCTTCCGGCAATTGCAGGACGCGCAAACCGGCCGTAACGGGCTTTTCCTTGAAATTATAAACAAGCATTTTAAACGCCGTTGGATTTCGTTCAAAGACCATGGAGACCACGTCCGGATCAGTCCCTTCCCAGGCAAATGCCGCCGAGGGGATCGGATTGGAAAACCGGAGGATGCCAAAAGGCCGGCCGCCCAGCATGACCACCGGGAGCACTTCCCGGCCCCAGGGATTGACGCGGTCCGTGGGCGGGTCGGTTATGGTATAGGGGATAAAGCCGCGGCGATTGTTGCGAATCACATACTTCAGCATTTCCATCAAGTCCGCTTCGTCATAATCCACGACCCATTTGCACAAGGCCTGGCCTTCAACCGTTTCAAACCCCCTCTGAAAAAATGAGTCTGCCTTGAATCCTTCATAGGCTTCCTTTGCGATCTCGCGCAGTTGGGAGTCATAAGATGGGTCAGCGGTGATAATGCGATAATGCACAAAGTTACGACTGTGGGAAAGGGACCATTTGGCATGGCTCGCCTCCGCCTTGCGCGTCAGCAGTATCTTGATTGGCTCCAGATATTTCTGCTCACCGGTCAGCGAATAGGCGGACATCAGCATGTCCGCCATCTGGGACCGGCTGTCGTCCCAGGAGGAAGAAAACAACTGATCCGTTTCAAATTGAATCTCGGCGGGTATGACGCCGGCTGGTTTGGCCTTGGTCCCGCGCAGAGTATCGGCCAGCCATGAATCGGCGTAGGCGGTCAGCAGCCGGGCAATTTCCGGATGTCCGTTGTACCACCACACAAAACGGCCGGGAACGGTGGCGCCTTCCGATAAAGCCCGGTCGCGTCCCCGGATGCCGTTGGTGATCATATTATCCGCGTTGAAGAAATTGGAACGGAAATGCGTATGGCCAAAGCTGTTTTTCCCCAGCCACTTGGAGTAGTTGCGGGCCGTATTGAGGTTCCGGTACATGTTCCGCGGCAGACCGGGCCGCAGGATCTCAAGGCAGGGCTGAATCTCCGTGGCTTCCTCCATCGCGTGCAAGGCGTCGGTACAGAATGTTGTGTATCCGTTCTTCATCCGGCCCGAGTTCCAGTGCGCATCCTGGTAGCGCTGGATCATTTCAATAACCCGCTGATCGCTCACCGTCACGCCGAGGGTCAAAAACGTGCTGTAGAAGTCGGTAATGTCGTTCCATTGGTTACCTCCGCCGACAATGTAGCCGTTGTCGTTGCAGCGATGATCCAGCCACCAATGCGCTATAGCCTGCATGGAACGCGCGGCTTCGCGCATATACACCGCCCATTTCGGGCCGGGTTCTTTTTCAAGATAGCTGAAGTCATACGCCGGCCAGGGCTGCAGGCGCGACCAGCCGAACCACGATTTTACCATCTCGTTATCCGGATCATATTTTTCCGCCAGGGTCAAGCCGCGCCAGACGGGATTCTTTTCCTTGTCTTCCCCGGACTGCAGGAAGCGGTTCTGGTTCAAACGCCGTCCAAACATGGGGAACAGATTGCGGATTTGCGCCTGGGCGAATTCATGACCGATGCGCTTGGCATCGCCTTCCGCCAACTCAATCCGCGATCCCACGCCGGGACCATATTCAATCTCGCAGTCCGTATCAAGGATCAGGTCAAGGACCAGGTGGCCGTTCGCGGGCACGATCAGGCCCGGTGCGCCAAGGGTCAGGTCCAACGGCAACGCTGCGCCCGTCGCGGACCACTCCACCGCAAAATCCATGTCAAGCGCCACGCGGCCGTCAATCTGGGGATCATGCACGCGGATGATTGCGTTGAAATGGGATTGCTTTGGTTTCAGGCGCAGGACGAGCCGGAGCGATTCCAGGAAACAATCTTTTTCCTGCGGCGCAACAACAATAAAAGTATGATCCATCGCCTTGCGCAGCATGGTCTTGTTTTTTTCTGGTTTGCGAACCAAAAAATCTATTGCTTTACGCAACAGCGGCCATCGTTTCTTATTTGCTATTTTATCCGCATAGAGCGCCGGTTGATCGCACGGATTCAATGCCGTGAGCAGGACTTTGTCCGCGTCCTTGAACTGTCCGCGGGGCAGCGTATCGCAAATATCAAGGGTGGTCCCTTGGGAGGGAACGGAAACGCCCGGGCGTATATCGTAAAATCCGATTTCCCTGGCTTCGCTGTCGCCCTTGAAAAAAACGCCCATTTCCATTCTTTCGCGCTCATCAAGCTTAAGATGACAACGCCCATCCGCGAGAGCCGCCACAGAATTGGAGGGATTTGATTCAAACACATAAGAATTTTTGGCGGATTTCATATCGGTAACCATGTGGTTGACGCATCCGGCCTTTGGAAACCGGAAGCGGGCCAGCACATCAAAGGGCACTTCGCCATCGTTGAAAACCACCGAGCTCTCGGCCTGGCCGTCCAGCAGCGCAAATGCGCGGTGAAACTTCATGTCAACCTCTTCAACCGCGCACTGGCGAATCGTCGCTTTTACGCCATTTTGTTCCGAGGCGCGAATCACGGGGCAATTGTTATTTTCGTTGAAGTGAAGCTGACGCCTCCTTGTTTCCGCCTCAACGGGCCAATCGCCGGCCTTAAGAGCACGTAATTCAGCGTATTTGCCGTCACGGACAAGGAGCACTTCATCCGGGGTAAGCGGGCGGCAAAAAACGATAAATTCATCAAACATGTAAGCGGCGTTCACCGGCCATAAATCACGCAAGCGGATTGTGGCAGCGCCCGGGGCGATCGTCTCCGGTTCCAGCATATCCCATTCAATATCGCCTTCAAACTTGTCAATAAGGTTTCCGTTGTGATAGACAGCGAATCCACGCCGATCATCCCAGGTAACGGCGACATGATGCCACTGGTCTTTTTTCCAGAGCGGGATAAGTTTCTGGCCCAACGAGCCAAAACGCGGCAAATCACCTTTGCGGCATTCGGCGCCTTCAAACAGCAGGCCAAAGTTGTTCTTCCAGCGCGGCATCGCAAAAAACGCGGGATACACATTCTTGGCCGAAATTTCAATAACGGTCGGGCCGGACTGGCCGGCGCCGGTCAGCAGATCCTGGTCCGAGGCGTCCCAGGGCGAAAGCACCCAGAAGGCCAGTGTGCCGCGGCGATTGTAAATATTGCCGAGCGCCTCGTAGACCAGCATGCTGTTGGCATTGGTGTATTTTTTCTGGGTGCCATCAGGCATGCGCACGGTGCGCGAATCATTTTTCAGGCATTGAATTCCCAAGCCATACATGCCTGGTCCGTAGAGCACGTCCCGCACCACCCATGGTTCCGCCTGACCGATTGCAAAAGCGGCATTGGGACTGCCCTCAAACGGCGCGTAAAACAGCGCCCCCCGCTCGCGCAGTTGATCCGCCGATATCTGGACCTGTGCCGGCGCGACGGCGGCGAAAGACAGACAGAAAGCAAACACAATTGAACCGATATTAGCGGCAGTTGAATGGATGGTTGTCATGTGATCTTTCATGAGTAACCTCGCCGGACGGCCGCGGCGCGTGCATGTGGATTGCAAAATGTTGCCCCGAGACTATTATTTTTTTTCAATTTAATGTTTATCACAACATTCCTGTCCCTGCCACCCCGATTTGCGAATATTTTTTTCCTGATTTGTGACAAATAAAAACTGCGGAAAAATCCACGGTAATTAAAGAATATCCGGATGCAGCGGGTGTTTTCCGGGGTGCAAGTTACCACTTCTTGCGCACGGGGATATTTTCGCCGGCAAGAACCTCTTTGATTTGACGGATGGTGAACTGGCCGGAATGGATGATGCTGGCGACAATGGCCGCGTCGGCGCGGCCTTCCCGGAAGACGCTGACCAGATGTTCCGGTTTGCCGGCCCCGCCGGAAGCAACCACGGGCACGGGCACATTCACCGCGATCATTCTGGTAAGATTAATCTCATAACCCGCAAGCGTGCCGTCGGCGTCAACGGAGTTGACCACAATTTCGCCCGCCCCCAGGTCAACCGCCTTTTTGGCCCATTCCAGCGCGTCCAGGCCGGTCCTTTCCCTGAACCCGCGAATCGTAATTTCATAACCACTCTTGCCCCCCTTCGCCCTGAGGCGCTGCGCCGTGATGGCTTCGGAGGGTTCCGCAAAGACTTGATCCGCCAGTGGCGGATTGCCGTTTGGTGCTTCACATTCTTTTTCTTCAACCCGGACCGGGTCCATTCCCAAGACAATGCATTGCGAGCCAAAGGCCCTGGCGCCTTCTTTGATAATGGAAGGATTCTGCACCGCAAGCGAATTGAGCGATATTTTTTCGGCGCCGGCCAGCAAAACACGCTCCATGTCCTGGAGGGATGAAATACCGCCGCCGACCGCAAAGGGAATATGCACGGCATGGGCCACGGCTTTAACCATTTCAATATCAATGGGCCGCCGCTCGGCCGAGGCGGTGATATCGTAAAAGACGAGTTCATCGCACCCGCCTTCGCTGTAGGCGGATGCCATTTCCACCGGATCGCCCACGTCAATATTATCCTGAAATCGGACGCCCTTGGTCACTTTCCGGTTGCGGATATCAAGGCAAGGTATTATTCGTTTTGTCAGCATGATTCGATTTTGGATTTATAGATTATGAATATCAATTCAATCGTTTACGCAAAGTCTTGATTGAAGCCACGATAATGGCAGTAATTTCATTACATTCGGCCATAATGGCCGTAAGTTTATCTGTGCCGCATTTTCCGCTGTCATTAAGAATTTCCATCCAATACAAGGATTCATCGGCTTCTTCTTCGGCCGTCGAAAGCTTGGAGATCATATCGGCTGTTGATTTTGCGCGACATGCCGCGCGATAGTTGGCGCCAATAGAACATGCCGAGCGCAGCAATTGTTTGGCAATAACAAGACCGGATGTTGTTTGCGGCAATTGATCAACAAGCGTGATGATTTTTAATGCAAACAATTTGGTTCGGTCCTTGAATTCCTGTTCGTTCATGGTTCTGTTTTGGATTTGGACTGCTCGTTTAACCTGCAGATTATAATTTGCTCATTCATAAAAAACTCAATTCGCAAATCTTTAATTCTGATTCTTCAATCCAAAATCGGCAATCCAAAATCCAAAATTAACCAGTCCACTTGGTAAAATTCTGCAATAGACGGAGGCCGATACGTCCCGACTTTTCCGGGTGAAACTGGGTGGCAAGCAGATTGTCCCGGCCGACGATGGAAGCGAATTTAACGCCGGCATAATCGGTTTCGCCGGTTATTTCCTTTTTAAACTTCGGGACAGCATAATAACTGTGGACAAAATAAAATTCGCTCTCGTTTTCAATCCCTTCCAGGACCGGATGTTTTTTCCGGATGGCAACGGCGTTCCAGCCGATCTGCGGAACTTTATCCATGAAATCAGCCGGGGTGAACCTTTTGACATTTCCGGAGAGCAGTCCCAGTCCCGGCGTGCCGCCGTCCTCCTCGGAGAAGTCAAAAATGATCTGGGTGCCGAGGCATATTCCCAGAAAGGGCGTGCCGCGCTCCGCAACCTTTTCCAGGGTGTCCTTTAATTGCAGGGCAGTTATGTTGTCCATGGCCGCGCCGGCCGATCCCACGCCCGGGAAAACAACGCGGTCGGCGGCCAGAATTTTTTCCGGCCGATTGGTGATTTCCGCTTCCACGCCGAGGTATTCAAACGCGAGCTTGACGCTGGTCAGATTCCCGGCCTTATAGTCAACAATGGCGATCATTGTGTTTAAGTTATATTGAACATTTGATAACCGTTCTAGTGTTTGCCTGCCCGCAGTGCTATGCACAGCATAGCAGGCGGGTCATTCCCGATTCAATCGGGAATCCAGAGAAAGTCAGACTGGATTCCCGCTTCCGCGGGAATGACAGGTGCATAACACAGGCACAAAGTTTTAATATTTTTCTGTTTTTCCTGCTATGTGCCTTCTGCCTCTGTGCCTTTGTCCCTTCCTTATGACAAATACTCAACCGCATTCTTGAAAATTTTCAACCCCAGTCCGTGTTTCGGCAATTTGCCGGAAAGTTTTTGCCTTTGCCATTGCGGATGATTTTCGGGCAGGAGATAGGCCTCGGGATGGGGCATCAACCCGAAAACCCTTCCGGTCGGATCGCACAACCCGGCGATGCTGTTCATGGAGCCGTTGGGATTATCCGGGAAACGCTTGGCCGGCTTGCAGGTGCGCGCATCAATGTAGCGGCAGGCCACACCGTGTTCTTTTTCAATCCGGTCCAGAACTTTCTTTTCCAATGTTATGATTTTGCCTTCGCCATGGCGGATCGGCAGGGGCATCTCTTTCAGCCCGCGCGTAAAAACACAGGGAGACCGCGGCTCAAAGCCAAGCTTGACCCAGAAATTCTGAAAAACTCCGCAATCATTGTGGGTCAGGGTAATACGGCGGCGCAGATAATCGCCGTCAAAGCCGGGTAAAAGTCCCAGTTTAACCATGACTTGGAAGCCGTTGCAAACGCCCAGCACCAGGTTTCCCTTGCGGATAAAACTGACGATTTCTTCCTCCGCCCGCGAACGCAGACGCAGGGCCAGGACCTGGCCCGAGCCCATGTGGTCGCCGAAAGAAAATCCGCCGATAAACATCAACACCTTAAATTGGTCAAGCAAGGCTGGCCGTTCAAGCAGGTCGTGCAGATGGACCAGGCGCGGCTTTGCTCCGGCCAGTTGCCAGGCAAACATTGATTCGGCCTCGCAATTCACGCCGTAGCCAGTCAAAATCAAGACAGGAGGTTTAGAATTAGTCCCCGAAAAACGCGGCGACTTTTCTGTCGGTAGGGCGGGGCAGCCGTGTCCCGCCGAAATCCGCGGCCGCACAAGGCTGTGCGGCCCTGCCTTTTTTAAATTCATATGCATAGGTTTAGATGCCATAGAGGGTTTTCTTAAAAGCATGCCGCAGCTTGTCCAGGGCAATGGAAATAATCTTGCGCTTATCTGTTCCCTGAATCAGCAACTGTTTATCGTTTCCGACCGTGCCCGCGCAGGCATGCGGTATGTTTTTGAACATGTGTTCCAGCTTTTTTTGGCTGTCCGGCGCCACGGTCACGATAAACCGGCTGTTGGATTCGGAAAAGAGCAATTCATTGTCGGTCAAATTTTCGTCATGCGGCGCCAAATCCAGGTTAATCTTTGCTCCAAGATTGCCGCCCAGGGCGCACAAGGCAAAGCCGATTGCCAGTCCGCCGCGGCCGGGGCTTTGAGCTGAATGGATGACGCCGCTTTTGATGGCCGCGGCCATGGTCCGGCAGACTTTTTTTCCAAAATCCGGATTGAGTTCGGGCACATTGCCGCCATAGCAATTTTCTGAAGGCGACATTTGTCCTGAGGACGACATTCGCCCTGAGGGCGATCTTTGCGCCAACAGGCGGCAAAGAGCGGAAGCGCCGAGCTCATTGCGCGTAAGGCCGACGACATATATCAAATCCCCGGGTTGTTTGAAATCCAGCGTCACCGCCTTGCGCACATCGTCAATTTTGGCGATGGTGGAAAAGAGCAGGGTGGGGGGGATGGAAATTTTTCTGCCGCCGCGCGTGGAATCGTTTTTACAGCTGTCCTTGCCGGAAATGCAGGGGACGCCATAAGCCGTGGTGACATTATAAAGCGCCAGGCAAGCGCGCACCAGTTGGGCCAGCTTGTGCAGGCCGTCGGGCGTTTTTTCGGAAAGCACCGGATCGGGCCAGCAGAAATTATCCAGGCCGGCCATCCGGTCAAATCTTCCGCCGGCGCTCACCGCGCGCCGCACGGCTTCATCAATGACCGAAGAAACCATGTGATAAGCGTCCAGATCGGAATAAAAAGGATTAATGCCTTCGGCCAGGACAATGCCCGCGTTGCTTCCGTATTCCACCCGCATGACCGTGGCGTCGGCCGGCACATCGCACATGACGCCGGTGAAGGGTTTTACAACGCTCAAGCCCTTGACCTCGCCGTCGTATTGCCGGCTTTTGAATTCTTTTGAGCACATATTCAAATCCGACAGCAAATCGCACAGGAGCGCGTTTTTATTTCCGGCATGAGGCGGTAAGTTTATGCTGACTTTCTTCGGCGGAGACCATTTTGCTTCCAAGCGCAGGATGGGACAGCCTTCATACAGAAAATCCATGTCCAGGCGTCCGATGATCCGTTCCTGGTAGCGGATGATGAAGGCGGGCGAATCGGTGAATGTGCCCAGGACAGTCGCCTCCACGTCGCGTCTTCTGGCCAGCTCAACAAACGGTTTGATTTTATCAGGGGCAACGGCCAGCGTCATGCGTTCCTGGGCCTCGGAAAGTAAAATCTCCCACGGCTTCAACCCCTCATATTTCAACGGAGCTTTTGAAAGATCAAGGTCGGCGCCGCCGCTCATGCGGCCCATTTCGCCGACCGAACAGCTTAATCCGCCGGCGCCGTTGTCGGTGATACAGCGGTAAAGTCCGAGACCGCGGGCTTCCATCAAAAATTCATACATTTTGCGCTGGGTGATGGGGTCGCCGATCTGGACGGCCTGCACGGGCGATTTCTCGCGCAGCTCTTCGGAGGAAAACGTGGCGCCGTGAATGCCGTCCTTGCCGATCCTTCCGCCCAGCATCACAATGGCGTCGCCCGGAAAAACTTCCTTGCGTTCCGATGGTCTTTTGCCCACTTTCACCGGAAGCAAGCCGACTGTGCCGCAAAAGACAAGCGGTTTGCCGGTATAGCGATCGTCAAATACTTCAAAACCGCGCATCCATGGAATGCCGCTCTGATTGCCGCCTTCAATGACGCCCTGATGGACCCCGTCCCTGATCCGGCGCGGATGCATCAAGCCCTCTGGTATTTTCCCCTTGAAGAAGGGCGAGCCGAGGCAGTAGCCCCAGACATTGCAGAGCAGATTGGCGCCCATGCCGGTCCCCATCGGGTCGCGGTTGACGCCGACAATGCCCGTCATGGCTCCGCCATACGGGTCAAGGGCGGAGGGACTGTTGTGGGTTTCAACTTTATAAACCAGGTGCAGGCGTTCGTTGAAGCGGATAATGCCGGCATTATCCTTGAACACGGAGACAAGCCAGCCGGCTGATTTGCTTATTTTTTCGGTGGAAGCGCGGATATAGGTCTTGAAAAGCGAGTCAATGTCTTCAACATGGCCATGCTCATCCGTGTATTTGATTTTTGCCGAAAAGATTTTGTGACTGCAATGCTCCGACCAGGTCTGGGCAATGCATTCCAGTTCCACATCGGTCGGCTGGCCGGGGAGTCCCAGCTTGTTGCGGGCGGAACGGACGGACGGGCTCTGGAAATAATCGCGGATGGCGCGCATTTCCTCCACCGAGAGCGAAAGGATGTTTTCGCGGCTGATTTTCAGCAAATCTTCGTCTTTACCGCTTAAATCATAAGTGCCGACCATGGGTTCGTTTTTTTCGTGAATGGCGGGTGCGGTTGTATCAACCGGCGCCTTTTTCCACTCCGTGGAGGAATAAATCGTAATGGTTTGAATCAGCTGGTTGGCCAGCAGGTCGGCCGCCAGTTTTTGCGCGCTGACCCGCGGCATTTTTTCCGACCGGATAAGATATTGCGTGGCGGTATAAACCTGGGCGTTTTCCGGGAGATGGCGGCCAAGGATGTCCTGCAGGGCCACGCGCGCGGTGCGGCCGACATTGTCGGTCACACCCGGCTTGTATCCGATCTCAATCAGCCAGTCAAATTTTTCCGGGGCCGAAAGGCGTCCGACGGCCGCCTGCTCAATGACCGGATCGCAAAAATGACGGCCGACCGACTCAATTTCGGCGGGGCTGAGTTCGGCGTCTATTTTGTAGACCGTCCTGGTTTGCACCGCCTTGAGGCGCAGTCCGAAATACTGGCGGGCCTTGAGAACAATGCCTTCACCGCGCGCATCGCGCGCTCCGTTTTTCAGGCCGATTTCAATGCGGTATGCCATAGCGTCTTGTCTTTCGTATCTCATATCTCGTGAAGCGTGTCGTGTAAAAATCTGAAAAACGACGCTTCACAAGGAACGCTTCACGTCGGTCTTATTCCCATTCAATCGTGGCCGGCGGCTTTGAACTGATGTCATAGACCACGCGGTTGATGCCCTTGACTTCGTTGATTATCCGGCTTGAAATCTTTGCCAGAAGGCGGGCCGGCAAACGCGCCCAGTCGGCCGTCATGCCGTCCTGGCTGGTGACGGCCCGCAGAACGCAGACATTTTCATAAGTCCGGCCGTCGCCCATTACCCCGACCGTTTTAACCGGCAGTAAAACGGCGAAGGACTGCCACAGTTCATGCGCAAATTTATAGCCGGCGATTTCCTCCTGAATAATCAAATCGGCTTTTTGCAGGATAGCGACCCGGTCGGCGGTAACTTCGCCGATGATGCGCACGGCCAGCCCCGGACCGGGGAACGGCTGGCGGTTGACAATTTCCGGCGGCAGGCCCAGTTCGCGGCCGACCGCGCGCGCTTCATCCTTGAAGAGCTCCCGCAAAGGTTCTATCAGCTTGAATTTGAGGTCCGGGGGCAGGCCGCCGACATTGTGATGACTTTTGATGGTGGCCGAAGGCCCGCCCAGGGGGGAAATGCTTTCAATCACATCCGGGTAAAGCGTGCCCTGGGCCAGATATTTCATCGGTCCGAATCGTTTTGCCTCGGCGCTGAAAACATCAATGAATCTTTTCCCGATAAGTTTGCGCTTCTTTTCCGGATCGGTCACGCCCTTCAGATCGTTCAGGAAGAGGTCCTCCGCGCGCGCCACGTGCAGATCAATTCCAAAATGCCGCCGGAATGTTTTATCAACCTGTTCAACCTCGCCGGTCCGCAGCAATCCGTTATCAACAAAAATACAGTGCAGCTGCGGGCCGATGGCCCGGTGGAGGAGCAAGGCCACCACCGAGGAATCAACGCCGCCGCTCAATCCGCAGATCACATGGTCCCTGCCGACTGTTTTTCTAATGGTCCCTATGCTGTCCTTGATAAACTGGGCTGTTTGCCATTTGCCCCGGCATTGGCAGACGGAAAAGACAAAGGAGCGCAAAATTTCGGCGCCGCGCGGCGTGTGAACGACCTCGGGATGAAACTGGAGGCCGTAAATTTTCCGGCGCGGGTGCGCCATGGCGGCTATTCTGCAGGTCGGCGTTGTCGCCAGGCAGCTGAAACCAGGCGGCATTTTTTCAACCTGGTCGCCGTGGCTCATCCAGACGGCCAGCCGTCCGGGCAGGCCGGAAAAAATCTTCTGCTTTCCGGTTACCGTCAGCCGGGCCGGGCCGTATTCCCGGGAACGCCCCGGTTTAACATGGCCGCCGAGCAGTTTGCCGATTAACTGCATGCCGTAACAGATGCCCAGGACCGGAATGCCGGTTTTGAAAATTTCAGGGTCGCATTCCGGGGCGTTTTGGTCAAAAACGCTTGAGGGCCCGCCGGACAAAATAATGCCCGCGGGCTTGCGGCGTTTAAGCTCACGGAGCGGTGTTTTGAAGGAAATTATCTCGGAATAAACATGCTGTTCGCGGATGCGGCGGGCGATCAGCTGGGTATATTGTGACCCGAAATCCAAAACGGCAATCCATTCGCGTTTATTCGTCATCTTTTCACCTGAGTTGTTTGAAACGAATATCAGAATCAAAGTTCCTTCGCAAGCGCTAATTACGCGTAATCCAAAAATATACTAGACAAACACCTGATTTCGGACTAAAAAACTTTGTTACGTTTAAGACATGATTCGTTTGCCAGAATTCCAAGGAACCAATGAAAATCAGTGTTCATGACCGGGACATTCTGCGAAAACTTGCGCAGCGGAAGGCCGAAATCGCGGCTTTGCCGATTCAGCAGGAACGCAAGAAAATGTGGGCGCGCCTGAACCGGCTGGAAAAAGTCAAGCCCATGGTCTGGCTGAATGAAACGCCCTGGCATGAAATGGGCGCCAGCGATCAATTGACCCTCCAAACCACCGGCGAATTCTGTCAGGGCATTGAAAACAGCCTGCGCCGGGAATTGTATCAATGGGACCATATGCAGGGCGACATGGTGGTTGAACCGGAGATTGACTGCTTGCTGGCCGTCACCAACACCGGGTTCGGGATAACAGAAGACGTTGAGGCGATCAAACAGGATCCGAACAGCAATATAAAATCCCGGCATTTCAGAATTCAAATCAAGGATGAGAAGGACCTTGAAAAAATAAAGGACCCGGTTGTTATCCATGACGCGAAACTTTCGGAGGAAATATTTCAAATCATGAACGGTATTTTTGACGGCATCATTGCCGTGCGCAAAGCCGGCGCGCGTGGCATCGGGATTGCGCCCTGGGACGCCTTGATTCGCTGGACCGGTGTGGAAGAGGCGCTGATTGACATGGCGTTGCGGCCTGACTATATTCACGCGCTTGTCAACCGGCTGATGGAAGCCCATCTGAAAATGCTTGATCAATATGAGGCGCTTGGCCTGTTGGCGTTGAACAATCTCAACGTGCGGATAGGGTCGGGCGCATACGGCTATACCGATGAGCTGCCGCCAAAAGGATTTGACCCGGCGCTGATCAAGACCGGCGATCTGTGGGGGAGTTCAACCGCCCAGATATTTTCCGATGTGTCGCCGGAAATGCACTGGGAGTTTGCGTTGCAATATGAAGTGCGCTGGCTGGAGCGGTTCGGCCTGAATTATTACGGCTGCTGCGAACCGCTGCACAATAAGCTGGAAATTCTCAAGCGCGTGCCGCGTTTGCGGAAAATATCGGTCAGCGCCTGGATGGATGTGAACAAGGCGGTGAAGGAGGCGGGCGGGAAATATGTCTTTTCGCTCAAGCCAAACCCCGCCTGCCTGGCCGAGGATAAGTGGCGTCCGGAGCTGGCGCGCAAAGAACTTGAGACCAAGCTGGAGATTATGCGGGGATGCCCGGTGGAAATCATCATGAAGGACATCAGCACGGTCCGTTATGAGCCGCAACGTCTGTGGGATTGGGCGGAAATCGCAATGGATGTGGCGGGAAAATACGCATGACAAACAAGGATAGAGCCGGCCTGCAGAAAATCAATCTGCTCAACCTGATCAAGACCGGGGCCTTCCGGTTCATTGACAGGAAAACGCCGTGGTTTCCCTACACCTCCGGCCAGATCGGGCCGTATTATATCCAGAGCATCTGCATTGAAAAGGACGGCGCCGGATACGCCCGGGCGGTTCAGTCATTGATGGCGTTAATCCGGGCGGAAATCGGAGCGTTTGACGTCATTTCCGGCGGCGAAACACGCGACTGGGACTTTTCCAATCCTGTGGCGGCCATGATGAAAAAGCCCCATGCCAAGCTGTATAAGGACGGCCGGTTGATCGGGGCCGATGTGGCGGGCAAAAAGGTCCTGCATGTGGCTGATTTGAATAATGAAGGCTCTTCGGTCCGCGATTATTGGAAGCCGATCGTGGAACAAAACAAAGGCAAATTCATCGCGGTTGTTGCATTCGTTGACCGCCTTGAAGACGGTTATGCTCTCTTTCAAAAAATGGGTCTGCCATGCTACTGCGTGGTGGCGCTGGATCAGACGGCCTGGGACATTATTCTCAAGGAAGGCTTTATTTCCCGCGCCGTGCATAAACAGCTGGTCGCCAGAATACGGGACCGCCGCCAGTGGGCCCTGAACGCCCTGCTTGATAACCCGGAATATTTCCATTATTTTTATACCAATGAGGCCACGCGCGCCAAGGCGTTGAAAATTATGAAGACATATGTAGAAATTAGTGATAAGCTTAAAAAAATAGTTTAAGGTATAAGAATTTCAATATTGCATTTATCCTCGACTGGATGTCATTCCCGCCTTGAGCGGGAATCCAGGATTAGGAAAATTAGTGTCTGGATTCCCGTTTTCACGGGAATGACAGAGCGGAAGTGAAATCTTAATTTTAATATCAATGCGCATTGACCCACATGTCCATTGCCGCGACGGACGGCAAAGTTACAAGGAAACGATTGAACATGTTTTCCGGCTCTGCGACCAGCAGGGCATAGACGTGATTTTTGACATGCCGAATATTGATCCGCCGGTTTTAAGGACCGCTGATCTGGAAGCGCGTCTGGCCCTGGTGCCAAAAAAAGATTCGCTCCGTTACCGTGTTTTCCTCGGCGCGACCCCGGATGAAAATCAATTGCAAGAGGCGGCAGCGCTGGCCAAAGAATGCCCGCAGGTGGTTGGGATAAAAATGTATGCCGGCCAGTCGGTCGGCCCGCTGGGCGTTTGCGCGGAAAAAGACCAGCGGAAAATTTACGAAGTCCTTGCCGCGCTTGACTACCGCGGCGTCCTGGCCGTTCATTGCGAGAAGGAAAGCATGTGCCGGAATGATTTTGATCCGCAAAAACCGTCCAGTCATTGCCGTTGCCGGCCCCCTGAGGCGGAAACCATGGCCATTGAGGATCAGATCAAGTTCGTGCGCGCTTCCGGATTTCGCGGCTTTCTGCATGTCTGCCATGTGTCGGCCGCCTCCTCCGTTGCTCTGATCAAATCCGTGCGGGCGGAAATTAAAATCACCTGCGGGGTCACGCCCCATCATCTTCTATGGGCCAGCACGCAGATGAATAACCGGGAGGGACTGCTCTACAAGGTAAATCCGCCCCTGCGTGAAATGAATGATTGCATCGCCCTGCGCCAGGCGCTTAAAGCGGGCGATATTGACTGGATTGAAACCGACCACGCCCCGCATCCGATCAGCGAAAAGCTTTACCCGCCTTATGCTTCCGGTTATCCTTCCATCTGTCTGTATGGCGATCTGGTGGATAATGTCCTCCCGCTCTGGGGGTTTGATAAAGACATGATTAAAAATGTTACTTGCGGCAATATAAAACAAGTTTTTAAACATTAGACGTCAGACTTTCTTGTCATTCCCGCGCAGGCGGGAATCCAGTATTTAATTTTCTGGATTCCCGATTCCGCCTGTGGCGGATCAGGGATGACTTCTGGTTACATTGAAAGGGGATTCATGACATGACCATTAAAGATTTAATTGGCGAAAAGGTCGGCATTTGCGTTTCCGGCGGGCTGGACAGCCGGACTATTACGAAAAAACTGACCGAGACGGGGATAAAGGTCCTCTGCTTTACGGCCGACCTCGCCCAGCCGGATGAGTCTGACATCCGCCAGATCCGGAAAAGGATGGCGGTCTGCGGGACCGAGACGGTGATTGTGGACCTCAAAGATGAGATGGCCGCGGCCTGCTTTCAGGTTATCAAGGCCCAGGCAAAATATGACGGCGGCTACTGGAACACAACCGGGATCGCGCGCGCGGTGACCGTGCGCGGCCTTTTGCCGGAAATGCTCAAACGCGGCTGCACCGTTCTGGCGCATGGCGCCACCGGCCGCGGCAATGATCAGGTGCGCTTTGAACGCTATGCCAATGTGCTGGCCCCGGCCATGAAGGTTTATGCGCCCTGGCGCGATCCCCAACTGCTGGCTGAATTTCCGGGCCGGAAACAAATGGCCGCTTATTTGAACAGGTTCGGCATTGCGGCTTTTGCCGGCGGCCGGAAAAGATATTCCACGGATGCAAACCTGGCCGGGCTTTCGCATGAAGCCGAGGACCTGGAAAGCCTGCGGACGCCGTGCACGATCGTCAAGCCCGCCATGGGCGTCTGGCCGCATGATGCGCCGGAAAGAATGGAAAAATTCACGGTGGTCTTCAAAAATGGACACGCGCTGCAAATTAATCAGAAGCGAGTCCATCCGCTGGAAGCCATGCGGCTGGCCAACAAGATCGGCGGCAGAAACGGCATCGGATTGAAACATGCGCTTGAAAACCGGATCATCGGCACGAAAAGCCGCGGGGTTTATGAGGCGCCCGGCATGGAACTGCTCGGGCGCTGTCTGGAGTTCGTTTACCAGGCGGTCATGGACCGCCGCGCGACCCAGCTTTTTCAGCAGTTATCCGCGCTGGTGGCCGGGCAAATCTATGACGGACGCTATTTTGATCCGGCCACCAACGCGGCCCGGCAGGCCATTGATGCGCTCGCCCGGCCGGCTTCCGCCATGGTCCAGGTCGGACTTTACAAGGGAAATATTTATTTCCAGAAACTTGCCAATTGCCCGGCTTCCATCTACAACGAGGCGGATTCATCCATGGAAGAGAGCGCCGGCTTAAACCCGGTCAGTTCGCAGGGCTTTGTTGAAATCCAGGGCGTGGAAGCGCGCGCCCTGGCCAGGGCCGGACAGATCAAAAGTGTAGAATGCAGAATGAAGAATGCAGAATGAAGAATGCAGAATGAAGAATGCAGAATAAAAGGAAAATTTTTATGGCAAGGGAACCCAACTTTGACAATCTGCTGGCGGTATTGCAGCGGTCGCGGCCGGACCGTCCGACCTTGTTTGAATTTTTTTTGAACGAACGCCTTTATAAAAGGCTGGCGGGGCCGGCTTATACCGAAAAAACTGATTTATTGTCCCGTTACCGCATGCTCATCGCCGCGTTTGCCAATGCCGGTTATGACTACGCGACTGTTTCCGGGTCCGCCTTTTCCTTTGAAATCGGCCGGCACGATCAGGCGCGCACCATTTCCCTGAATCAGAATCCGTTGATCACCGACCGGAAAAGCTTTGCGGCCTATCCGTGGCATGATCCGGAAAACTTTGATTATTCGTCCCTGCAGGAAATTGCCCCGGATTTGCCGAAGGGGATGCGTCTTATCGTCTGCGGGCCGGGGGGCGTGCTGGAAAATGCCATCAGCATCGTTGGTTACGATAATTTATGCATGCTGCTTTACGATGACCCGCAACTGGTCGCCGATATTTTTGAAAATGTCGCCGAAAGAATTATCCGTCATTACCGCAAATGCGTCGCATACAAAACCGTGGGGGCGTGTATTTCCAACGACGACTGGGGGTTCAAAACCCAGACCATGCTTTCCCTGGCGCATATGCGCCAATATGTTTTTCCCTGGCACAAGCGCATCGTGGAAACGATCCACGCCGCCGGCCGGCCGGTGATTCTCCATTCCTGCGGCAAGGCCGATGCAATCATGGACGAAATCATCAATGACATGCGCTATGACGGCAAGCATTCCTTTGAGGATGCGATTATGCCCGTGGAGGAGGCCTATCGGAATTGGGGAGGAAAAATCGCGATCCTCGGCGGCCTTGATCTTGATTTTGTCTGCCGCGCTTCGCCGGCCGCCATTGAAAAACGCGCCCGGGCCATGCTGGAACTGGCCGCGCACAAGGGCGGTTATGCGCTGGGCACCGGCAACAGCGTGCCTGATTATGTTGATGATGAAAAATATTTTGCCTTGATTGATGTGGTCAGGAAAGGCTGAAAAAAAACATGCAAAAGAAAACAAACATTCAAAAAGCGCTCAAACGAAAATATCCCGAACAGATTGTCCTGGTCACCACCAAAAAACCAGAAGGCGGCGCCAACGTCATGGCCGTGGGGTGGGTGGCAATAGCTTCGGAAGAACCGCTGATGTTCATGCTCGGCATAGATGACGGCGCCTATACCTATGAGCTTGTCAAAAAAAACAGGGAGTTTGTGGTTGCCTTTCCAAACGAAAAAATGGCCAGGGAAGTGCTCATGGTCGGCACCCGGCATGGCCGGGGACGCGATAAAATCTCCGAAAGCGGCCTGCGCATCCAGCCGGCGGATAAAATCAAAGCACCGTTGCTGGCCGATGCGGTGGCCAATTTTGAGTGCCGGCTTGTCTGCATCTACCAGCCGGGCGACTGCCCGCTGATCATCGGCAAGGTGGTCGCCGCCAGCGAGAATAAAAAAGCCGGCTTGAGGCGTCTTTATACGGTCCGCGCCGGCTACAAGCTGTCGGGGGTAAGACCGTTGCGCAAAAGCTAACCGGCCGCCTTGCCAATCTGCCGGAAAAGATTTGTAATTAATCCGGCGCCGTTGTATTATTCTTGGAATTGGTTTTGGCGGAGCAGCTATGTTTAGAACCATAAAACATAAGATTTTCTGGGTTTTTCTTGTCCTGGTTTTGACGGTTAACCTGGTCGTGGGCGCGAAAATCGCCTCGCAGAACAGCAAGGACATTGATTCCAGCGAAGTGGCTTTTGAAAAAATGCAGCTCCTCGCGGAGGTCCTGCTGCAGATACGGCGCAGTTACGTTGACGAGGATAAAACCCAGTACAAGGACCTGATCTATGGCGCCTTGAAGGGCATGCTGCAATCGCTGGACCCGCACAGCCAGTTCATGGAGCCCGCCACGTTTGAGGACATGAAAAACGACACGGCCGGCGAGTTCGGCGGCCTGGGAATCGTGATCGGCATGCGCGACGGCATCCTCACCGTCATTGCCCCCATGGAGGATACGCCGGCCTATCGGGCGGGCATTTTGCACGGGGACAAGATCATTGCCATTGAGGGCGAATCCACGGAAAACATGAATATGCAAGAAGCGGTCAAAAAAATGCGCGGGGAACCGGGGACAAAGGTAAAAATCAAAATCATGCGCGTCAAGCCCCAGGAAATAAAGGAGCTGGAAATCGTGCGGGCCATCATCAAGGTGGACAGCGTCAAGGGCGTAAAAATGCTTGATGATCACATCGGCTATGTCCGCATCACCCAGTTTAACGAGCCGACCGCCAGTGCCCTGCAAAAGGCGCTGGAAACCCTGCTGGCCCAGGGCATGCAAGCGCTGATTCTGGATTTGCGCAACAACCCCGGCGGACTGCTCAATTCGGCCGTTGAAGTTTCGCAGAAATTCCTGAAGGGCGGCGAAAAAATTGTTTCAACGAAGGGGCGGCCGGGGGCGGGGGTGCAGACCCAGTACGCCTCGCGCGGCAAATATCATTATACTGATTTTCCCATGGTTATTCTGGTCAATGGCGGCAGCGCCAGCGCCTCCGAAATAGTCGCCGGCGCTCTGCAGGATCACAAGCGGGCCATTCTGCTGGGGGAAAAAACATTCGGCAAGGGCTCGGTGCAGAGCGTCATGTCCCTTGATGACGGCTCCGCCATCCGTTTGACCACGGCCAAATATTACACGCCCAATGAACGCATGATCCACGAAAAGGGAATTGAACCTGACATTTATATTCCCATGTCAATGGAGCAGTGGCAAAAAGTGCTGCTCAAAAGGTCGCGCGATGAGTTTGGCGATGTGGGCGAGGATGAGACCAAGCTTGACCTGTCTAACGCGGTTGATGTCCAACTTGAGCGGGCCATGGATGTCCTGAAGGCTGTGCAGTGCTTCCAGTCGCATTACAAGGTGGCCATGACAGACAATTAGAAGGAAAGTTTTTCCTCCTTCAGTCTTCAGCCTATTCCATACCATGAACATCCTCGGCATTGAGACATCCTGCGATGAAACGGCCGCCGCGGTGGTCTCCCATGGCCGCCGGGTTCTTTCCAGCATTGTCTTCAGTCAAACCGCCTTGCATCGGCCTTACGGCGGCGTTGTCCCTGAGATCGCCTCCCGCAATCATGTTGAATATTTACCCGGCATTGTTGAAAGCGCTGTGGCGGAAGCCGGGCTTTCTCCTGATGGCTCAGCCGGCGGCGGAGCCTGGAAACAGATTGACGCGGTGGCGGCGACCTACGGACCCGGTCTGGCAAGCTCTTTGCTGGTGGGTTTGACAACCGGCAGGGCGCTGGCCATGCGCCTTGGGGTTCCCTTTATCGCCGTCAATCATCTTGAGGCGCATCTTTATGCCCCTTTTTTAACGGCGGATGCGCCGGCTATGGAACCTCTTTGTCCCTTTGTGGCGCTGATTGTGTCCGGCGGGCATACCTGTCTGGTGCGGGTGGATGGTCTTGGCAGGTATCGCCTGCTCGGCACAACCTGCGATGACGCCGCCGGCGAGGTTTTTGACAAGGGCGCCAAACTGCTGGGACTCGGTTATCCGGGCGGGCCGGAGATAAACAAACTCGCCGCAAACGGAAGAATCAATGCGGTTTCATTTCCCCGCGGACGTCTGGCGGCCGATGCGCTTATCGGCGGGCTGAGCGGCGACTTGTGCTTCAGTTTCAGCGGACTCAAGACAGCCCTGATGTATTTTCTCAAAACGCACTCGCCGGATGACCCGGCCTGTCCTCTGAAAGATATTACCGCAAGCTATCAGGAGGCTATCATTGATGCGCTCTGTGACCGCCTGATTCTGGCCGCCCGGCGGGAGAACGTCCAATGCGTGGCAGCGGCGGGCGGCGTTTCGGTAAATACGCGCCTGAGGGACAAACTCTCGGCCCTTGCCAAATCAACGGGACTCAGCGTTGTCTTTGCCGAACCGCAATACTGCCTGGATAATGCGGCCATGGTGGCCGGCCTGGCGGGAACGGGGCAGGGGATCAGCGGGGATGAAGCCTGGCAGGTGGATGTCTGCCCGGATCTAAGCATAGGCCTTCCTGAAGAGTCTAAAACACATTGTGAAACATGCGCGCGATGATGGGCCCAAGCATGATAAGAAAAACAACGGGAAAGATAAAAGCCACCAGCGGAAAGAGCATCTTGACCGGCGCTTCATTGGCCAGCTTTTCGGCGCGCATGAAACGCTTGGCCCTGATCTCCCCCGATTGAATCCGCAGGATTGAGCCGATGCTCACCCCCATTTCGTCGGCCTGGACCAGGGCGTTGACGAGCGATTGAATGTCCGGCTGGCGAATGCGCTCGGCCATGCTCAGCAGGGCATGGCGCCGGGTTTTGCCCAGTTGAATTTCAAAGAGCATCCGTGAAAACTCTTCGGCAATGGCGTCCGGGGCGCGCTTGGCCACGATGTTCTTCAGGGCCGTCATGAAATCAAGCCCGGCTTCAACCGAGAGCGTCAGGAGATCAATGACATAGGGCAGGGCCTTCATGATTTGCCGGTGCCGCAGGGCAATGGCCTGCTTAAGCCACAGCCCGGGATAAAACGCGCACCAGATGATGATCGCAAAGGCGAAGATCAGGCCGTGCATCCCCGCGTGTCCCGCCATGCGCTGTTGGGCCAGCATAAAAACTGCGGCGCAAAACGTGGCCAGAAACGGCCCGATCACCAGCGGCATTAAAACGCGCAGGGATAAAAATTCCTCCGGGGCGACAAGGTCGTCAAACCCGCCGGAGACGAGCGCCGTGGAAACGCGCGCGCGCATCCGCTGAAAGCGCGGCTTCTTGAAATAATTTGCCAGGACGGGCGCCAGCGGCAGGAGAATCCTGAAAATAAAAGGCAGGCGGCGCTCCTGGCGGCGTCCATCCGCCAGGGTGACGTAAGTTATGGCCGAGGCCGCATGGGCGACATGCCAGACAAGTCCGGCCAGAAATACGCCGGCCAGCGCGGCCAGGCCGGTCTCAATGACAATATTTATAAGGCTGCTCATTAGATATCAATATTGATTATTTTTCTGATCATCAATGCCCCGATTATTTCCAGAACAAGGGCCACAAAGGCAATGATGATCCCCAAGGGGGAAGTGAAAAACGAAACCATCATTTTCGGGTCAAGGAGAAACATGGCGGCCATCAGGAACACCGGCATGATGCCGACCACAATGCCCTGCAGGCGCCCCTGGGAGGTGAGCGCGGTGATTCGTTTTTGAATTCTCATCCGTTCCCTGATCATGGCGGATATTTTGTCAAATACTTCCGTCAGATTGCCGCCGGTCTGCCGCGCAATCTCAATGGCCCGGATCATGATGGTCAAATCTTCACAGTTGATCCGGGTGTTGAGATTGGCCAGCGCATCTTCAAATTTCACGCCCAGCCTCGTTTCCTGGAGGAAGAGGTTGAATTCCTGCGAAATGGGGGTAAGGTTCTGGCGGACGATATGTTCAAAAGCCTGGATAATGCTTGCGCCGGAACGCAGGGCATTGCTCATGGTCATGAGCGCGTCCACCAATTGTTCGTTGAATTGTTCCGCGCGGCGGCGTTTGAGCAGCGCCAGATACCAGCGGGGCAGGTTGAGCGCCAGGCCGGCGGCCAGGGCGCCGAAAAAAAACCCTCTTATCGTTCCGGCCGTGGAGCTGAAATCTCCGGTAAGAAAAAAAAGGAGCAGAAAGGCGGCCACGGCTGCGGCCCAGGCCAGTTCTGAAATGCGGCGCGGCGGAATAAACAGAAAAATATCGGCAAATTGCCGCGAGGTTTCCTCGGTATAGACCTTGTTGTAAGTTTCCGTGCCGGACTGGATGATCCCGATAATATAATATGCCAGGCCGCTGAAACAGATCAGATAAAGGAGAGGAATGGCATAGGCTGAAAACATGATTTTTTCTTCTGATATTTGTTTTTTCTATTAAGTTCTGACCGCCTGCCCGCCCGCCTGCATCGGCTGGGCCGAAAGCACTGCGGGCAGGCAATGCTGCGCATAGCGCTGCAGGCGGGCTGGCCTCTGACTTCTTCCGGTTCAAAGCGGGATGAACATGCTCCGGTCAATTGACAGGCCGCGGATGCCGATTTCCTCTATAAAGGTGGGCACGGAACCGGTTGCCTTAAAGGCGCCCTGGACCTTGCCGTTGTGATCAATGCCGCTTTGCGTGAAAACGAAAATATCCTGCATGGTGATGCGGTCCCCCTCCTGGCCGGAGGCTTCCGTTATGTGGGTCACCTTGCGCGAGCCGTCGCTCATGCGGGCGGTGTGGATGATCAGGTGAACGGCCGAGGCGATCTGTTCGCGGATGGCCCGGGCAGGCAGGTCAACGCCCGACATCAGGGTCATGGTTTCCAGGCGGGCAATGACGTCCCGTGGCGAGTTGGCGTGCACCGTGGTGATGGAGCCGTCGTGGCCGGTGTTCATGGCCTGCAGCATATCCAGGGCCTCGCCGCCGCGGCACTCGCCGATGACAATCCGGTCGGGCCGCATCCGCAAAGCATTGCGGAGAAGATCGCGGATCGCTATGGCCCCGCGCCCTTCAATATTGGGCGGCCTGGATTCCAGGCGGACAACATGCGGCTGGGTCAGGCGCAGTTCAGCCGCATCTTCAATGGTGACGATCCGTTCGTTTTCCGGCAGGAAGGAACTGAGCACATTGAGAAAAGTGGTTTTCCCCGAGCCTGTTCCGCCGGAGACGATGATGTTTTTGCGCAGTAACACGCAGACATGGAGAAATTCGGCCATTTCCGACTGAATGGTTCCAAAACGTATCAGGTCGCTCATGGTCAGCGGTTCCTTGGAAAATTTGCGGATGGTGAGGCAGGGACCGTTCAGCGCCAGCGGGGGGATAATCGCGTTGACCCGCGAACCGTCTTTCAAACGGGCGTCAACATACGGCTGGCTTTCATCAATCCGCCGGCCGAGCGGGGCCACAATCCTTTCAATAATGGCCAGGACCGAGCTGTCGTCCATGAACATCAGGTCGCTTTGGAGCAGTTTGCCGTTCTTTTCAATGAAGACCTGGTCGTTGCTGTTGACCATTATTTCCGTGATTTCCGGATCGGCCAGCAGGTCTTCCAATGGCCCGAGCCCGACCGCTTCATCAAAGATTTCCTTGATCAGCGCCTTGGCGTCAATCCAGTCGGGGAGGCGGTCGCGCACTTCCTTGACAATTTCTTCCAACGTTTCATGCGTGCGGCGGTGCAGTTCCTCCTCCTTGACATGGGTGGTGGTCAGCCGTTTCATGTCCAGCCTTTCCAGCAGGGCGGAATGGATTTGTCTTTTGATTTCGCATTTCTGGAGGCGCAGATTATGTTCCGGTTCGCCGGACTGCGGCGCCTTGCCGTGGATCGGCTGGGATTCGCCCGCTTTCTGCTTGGAGGAAATCATCTGGGTCACGGCCGCGGAAGGCTGGACAATCATCAGGCAGGGGCCGATGCGGATCGTCTGGCCGGGTGAATAAGCCGTCCGTCCGCGCACCTTGACGCCGTTGATGAATGTGCCGCCCCGGCTGTTGAGGTCTTCCACCCAGAAACCGTCGCGGTAAAAAATAAGGATCGCATGCCGTTCGTCAATGGCCTGGTCGGGAATGACAATTTTATTTCCCTTTTCCGAGCCGACCGGATAGACGCCGAACCCGATCTCATAAATGTCCGGCGCGTGGTCCGGCCGCCGGATTTCAAGCTTGATGACGTCGGAGGTTTTCTTTTCGTCGCTCATATATTCTTCTTATGACGTATATCGCGTTGTCGGATGATGTTCAAATCCGGCAGTTCTTTCTGGAGATGGTCAAAGTTGACCGCGGGCATGTTGGTGATATAGGTGACATCGGCCGGATTGCGAAGCGCCAGGCTCAATTTGCCCCTGACCGACTGGGCAAAGACCAGCAATTCCGCCTCCTGCGGGGTAACCTCAAAGGTGATGGTATTGTATCCCCGCGGGGCCCTTTCGGGGCGGGCTTTGTCGGCCGTGGTCTGGCCCGTGGCCAGGATGGTCACATCCTGCAGAACGGTGAGGGTGACGGTCTCCACCGTCGCGGCGGCGGCGGCCGATGGAAAAGAAAATGTCCCGAGGATATCCACATGGTCATTGGGCTTGATCATGGCGCTGACCGAAGAAACGGCGTCAACCGATATGGAAACCGCCCGCATGGAAGGATTGATCATTTCCGCCAGGCCGGCTTCGCCCTTGAAAGGAACATCAACGTCCGACCAGAGGATCGGATCGCCGCGGTTGATATTATAAAGCAGTTTTTTGTCAATAATTTCACGGACCGATTCGGGCAGAACGGCCCGGGCGCCGACATTGCTTTGAAAAACAAGCGCTTTGGCCAGGTCGGAGTTTTTCAGGACAGTGCCCGCCGGAAGCTCGCGCTCGGCCACGACGACGAAAATTCTTTTGGCGCCGCCGAGAATACGCTCGCGCTCATGCCGCAGATAATTGCCGGTCAGCCAGAAAGCCGCAAGTCCGGCCGCAATGGAAACGAGCAGGATGATTTTTTGCTTCATAATGTTCTCCGTTATTGTCCATTTTTTTCTTTATGCAGAATGGTAACACAGGTTTTGTTTTCGCGCAAGGCCGGCCCTGCCAGAACCGTGCACAAGGCCTCCCCGCGCCGGAAAATCAAGAAGCGCTGTTTTGCGTTGCCGCTGTCTCCGGCCGGGCTCGCCTGCTGCCATCCGTGCCGGGACAATTTTGCGGCAATTTCGGCGATGACAGTTTCCGGCGCGGCATCGGTCAGGCGGGTTTCCAGCATGGCCCCGGTTTCCTCGTTTTTAATTGTCGTTTCCACCCTGCTTCCGGGAAGCAGGGCATAGTCGGAAAAAATGCCTGGCGGAGGAACGGCGGTTGTTTTTGAAAGTCCGGTCGCCGGCTGTGAAAAAACAAAGATCAGGGATTTGTCCTGGCCGGGCATGGCCAGGGCCAGCAGGCGCGTGAGCCGGCCGCCGGCGGCGGCCGAGAGATAGAAAAATTTCTCGTTTTCCATGCCGGCTGCTCCAAAACTCTGTTTGAGCCTTGTTTTCACCAGCGCCAGCGGCTCATCGCATCCGTGGATGGAAAGCGCGGCCGGCGCGCCATTGACGTTCATGGACGCCTGATATATCCGGCGCCAGGCAGCGGTGGTCTCAAACACCGGGGAACCCTTTGCCAGCAGACGGTTCAGAAAGACTTTGCCGGAAGACGTAAACGGCAGAAAGAGCAGGGCAGAGAGAGCGATGACCAAGGACAGTCTGAGTTTTCCGGGGCGCGATAATTTAGAAAATAGTTTCAATATATTCCTCCTGCCCATACCAGCCAGGCTTCGCTTTCCACGGAAATGGAGGGCTCCCTGCTGAACAAACGGCTGACCGCCGGAATGCCGGATAAATTGACGGCCACGCTTTCCTGGCCTTTCACGGGATAAAATTCGTTTAAGGGGGTGGGGGCCTCTTGCAATTTACTGATGGCATTGGTCGGCAGCGGGGAGACTTCCTCCAGTCCGGCATGGACGGTAATGCCGCCGATCAGTGATATGGCGGTTCCGTCAATGTCCGGCTCATCGTCATGGGTGTAACGCAGGTTGTCGGCGCCCGCCTCCCAGTCCGATATGAATTTTGCGTCAGGCGGGCTTTGGTAAACAAGGTCAAGGGCGAGCGAGCCGGCCATGGCGCGCGCGGTTGTCATGCTCTGCGTATGGGCCCATTCCATTCTGCCAAGCAGGATTGCGCCGATGATAATTGCCATGATGGCGACCAGCGCGATCGTGAATTCAATCATGGCCTGCCCGCCGTTCGTAATTTTTGATTTGCGATTTTTGGTTTGCGATTTGAAATCCAAAATCCAAAATCCAAAATCCAAAATTATCTTCTGCTTCATCATTTCAGTGTCCCCTCCGCGTGCCGCCCCCGGGACCGGGGCCCGGGCCGAACGTTTCACAGGAATGGTTTGTATCGTTCAGCCAGTCAATGCCGGCCTGGCGCAAGGCGGAATTCTCCCAGGCAATGAGCTGTTGGCAATACCAGCAGTCGGCTTCCAGCCCAGCCGGGCCGTTCTCAATATAGACCGGCAAATGGTCCTCAATATGTTCGCGCCAGCCCAGGTCATAAGCGCCGCCGCTCGGCGATGAGGAGGCGTCCACCGGGATCAGACGGACATCGTGGAAGGCGGGCAGAACGAGCCGATAGGCATCCGGTCTGATTTGTGTTCCGTCATCGGCGGTTAAATAACCGAAAGGCTTTGCCGCGGCCGTGCAGGAAATTTGCCGGCCGGATGAGGCGGGCATATGCCGTTCCGAGACGGCTTCAATGCGCGTGACTGCGTCGGCGCCCGTGTAATCATATTGCGGTTTGACTTGTTTTTCGGGAAAAATGGGAAAGGAAGAATCTTTCATAATCGCCCACTCGCCCCATTTTGTGGGTTGGTAGACGAACCAGGTCGCCGCGCTGGTTGCGACAAAGTTGCTGACCGCCTGCGGATCCAGCCCCCTTGCTTCTCTTATCTCGTTCATTTTTGCGACCGTTGAATCCCCGCCGGGAAGGGGAGCAAAAGTTGTCAATCCAAGGCCGTAGACTTCGCTGTTTTCCGGCTGGGTTTCCGGGATTTGGGGCGGCAAAGCCGGCCAAGATTGATAATCGGTGTAGGTTTGCAGGAGTGTCAACGCATACCAGTAAAACCAGCACCAGTCCCGGCCGGCGACGGCATCATAAAAATCCATGGTCAGAAGGGTATGACCGGCGGAGTAATCCGTGTAAAAACAGGTGTTATCCGGTCCCGCGGCCACGCCGCTCTCCGCGATGTTCATGAGCATCGCTCCGTATTCGTTCCAGCAGTCAGCGTATGGTTCGGCAAAGACGGCGTGGTAGTCGGCAAGCACGGCGTTGGCATGGGCGGCGAGGCGTTCGCCGAAAGACGGATTGACATATATGCCGTTATTTTTGGCGGCCTGCTGGGAGGCCGCCAGCGCGATCATCGGGCCAACGTAACACAGCCTGGCCTGGGTTTCCGCGATCTGCCGGGCCGCCTCGCCCGCGCCGGCGCTTAAGGCAACGGCCTGCATGATGTTCAGGTCGCCGATCAGATTCAGGGTTATGCCCTGCCAGCGGGCGGCGGCCAGCGCCGAAGCATCGGCCGCGTTCTGCGAGCGCAGCTTGAGATGAATGACGTTGTGCAGGTCAAAATTCCAGATGAGCACAATGGAAAGTAACAAGAGAACCATGAGCAGAAAAATCATGACCTGCCCGCCCACATCGCTGCGCGAAGTGCTGCGGGTAAACCCGCCACAATGCCTGCCCGCAATGCTATCCGCCACCGGCGGGTTGCAGGCGGGCGAAGCTTTGGGCGAGGCCTGCCCGCCGCAGGAAGAAATGTAGAATCCGCCGTCGCTCAAAGAGCTATGGCGGACAAGTGTAGAAGGCCGAAGGCAGAATGACGGACGAAAAATGCCAAACTGAACGCCAAATCGCCAAAATCTGACTCTTCGACCTCCAACCTCTGATTCTTTAATTCTACATTCTACATTCTGCATTCTGCATTTCCTTAGGGTTCAAGATACAACGCCGCGTGATTATCCAGCAGGAGATCGGTGCCGATCGGGATTGAATCGCCGTTGTAAAATGCGCCAAACATGGCGGGGAAATATCGCAGGGGCAAATCCTGGGAAACGGAGAATTGGAGAAGAAGACTGCGGTCGTCCGTATAACTGTAATTTATTGTTTCCCAGTCTTCATATTGCAGAATGCCGTCCAGCATGTGCCATTCGGCGCCCAGATAAAGCGGAATCCTTCCGCGCTCCATGACCATTTGGCCAAGCGGTCCGCCGGAAAATTCCGGGAAAGTCATTTTCCCGGCATTGGGGATGGTCCCGACCAGGACCGATTTCATCACCATAAAATCGTTGAACCCGACCGTCTTGGCCCGCGCGCCGCGGGCGCAGGCATAAGCGGCAATTTCCTTCGCCGCATAAAGCTGGGAAAGCTGAAAAAGTCCGGCCAGTATCAGGCAGATGAGCGCAATAACCAGCGAGGACTCAATCAGCGCCTGCCCGGAGTTGGCCCGCCGGCTTCGCCGGGGGCAAAGAAAGGTAGAATGCAGTCTGCCCGAGCTCGGCCAGGGAATGTAGAATGAAGAACGAATGAACGGAATCAGAAAATTCTGCATTCTACCTTCTGCATTCTGCATTTTCTTTAATTTCCCTGGCCGGAGCCCAGGGTTTTCAGATAATCAACGGACTTTGTTTCCGTTGCGCTGTCAACTTCAGACTGGTCGCCGCCCAGTTCGGTTACAGCGCCGCCGATCATTTTCCTGATCTGATCGCCAAAAAGGCCGAAAACAGCCAGGGCCGCCAGCGCAATGATGGCGACGATGATAATATATTCCGTCATGGTCTGGCCTGCGCGCGATTTTCTGTTTATTTTCAAATGAATATCCTCCTTTTTTTCCTATGGGAGGGACGGCATTCTGCCGTCCGTGGCGGGCAACATGCCCGCCCTCCCTCGTTTTGAAATTCCAATATTTCAGGGATAGTCAGAGGCAATTATGGACAGCAGACGTTCGCCGTAATCGCCGAACGTTGTCATGAAAAGCGCCGTAATCACCACCAACGCAATCAAAACCCCGGTTACGATAACATATTCAACCGAGGCCTGCCCGCCGCTCCGGTTCCAATCAATTTTTGTCATGTCCATGCAAGCTTTTATTTATTCAAAAAAATATCACAATAAAAATTCAAAAGCAAGGGGAATATGGGATTCGCTTCATGGCTGCGTCATGCTCGATTCTTGACGTGCATAACGGCTCAGCCGGCTCCCTTCGCTCGGAAGCTTCGGCGGGCCAGGGAGTCTTTGCCCTACCTGTTTCGGCTATATTCTGGGCGGGTAGGGCGAACCGTCCCGGTGAGCCGTGCGCATGACACAGCCATGGAGATTCGCTGGCCCGTGGGGTGTTTTTTTAAGCAAAACTTGACTTTATCTTGTTGAGCGGGCAATAATATAAAATTTCGGGCGGTTAGCTCAACTGGCAGAGCGCCACCCTTACACGGTGGATGTTACAGGTTCAAATCCTGTACCGCCCATACAGGTGGTTCCCAGCCGCAGGCTGGTCCGCCTTTGGCGGAAAATCCTGTACCGCCCATCCGCCTTCGTTCGCCTGCGGGGCAACTACGGCGGACAAGTCCGTTTGCGTTCGCCGGCGAAGGATGATTGATGAAAGACTGGCTGATTATTGACGGTTATAACCTGCTTCATCAGATTTCAGCCGGTTCCATGCATGGTGATATTGCCCGCCTTAGAAAAGACCTCCTCCTCAAACTAGAACCGCTGAAGGATATTTTTGCCCGGCGGATAACAGTTGTCTTTGACGGTCAACTGGAAGAAACGCAGGACAAACCGAAGGAAAGCGAGGTGATTGAAGTCATTTATGCGCCGCCGGACCGAAGCGCCGACAGCGTCATAGAGAGCCTTGTTTGGCAGGCGGCACATCCGGAAAATATTCTCGTGGTAACCTCCGACCGTCTTGAACGCAATGCGGTCAGCGCCAGCGGCGCCGACACGGTCGCCTCTTCCATCTTTATTGCGACCATTAAAGAGCAGACCGGTTATTTGATCTCCCGGATTGAGAAAATCAACAAAAAGCGCGAAAATATCACCTTGGGCGACTTCTTTCCGAAGCAAAAAAATGACTGAAGATTGTTTTCTCTATAAGTTATTATTCATAAAGGTTTAATTTGTTTTTTACTACAGATTGTAGTTGCAATTTTTGAAACCGCATGTTATAGTGGTCGGCAAATTGTTAATAAATTGTCAATAACCTGTATAATGGGAAGGCCACATGCGTCTTAAAAGTTTGGAATTAGTTGGATTCAAAAGCTTTGCCAACCAAACTGTTCTTGAATTCGGAGAAGGTGTTTCCGCCATTGTCGGTCCGAATGGTTGCGGAAAAAGCAATGTTTCGGATGCCATCCGCTGGGTGCTTGGCGAGCAAAGCGCCCGTCTTCTGCGCGGCGTGAAAATGGAAGACTGCATTTTTAACGGCACCGACATAATCTCGCCCAAAAACATGGCCGAAGTAAGCTTGACGCTGACTGATTGCGAGCAGATTCTGGGCACTGAGTATCATGAGATGACCGTCACGCGCCGCGTGTTCCGCTCGGGAGAAGGCCAGTATTTTATCAACAAGACCCCCTGCCGTCTGAAAGATATTCAGCGGCTATTCATGGATACCGGACTGGGCTCAAATTCATATTCCGTGATGGAGCAGGGGAAAATAGACCTTATCCTGCGGGCGCGGCCCGAGGACCGCCGGGAAGTATTTGAAGAGGCCAGCGGCATCACCAAGTACAAAGCCGATAAGCGCGAAGCCTTGCGCAAACTGGAGCAGACCGAAAACAACCTGCTGCGCCTGGCGGACATCATCAAAGAGGTCAAACGCCAGATTATTTCCATTCAGCGCCAGGCCGGCAAAGCCGAGCGCTATAAAAAGATGTTTGAAGAACTGCGGGTCTATGACGTTTACCTGGCCCAGGAACGCCTGAAATCAATGGCGGTAGAAATAGCGGCCATGGATGCGCAGCACGCCTCCCTCGTGGAAAAGAACGAGGCCCTCCAGCATGATATTGAGCAGGTTGAGCTTGACAACAACCGCCTCCAGGAAGAGCGGGCAAAAATAGAAGGCGAGATATCGGCCTTGCAGCAGGCGACCATGCAGATTGAATCGCAAATGGAACAACTGCGCCAGTCGCTTGAAAATAACAACCAGCGCCTGGTTGAACACCAGCAGCTCATCCAGCACGATGCCAGGGAAATCAACGCGGCGGACAGCGAACTGCAGGAAGTCCGCCAGGCCCTGGCGCAGGGCGGCGAAAAACTGAAAACCGCCGAGGTTAAACTCAAGGAAGCCGAGGAAAATCTGCAGGTCAAGGGCCGGGAAAACGCCCGGCGCGAGGAAGAACTTGATAAAACGAAAAACACTGTCCAGGGGCTTTTGGCCGAGTCCATGGAGCTGGGCGACCATCTGACCAAATTACAGAACGAGCTTCATCAGGTGGAAAATGACGACCGCGTCAACGCCAGCCGCCGCGAGCGCCGCGCCGCCGAGCAGTCCAATCTGCATGTTTTGCTTGAGAAACAGCAGGAGCGCGTGACGGCCTCGGAAAAAACCGTGCAGGAGATGCAGTGCGCCGTCAATGACACCGTGCAGGCGCTTCGGAAGCTGGAAGAGGAAGACACCAGGAACAGCGGGCAGATAGAATCCGCGCAGGCCGAAATCGGCCGGTGTGAAAAAGAGATCGCGGGCTTGGCGGCGCAGATTGAAATACTGGGCGCGGGGGCCGCCCAAAAACCGGGGCATGCCGGGGAGGGAGATGCGTTTCCCGCTTGCGGAATGGAGCGCGGGAACTTGCTCGGCCAGCTCTGCCAGCAGGTTAAGGTTCAGCCGGACTACCGGGTCGCGTTGGAGGCCGTCCTGCGTGATTTGCTGGATGCGTTTATCCTGAAGGATATTGACGGCGCGATAAAAATCATCAGCGCTTCGGAGCAGGCAAACAACCCTTCCGCCAGTTTTGTGGTGGCCGACATGCCCTCTGCTCCGGCCACGGCCGCAAACCGGCCGCCGGAATCCGTTTGCCTGCTTGAAAAGACCGAATTTCCCGAGCAATTCCGGCCGTTGATTACGCGCCTGCTGCAAAACGTCTATGTGGTTGAATCCGCTGATTTCCTGAAGCAAAATGCTGATCCCGCGCTCGTTTGCGTTACCAGAAAGGGCGTTGTCATCCGCGGCACCGGCGTCCTGCAGATCGGAACGGGGCTGACGCCGGAAGAGAGCCCGATCCTCAGGCAGCAGCGCTGTGAGGATATCAAAGTGCGTTTGTCAGCGCAGAAAGCGGAACACGCCGCTGCCGGGGAACGCTTGCGCGGGTTAATGGAAGCGCAACAGAAACAAAAGGAAGTTCTGGCCCAAATGCAGGCGGAGCTCAACGCCAGACAGCAGGCGCTGGCCGGCCAGCAGGGGCAGTCATTTGTGATCAAGAGCGAATCTGACAAAACCCGCGACAACCTGGAAACCGTTTCCTGGGAGCTGAAGGAGATTGAAAAAGAGGGCAATTCCGCGGAACGCAAGAGCGAGCTTATCGCCAAAATGGACGAAGCCCGCGCCCGAAGGGTGGCCGTGAAACACGAGCTGGAGGAACTCAACGCCGGGCTTAAGACGCTTGAGCAGAGCCACAAAGAGCTCCAGGCCGAAGTAATGTCCGCCAATGTCAGCGCTGTCCGGCACCGCGAGGAAGTCGGTCATCTTGACCAGATGGGCAGGGCGCAGAAGGAACGCCAGGCCCAGTTGGAAGCCCTGATCAGCGACCGCAATGACCGCATCCGCGAACGCGAGCAAGCGATCGCTAATTTTAAGGCGGCCAACGATGAGGCCGCCCGGCGTCTGCCGCTTTTGCAGGAGCAAAAGACAAAAAATGCGGAACAGCATGACCGCATCAAGAAAGACCGCGACAAACTGCTGGTTGATTGCAAAAACGCCGATGAAAAGTTAAGGCATCTGCGCTCCAGCTGGGACAGCCAGCGCAATCAACAGAGCGATCTGAACGGCAAGGTCATTGCCTTGCGCATGCGGCGCGAACATCTCCTGGAAAGAATCACCGGCGAATATCATCTTACGGAGGAAGTCGTGCTCCATGCGGCCGAGCCGGTCTGGACCGCGGAAGGCAAGCCTTCGCCCGAACAGCTTGACGCCACGATTGCCGAGCTGCGCGCCAAGATTGAAGCCATGGGGCCGGTCAACACCGGGGCGATTGAAGAGCTTCAGCAATTGCAGGAGCGCTACGAGTTTCTGAGCAAACAGCAGGAGGACCTGGTCAATGCGCGCCAGCAGCTGCTGGACGCCATCAGAAAGATCAACCAGACCACCACCGAAATGTTCGCCAAGACTTTTGCCCAGATCAATGAAAACTTCCAGGCAATGTTCAGCCAGATATTCGGAGGCGGGACGGCCAAGCTGATTCTGACGGATGAAGGCGATATCCTGGAATGCGGCATTGAAATCTATGCGCGTCCTCCGGGCAAGAAGCTGCAGAGCATCTCCCTGCTTTCCGGCGGCGAGAGCACCATGACCGCGGTGGCGCTGTTGTTTTCCATCTTCATGGTCAAGCCGAGCCCCTTCTGTGTCCTGGATGAATTGGACGCCGCCCTGGATGACGCCAACAATCAGCGCTTCATCAATGTCTTGAAGGGGTTTTTGAAGGATTCGCAATTCATCGTGATCACTCACAACCGCCAGACGATTTCCGCCGCCAATGTGCTTTATGGCGTTACCATGGAAAAAGACAAAATTTCAAAAATAGTTTCCATGCGTTTTAACGGCACCGGCAAGACGGAACCGGCCGCCCCCAAGACGGACGCGGACGCGTCCCAGCCGGAGAAAATCGTCATTCAGGCGAAAAACTGATCCAACAACGAACCGGCTTTCATCAGGTCCCGGTGTTTTTTCCGGCCAATACCTTCTGCAGGGCGCGCAGACAGCGCGCGTTTTCGGAGCGCTTGCCGACGGTAACGCGGATGTATTCCGGCAGATGGTAGCCATCCATGGGGCGGACGATCACCTGCTCCTTTTGCAGTTCCTGAAAAACCCTGCGGCCATCGCCGACTTTGACGAGCATGAAATTGGCCACGGAGTGAACAAATTCTATGCCGAGCCGGCTGAGATTTTTTTCAAAAAAGCGCAGGCCTTCGCCGACCATTTTCCGGGTCCTGGCCACGAAGGCCTCGTCCTGAATGGCGGCACAGGCCGCTTTCAAGGCCATATCATTGACATTAAACGGCTGGCGGACGCCGGCCATCAACTCAATCCCTTCCGCCGGCGCGACCGCATAACCGATCCGCAAGCCGGCCAATCCATAAGTTTTTGAAAAAGTGCGCAGAATGATTATTTTGCGCCCCTCGCGCACATAACGCAAGGTGTCGGGCTGCATCTCCGGGGAGAGCAATTCAATATAAGCCTCGTCCAGCGCCACGACCACGTGCGGCGGCACGCTCTCCATGAAGGCGCGCAGTTCGTCGGCCTTGACCATTGTCCCGGTCGGATTGTTCGGGTTGGCGATGAAGACGACTTTTGTGCGCGGCGTGATCGCCGCCAGCATGGCCTTGAGGTCGTGGGTAAAATCGCGCATCGGAACGATGACCGGCCGGGCCGCAAACATTTCAGTTATCAGGCGGAAAATGGCAAACGCGCGGTCGGCGATCACGGCTTCGGCATCGCGGTCCAGAAAAACATGGCCGATAAATTCAATTATCTCGTTGCTGCCGTTGGCGATTAAAATCTGGTCCGGCTGGACCCGCAGTTTTTCAGCCAGCGCCGTCCGCAAATAATAAGCGCTGCTGTCCGGATAACGGTGCATTTGCGGGGCGGCTTTTTTCATGGCGCGGACGGCCAGCGGGGAGGGCCCCAGCGCGTTTTCGTTGGAAGCCAGCTTGATGATGTCTTCCGCGCTCTCAAACCCGAGTTCGCGCGCCACTTCTTCCATCGGCTTGCCCGTCTCGTAGCGCCCGAGATTCATCACCCATTGTTTTGCGATTGATTTCATAAATTACGTATTGTGTAGATATTTTGCGCGGGACCTAGTTAAAAACAGGGTAGCATCGCGCCCGGGCCGGCCTCTATTCCCGTTGCATGAATTCTATGGCCTTGGGGTAGGAACCGAGGAAGGTCAGCAGGAGGCAGTGTTTATCCAGGTCATGCAAAGCCTTCCGGACGCTGGCGTCTTCCCGATGTCCTTCAATATCAACAAAAAACAGATATTCCCAGGCCTTGAGACGGCTCGGCCGCGATTCAATCTTGGTCATATTGAGATGATACTTTCTAAACGAACCCAGCGCCCGGTGCAGCGATCCGGCGCAGTGCTTTACCGAGAACAGAATTGATGTTTTATCGTCGCCGGTCCTGGCGGCGATGGTTCTGCCGATCACCAGGAAACGGGTCATGTTGCCGCTGACATCCTGGATATCGGCGTGGAGGATATTCAGGCGGTAGGCATCGGCGGCCAGTTTGCCGGCGATGGCGGCGGTATGTTTGTCTTTGGCGGCCATTTCCGCCGCGCGGGTGGTGCTGGCCACCGCCACCAGTTCCGCCCCGGGCATTTCACTGCGCAGCCATTTGCGGCATTGCCCGAGAACATTCGGATTGCTGATAATGCGCCTGATGCCGGCGCGCGGGCCCGCGGCCAGCAGGTAATGCGCGATCGGCTGGTAAATTTCCGCGCAGATTTTCAAATCCGTTTCCGCCAGACAGTCCAGGGTATTGGTGACCGCGCCTTCGGTTGAATTCTCAACCGGGACAACGCCATAATCGGCTTCTTTTCGCTGGACCCGCTCAAACACCTCGTCAATCGTTTCGCAGGGAAGATAGCCGACGCTTTTCCCGAAGCGCCGCAGGGCGGCCTGATGGGAAAAGGTTGCCTGCGGCCCCATATACGCCACGCGGATGTTTTTTTCCAGTGCCAGCGAAGCCGACATGATTTCGCGATAAATGGAGCATAAGGCCGAGTGGGAGAGAGGGCCGCGGCTGGCCCGCGCAATGTTGTTAATGATTGCCTTTTCGCGGGACGGCACATACGCTTCCGCCTGCGATTTGTTTTTGACCTTCCCGATGGACATGGCCAGGGAGGCGCGCTGGTTTAAGAGCCGGACTATTGATTTATCAAGGCCGTCAATTTTTTTGCGCAGGTTATGTATTTTTATCATGGCTGATTTTCCGGTGGTGTTGCGGTTTCATTGGATTGCGGCGGGGCGGATGAGGCGTGCGCCTGTTCTTCCTGTTCCGGGGCGGCCTCCTCGGCGGGATCACATTCCGGTTCCTCCGGCCGGTCATCATCCGCCTCGGGTTCCGAGTCATCTTCCTGCTCAGGCTGTTTTGGCTGTGCCTTTCTTCTTTCCTCCTCTTTGCGGCGCAATTGCTCTATTCCCGGCAGATGATCAACGCTTTGCAGTCCGAAATGCTCCAGAAAAAGCTGGGTGGTGCCGTAAAGCATCGGATGGCCGGGCAGTTTGCTCCGGCCGGAGATTTTTATCAGCTGGCATTCCAGCAAATGGCGCATGATGTGGTCAATGTTCACCCCGCGCACTGATTCAATTTCGGACCTTGTCACCGGCTGACGATAGGCAATAATGGCCAGGGTCTCCAGGGACGGCTTTGAAAGATGGCTGGGCTTGCCGCTGTTCAGCAGCCGGCGCACCCACGGCCCGCATTCCGGATCAGTCTGCAGACGGAACCCGCCGGCCACTTCGGCCAGGTGGATGCCGTCGCCGGCCTGGATCAGGTCAATTTTTATCTGCTCCAGCGCGGCGCAAATTTCGCTTTCCTTGATCTTGGCAAACTGGGCGCAGACGGCGTCCGTCCCTTCCGCGGCCGTATCGGTGAAAATCGTTTTCAGATCAGCGGCTTTCATCGGTTTTCTGGCGGCAAACAGCATGGCGCCAATTATTTTTTTCAGGGTCAATTGCTCATTCGGTACTGACATTTTTGATCTTCCTTGAATCAACGGTTTGTTAATCAGCAGTCCTGACAATCATTATATCGCCAAAGGTTTTGTCCTGTCGGGCGGTTATCTGGTGCAATCGGACGAGCTCCAGCACGGCTAAAAATGTGCAGATTATCTCATGCCGGGTTGAGAGGTGGTCAAAGAGTTTGAAAAAGGGGACGCTGGTTTGCTCCTTTATTATGGCCAGCAGCATTTCTATTTTGTCGGCCACCGTTATCCGTTCGGCGACGATTTCGCCGATCACCTCCGGCTGGATTCGCTTGAGGGCCTCGTTAAAGGCCGAGATCAGATCAAAAATGGTTACTTCGTCCAGCCCGACTTCCGGCACCTCGGCGACGACCGTTTCTTCGCTTTCGCGCAGGAACGAATTGCCCTGGACCGTTTCCATTTCCTGCAGCATTCCGGCGGCATCCTTGAATTTTTTGTATTCCACCAGCTTGCGGATCAGGTCCCAGCGCGGGTCTTCCTCTTCCGGCTCAAGCTCGGGCCGCTCTTCCGGCGGCAGGAGCATCCGGCTTTTGATCATGAGGAGCGTGGCGGCCATGACCAGGAAATCGCCGGCAATATCCAGGTCAAGCATGCGCATCAGCCCGAGATATTCCATGTATTGGCGCGTGATGAGCTCAATGGGAATATCGTAGATGTCCAGCTCGTCTTTCTTGATCAAATAGAGCAGGAGATCCAGCGGTCCTTCAAACACTTCCAGCTTGATTTTTAATTCGTCTGTCTGCTCAACCGGCATAATTCACCGTGTATGTCTGTCATTCCCGCGCAGGCGTGAATCCAGTATTCAATCTTGTTCCATCGGGCGACATTTTCTGGATTCCCGATTTCAGCCACAGGCTGATCCGCCCGTAGCGGAAAATCGGGAATGACAATCATGCGATTCCCTGATTGCTTATATAAAAATGTTATCCTACTCTAAACCTACAGCTTTTCGCGCTTTTTTTAACGTGCTTTGAATGACCGGCCTTGCCTTCCGGGCGCCCTCGCGCAAAATGCGCTCAACCGCGCCCGGCTCTGACTGGAGTTGTTCGCGCCTGGCGCGGGCCGGGGCAAAATACTGCCAGACAAGCTCCGCCAGCTCCTTTTTAACCTCGCCGTAGCCGATGCCGCCGTTCCGGTATCGTTCGGCCATCTGCTCGCATTTGTCCTTCGGGGCGAAAAGCTTGTATAAGGCGAATACATTGCATTTATCCGGGTCTTTTTTGTCGGCGACCGTCTTGCTGTCCGTGACAATCCGCATCACTGTTTTACGCAATTCATTCTGCGGTGTGAAAAGCTCAATGGTATTATTATAAGATTTTGACATTTTCTGGCCGTCAATGCCGGGCACGATCGCCACTTCTTTTTTAATGGCCGGCTCCGGGACCTTGAATGTTTCCCCGAACTGGTTGTTGAACTTTATAGCAATGTCGCGCGTGACTTCCACATGCTGTTTCTGGTCCTGTCCGACCGGCACCACGTCGGCCTGGACCGCAAGAATATCCGCGGCCATAAGGACGGGGTAGGCGAACAAGCCGTGATTGGGCGCAAGGCCCTTGGCGATTTTGTCCTTGTAGGAATGACAGCGCTCCAGCAGCCCCATCGGGGTAACAATGGAAAGGAGCCAGGTCAGTTCCAGGACTTCCGGCACGTCGCTTTGGCTGTAAAACACCGTCTTTTGCGGATCAAGCCCGCAGGCCAGGAAATCAAGCGCCACATCGCGGGTGGCCTGGCGCAGAAAATCCGCCTTCTGGACCGAGGTCAGGGCATGATAATTGGCGATGAATAAATAAGTTTCGGCCTTCTGATCCTGCAATTCCAAGGCCGGCTTCATCATGCCGAAATAATTGCCCAGGTGCAGTTTGCCCGAGGGTTGTATGCCGGATAATACCCGCATTGTTTTCGTCTTCCGTCTTCCTTTCGCGCTCAAATATACCGTGTTTAGACAAGCAAGCAATAGAAAAATATTCTCCTTAGTGCTTGAAATTAAAATGCAAATGCATATGATTATGAGTGTTGTTTATGAAAAAATGTTCCCATGTTTCTGCGGTCGCAGGCGAATGGCTGGATTGGTACCGGCTGACTCCGCGGCAACGCTGGCGGGAATCTGGAAAACTTTGGGCATTTTATACCGCGATGGGCGGCTCGCTTGACCATGAACCCGATACACAAAGTCCTTTCAATTCTGTGTGCCTGCCGTGTGCGTTATCTGCTCATGGGCGGCCAGGCCTGCATACTGTACGGCGCAGCCGAGTTTAGCCGTGACACCGATATTGTCATTTTGGCGGAAGCATCAAACTTGAAACGCCTGCGGCGCGCACTTTCGGCGCTGAGGGCCGTATGCATCGCTGTTCCGCCTCTCTCTCTTAAATGGCTGCGGAAAGGTCATGCTGTTCATTTCCGTTGCCATTGTCCCGAAGCAAAAAACATACGTCTGGATGTTATGTCAAAACTGCGGAACGCGCCGGCATTTAACGAGCTCTGGAAGCGGCGCACGACGGTGACCATTGCCAACGGCGAAAGCTACGATCTGGTCTCTCTTCCTGACCTTCTGCAAATTAAAAAAACACAACGTGACAAAGATTGGATTATGCTTCGCCGGCTTGTTGAAGCGCATTATTTCAACCATGTGCGCAGGCCCGATGCGGCAAAACTTGATTTTTGGCTTGAAGAAATGCGCACGCCGGAAATTCTCGTTAACTTAGCGAAAAAATATCCGAAACAGACTTCGCATGCAATTAATCGGCGTCCGTTATTGCATTATGCCATGCGGGGCGATCAGCTTGGATTGGCCGCCGCATTGAAGGATGAAGAAGAAGCCGAGCGCGTCGCCGACCGTTCTTGCTGGGCTCCGTTGAAAAAAGATTTGGAACGGATGCGTCATCAGATCGTCCGGTCTCGTAAGGTTGAATAATTTCCGTAATTGATAATGACTTTTTATCACGATGAGCGATAAAAATACAAATCCGCCTTTGGACGATTTTCGCAAGCAGGTTGAGGAAATGCTGCGCAATGCGCGCTTCGCGCCCATGATGGGCCCTCCGCGGGCCGAGGCCGCGAACGGCAACGGCAGTGACAATAAAGATGACGCGGAAGCGTCTTCCGAAAAGCTGGCCAAAATCCGCGAATTCAACCTGAAGCCGCGCGAAATCCGGGACTATCTTGACCGGTTCGTCATTCAACAGCAGGAAGCCAAAAAAGTGCTCGCGGTGGCAATCTGCGACCATTACAACCATGCGCGGCAATGCCTGGAAAACCCTTCCCTGCGCGAACGCGAATATGCCAAACAGAACATCATCCTGCTCGGACCGACCGGGGTCGGGAAAACCTATTTAATGCGCTGTGTCGCGCGCCTGATCGGCGTGCCGTTCGTCAAATCGGACGCCACCAAATTTTCCGAGACCGGCTACGTGGGGCATGATGTGGAAGACCTGGTGCGGGACCTGGTGCGGGCCGCCAATAACAATATTGATCTGGCCCAGTATGGCATTATTTACATTGACGAAATTGACAAGATTGCCTCGGCCGCTAACACGGCCGGCCGCGATGTCTCCGGCCGCGGCGTGCAGGTCAACCTGCTGAAACTGATGGAGGAAACCGACGTCAACCTGCAGAGCCAGACCGACATTCTCGGGCAAATGGAGGCCATGATGCAGTTCCAGAGATCGGGGAAAGCGCCCGCCCGCACCATCAACACCCGCCATATTCTTTTCATTGTCAGCGGCGCCTTTGAATCAATCGCGGACCGCGTGCGCCAGCGGCTGGCAACCTCAAAAATCGGCTTTGCCGCCGGGAACGGCGCGCCGCAGTCCGGCGAATACCTTAAAAAATCCCAGACGCAGGATTTTATTGCCGGCGGTTTTGAGCCGGAATTTATCGGCCGCCTGCCGGTGCGCGTGGTGTGCGATCATTTGACGGCCGACGACTTGAAACAGATTCTACTTTCCTCGGAAGACAACATTTTAACCCAGTATCAGCGCGATTTTTCGGGTTACGGCATTGATTTCTCCGTTACCAGCGAGGCGGTCGCCGAGATTGCCCGGCGGGCGGTGGACGAACAAACCGGGGCCCGCGGCTTGATGACCGTGCTGGAACGGGTCTTCCGGAATTACAAATTTCAACTGCCGTCCACGGCCATCAAATCATTTGAGGCCACCTATGAAACCATCCTTGATCCGGATGCGGCCCTGAAAAAAATGCTGCATGACACCCGCGATTCGCAGCGGGTTCTGCTGCGCAATGAAATCGCCGAATTTATCCGCCGTTTCCGGGAAACGCATAATCTGGAGCTGGTTTTCAGCGACGAGGCGGTTGATTTGCTGGTGGAGATGAGCGTGGAACAGGACAAGTCCGCCAAGACCATCTGCGAACAGAAATTCAAGGATTTCCAGCACGGCCTTAAGATAATCTCCAATAACACCGGCCAGAGCTCGTTTGTCATTTCCCGGCGGCTGGTTGAAAACCCGGATAAAGAGCTTTCCAATTGGATTGTGGAGAGTTTCAAGAAAGCGGACGCGAACAATAAAAAAAATGCGGAATTATGAGAACCGGCGGAACGGTCGCGCGAAAGCGCGCCCCTCCCAACATCGGTCTTTTTCTGAAAGGGAGGGATGCGATTCCTCTCGTCCGAATGGGGGTTGAAACTGACTTAAGGATGTGTAATTCTTAACTTTTACATTCTGCATTTGCATAATCCAGCGGATCGCTGATTTTATTTGCTTTGAAGGCGCTCAACCGTTCCACGCAGGAAGGGCATTTCCCGCAGGCTTTTGTCTGGCCGCGATAGCAGGACCAGGTATGCGCGTAATCCACGCCGAGCCCCAGCCCGATTTTCAGCACTTTCCCCTTTTTATGGCCGGTGAAAGGCGCGCGCAGGGCCACCGGCTTGCGGCGGTTAAGCTTTAAGACGCGGTTCATGGCAACAATAAATTTATCCGTGCAGTCCCAGTAACCGTAAAAATCCTGTTGCTGGGCGGCATAGAAGACAAGACCGGCCCCGAGCGCCTCGGCGTGGGCGCAGGCCAGAGAAATCAGGATCATGTTGCGGTTCGGCACATAGGTGGGCGGCTGAGAAAGCTCAGCCGGCTTAATGGCCGCATAATCCGGAACCGGATTAAAGCGCGATGTCAGCGAAGACGATTTGCCGATAAATTTCGCGAAAAACGAAATATCAATGACGAGATGCTCGCGGACGGCAAGATGGTTTATCTGCCAGCGCGCGCAGGCCAGCTCCCGGGCAAAATGTTTCTGGCCGTAATTAAAGGTAAGGGCGTAGATGGAATGGCAGGCCAGCCGTTTCTTCAAATAATGCAGCAAGGTCGTTGAATCCAGCCCGCCGCTCAGCAATATGACCGCTTTTTCCTTCATTTTCCGCGCACAGCTTTCGGCCAGATTATTTTGTGAAGCTGGAGATTCAGGCGCACTCTCAGGCAATCGCGCATAATCCAGGCGGCCAATGTTTGCGGTTTCAGAAAACCGGCCGCCGGACTGAAATTAACCGCATGGCAATGCTCAGTCAACCGGTATTTGTCTATCACCTGCCGCGCCCATTCATAATCCTTGCGGCCGCAAAGCACAAACTTTACCTCGTCTTCCGGACGCAAGCGGCGTATGTTTTGCCAGTAATTTTTATCGGCCTGGCCGCTCCCCGGGCATTTAATGTCCAGAATGGTTATGACGCCTTCCGGAACACGGGCAATATCAACACTGCCGTTGGTTTCCAGGAGCGTTTCCCCGCGTTTAACGAGCAGTTTTAATAAATCATAAACGCCGGACTGCAGCAGCGGCTCGCCGCCGGTGACTTCCGCCAGGGGCAGGCGGCTTGCCTTGAAATCAGCCGCCAGTTTGTCAACGGAGCAGGGGCGGCCGGCCCGCCAGGCGTATTTGGTGTCGCAATATTGGCAGCGCAGATTACAGCCGGCGAGGCGGATGAAAAAACACGGCCAGCCGGCCCGGGTGGTTTCGCCCTGAAGGGACACAAAAGTTTCGCAGACTTTGACCGTCTTTTTCATCAACGCCGGCAATAGTAGGCGGACGTTCCGGGGGTCTCGCTGACGCGCACGCCGCTCAACCGGTATGCAGAGGATTTGAAGGCCGGCGCGAGTTCGCCAAAAACAAACCGGGCGATATTTTCAGCCGTCGGATTGTTTTTCTTAAAAACCGGCAGTGAGTTCAAATCCCGGTGGTCAAGTTTTTTCAGGACGACCTGAAGCGTTTCCTTGACGCATTTAAAATCAACCAGCATGCCCAGGCGGTTCGTTCTGGCCCCCCGCAAAAAAACTTCCACCTCCCAGTTGTGTCCGTGCAAGTTGACGCAGGGGCCTTTGTAGCCGGCCAGACAATGCGCTCCGCAAAAATGAGATTTTATGCTGACTTCATACATTTCATCACCGTATCAAGAACGAATATGCCCTGCCATCAAGCGGAAGCAATTTCCTTCAACATGGCCGGCCAGGCTTCCTTGGCGTAGAAACGATGGCCTTCACTACCCACCACAAGATGACAATGCGCCCCGGCCTTGCATGCTTTATAAATCCGCCGCAGGGCATGGAAGGCCCGGCGCGTCGCTTCAATGGGAAAGATGGGGTCCTCTTCTCCGGCCACAATCACCAGCGGCTTGGGCGCAAATAATCCCATGATATCGGACATCTCGGCGTATTTGAGCAGGCCCGGGATGTAGTTGTCCGCGCAATGGCAGATTGACATGATGGAGTCCTGGAAGGTGCAGAAATAGCAGGAGGGCATCGCGAATGAGATGCGCGGCAGCAAAGCGGCGGCAAACACGCTTATGGTTCCCCCGCCCGAATTGCCCATGACGCCGATGCGGCGCATGTCGGCATCACCGCGCTGGCCGAGGTAATCAATGGCGCGGTCCACATCATAGACCCGCTCGCCGATCAGTGTCCGGCCCAGCATTAGCGCCTGCATGGTCGCATCATGACAGCCATGGGAGGAGACGCTTTTCTGTTTTTGTTCGCGCCGTTCGCCAAATGCGCGCTGTTCAATGCACAAGGCGGCGATGCCGCGGTGCATGCATCCCAGGGCAAAATCCCGGTCGCCTTCCACTTTGTGCGGTTTTAATTCATGCTCCCGCTGAACTGCGATTGAATTGTGCATGCCGGTTGAATGGCCCTGCAGACAGATCATGAAAGTGTATGGCGGCCGCCGGTTCTTCGGCAAACATATATAGGCGGGAACATCAACGTGAGGCTCGCTGGTAAAGACGACTTTCTCAATCATGCCCAGCGGATGCTCGCGCCGCCACACCTGTCGCGGGGCCAGCGGAACCCGCCTGGCCGGCATATCCCCGACAAGCTGGCGGAGCTTGCGGCGCAGGCGCTGCTGCCACGGCAGCACATCGCCCCCCGCGTAGCTGAGCGAGGGAACGGACTGTGACATGAGATGACGGTGATGTTCCGACGGCGACAGATGCAGGATATGATTTTTTGTTTTCCTGGACATAAACTTGCTCCGCTCCATGTATAGAGTATGATGGCCTTATTTATGTCCAGCATATATCCTGCAAAGTCGTTCCGTCAAATCTTTTTATTCATTCTCAATTGCATAATTCCGTTTTTGCGCGTTGAATGATGCGGTCAATCTGATCAAGCCGGTCTTTTCCTTTTTCCGGCGCCTGGTGCCGGGCAACCAAGTCCTGGACGCGTTTCCGGGCTTCCTGCAGCGCTGTTTTCTCAATTTCCGGACTGTAGCCGTTGCGGCTGAAGCACAACGGGAACCAGAGCGCGGAACGCATGTGGCTGATGGTGTGCTCGTGCGCCAGAAAATTATCCTTGAAACCGAAGCCGACATCCTGGAGCGCTTCCAGTCCCAGACTGGCGCGGGATATATCCATTGGTTCCAGGAACCGCAGGCCTTTGGTAAAGTCATAATCCAGCAGGTATTGGGCCGGACTGATTGAGAGCCCGGCGTCAATATGCCCGACGCCGATTTCCGGATGATGACCGGTGAAGGCCGCGGCCATCATTGCAAAATACGCTTTTTCCAGCGTGCAATAGAGTCCGGGGGTTTTCGTCGGGGTCCATTCACCCGGCCCCGGCGACAACTGGACGCCGGTCCATTTGCGGATGAACTCGCATACGGCAAAACGCCGCGCCGCCGCATCAAATGCGGTAAAATTCACGGCGCCGCTGGTCATATCCATGGTGGCCGTGATGGGCATGCCGACCAGCGGCATCGCCGACCCCATGACGCGGGCGATCAGCCATACCATCAGGAATTCAGCCGCCATGAGCGCCACCGCGCCCCCGACCGTAACCGGCATGTTGACGCCCGCCACCGGCATGGCCGCCACCTTGATCGGATACAATCCCGAGCGGATCATGTAAATCAGGCGCTCGGCAACCACCCGGTCAATTTTCAGCGGACTGTTACAGCAAATGTTTGCCAGCCACGGAAAATATGGGTCATCAATCCCGGCCGCGGACTGTATTTCACGCACATAGTCAATCTGGCGGACATCATGAATATACACCCCGCGCGGATAATGCGAGTATTGGATCAATAATTTGGCGGCTTCCAAAGGCTCAACCGGCGGCGGAACTTCCCGCAGATTGAGCGCATGGCCGGCGCCCTGTTCCGGATGGACCATATCGGCCAGGCGAATGAGCGTGATAAAATCGGCGGAATTGCCGGGCCGGCGTTCGCCGCGTTCATCGTCATAATAAAACGAGCTCAGATTGTGAAAGAGATAGGGCAGGGGCGGCGCCTTGAATCCCGAGGAGGGCGTATAGGGATGATAGCCGGAATAAATTACATCTTCATTGCCCCCCTTCAACTTGCTTCCCCAGCCTGATTTGTCTTCTTGGCGGAGGGTTTCAACAAAGCGTTTGATCATGGCGCGCGGCAATTTGACCGTCCATTCCTTTTGCGCGTCTGCCAGGGCGCCGGCGGATTCCAGCGCTTTGATTATCTCCTTGTTTTCGCAAAAGAAACCAATCTTTTCCAAAATGTCGCCGACACCATCGCTGATGATTTCAATATCGCCGTCTTTTAATAGTTCCATCTTGCCTCCCGTCTGTTTCAGTTTAAATCCTTTTGGCTGGTCAATCCTTGATCAAAATGTGTTCCGGCTGGCGCGTGCCTTTCTGGTCAATGCGCGCAGCAATCAACTCGGCCGCCTTCTGCCCCATCGCCATGTCCCGGCGCATGACCGGCACGATCGGCAGGCCGGCAATGCTGGCGAGGGAATGCGCATCCGAGAGCATCAATCCTATTTTTTTATGCCTTAAAACCTTGGCGTGCCCGGCCCATAAATATCCCGCATAATCAAGCGGATCGGCGAAAACGGTATGAAGGATTACGGCGTCGTATGCCTTGTGATCATGGGCCAGCGCATCCAGGATTGGGCCGGGATTGGCCCCTTTTTTCATGGATAAGATATGGGCGTTGACCGCGCCCGCCGACCTGGACAGGCCCGCGGAGGCGACCGCTCTCCGGAAGGCGCGCACATGCCCGGCCATTTCCATCTTGAAATGGCGATGGGCGAAATAAACCAGGCGGATGCGCCGGCAGCCGCGTTTGACAAGGCGCTTGACCAGTTGCGCGGTGCCCCAGGCCATGTCTATGCCGACATAATCCGCGCGCATCCGGTCCACCAGGCCGTCAACCAGCGCCAGGGGCAGGCCGCTCCGCCGAATGGCGCGGATCATTTCCGGCGCCTTGTCAAAATCCCAGAATGACCATATTAACCCATCCGGCCGCATGCGCAGAATTTCGCGTATTTTCAGCGCCTCATTTTCCGGCGCCAACTGCAATATCAGATTGATGCCCCGCTTGCTCAACCCGCTTTCTATGCCCTTGGCCACCCGGCCGAAATAACCGTCCAGTTCCTTGACAAAAGTCAGAAAGATCACATTGCGCCGCGTGAGCAGTTTTCCGCCGCGGTCCCGGGGCGCAATGAAGGTGCCTTTGCTCCGGTAGCGCCGGATAATCCCCTCGCGTTCCAGCATCTGATAACACTGCCGCGCGGTCAGGCGGTTGATGCCGACCTGGTCGGCCAGGGCCCATTCCGTCGGCAGGCGCGTTCCGCTGGTCAGCATGCCCTTTTGAAGGCCGTCCTTTATCTGGCAGGCCAGCTGATAATAGATGGGCACGGGATGATCCCGGTCAACTTGAAAGGCAAATTTTTTCATAAGCTTTCTATATATGCTTAGGTGTATATATATAGATAAAGCTATACAAGTCAAGTATTTTTTTGTTATTTTCCGGCGGTGATTTGGCTTAAAAACAGGACCTGGAATCAGGCTTGGCTTATCAACGGGAAAGCGTATAATTTTTTCATTAAAAGGATCAGCGTGTGAACAAAGGATTTTGGTTTGCGGTCATCATGGTCATGCCGTTGTTTTATGACAATGGCCAGGCCGCCGCGCTTAAAATGCAAAAGATAAATGACAACGACTGGCCGGCCGAACGGGAGGCGATGGTCAGGACCCTGGGCGTCTATGGCATCAAGGATGAGCGCGTGCTTTCCGCCATGAGCAAAGTGCGGCGGCACATGTTCATACCGGAGGTTCTGCGCAACCGGTATGATGCCTATGGCGATCATCCCTGTCCGATCGGGCACGGCCAGACCATTTCCCAGCCGTATATTGTCGCTTATATGACCGAAAAAATTAACGCCCAGCCCGGGGAAAAAGTGCTGGAAATCGGCACCGGTTCCGGCTACCAGGCGGCGGTTCTGGCCGAATGCGGCGCCGAGGTCTACAGCATAGAACTTATTCCGGAACTGGCCCAGCACGCGCGGACCGCGCTGGCCAATGAGGAATATAAAAAAGTCCATGTCCTGACCGGCGATGGATACAAAGGCTGGCCCGAACATAGCCCTTTTGACGCCATCATTGTCACCTGCGCGCCGGAAGACATGCCCCGGGCATTGGTTGACCAGTTGAAGGAAGGCGGAAGGATGATTCTGCCGCTCGGGGCCGGATTCCAGCGCCTGGTTATTTTACGCAAGAAAGGCGGCAAAATTATCCAGGAAGACGATCTGCCGGTCCGGTTTGTCCCCATGGTGAAACCGTAATAGCCGAGTAAACCCGAAGCACGAAATCCGAAATTAGAAACAAATCCGAATGATTGAATTGCGAATTCTCAAAACAAATGGAAGTTTAAGAAATTTTAATTTTGAACATTTGAATTTGCGTCGTATTTCGATATTCGTATTTCGGATTTTAGTCTCACAAGCGAATCAGTTCCGCTTCATAATGGCCGCCGCATAGCCGCCGTCCGTGCCGGTCGCGGGCGGGAAATATTTTCTTTCGGCCCCAAGCTGAAACGAGGGGTTTTTCTTAAGCCATGCGTTTACGAGCAGATGATTTTCCTCCGGCTCCAGACTGCAGGTGCTGTAGACCAGTGTTCCGCCGGGCTTCAGGAGCGGGGCAAGCCGATCAAGCATTTTCTTCTGCGTTTTTACGAGCAGCCCCAATCCTTTCAGGCTGAAACGCCAGCGGATATCGGGCTTGCGCCGGATCACGCCCGTGTTTGAGCAGGGGACGTCCGCCAGGATGCGGTCGTATCCCTGATGATCAGCGGTCAGGGTGGATAGGGGATGAAGGATGTTCTGTTTTTTTATTTTCACAAAGTCAAATATCTGCAGGCGCTGAAAGTTGGCCAGCATTATCCGGATGCGGTCTTCGCTGGAGTCAAACGCATGCAATTGGCCCGTCCCGCGCATTTTTTCCGCAATCAGAAAGGTCTTGCCGCCCGGCGCCGCGCAGGCATCAAGAATATTTTCCCCCGGCTGGGGATTTAGCAGCTCAATGGCATTGGCGGCAAACGGGTCTATCACCAGAAACATGCCCGATGAATATCCCGGCAAATCTTCAATCCGGAGGCCGTGGGGCAGGGGAAAAAAATGGCCGGGACTTTTTTGAGGCAAAATGCCTTCCAATTGAGAAACAAACGCGCGGATTTGATCGGCCGGTTTCAGGGTGTTTATTTTGATAAAAACATCCGGCCGCGTGTTATTCCATTCGCAGAGGCGCAGAACATTTGCCGCGCCATAAAATTTTGTCCAGCGCTGGATCAGGAGGTCGGGATGTGAAAATTTTATTCCGGGCGGCTGGTGGCCGATCTCCGCCAGCAGTTTTTCGCGCTCGCGGACCGCGCGCCGCAGGACGGCGTTGACAAAGTCAGCCTGCCGCGAAGAAAATTTAATTTTGACCGCCGCCACGGTCTCGTTGACCACCGCATAATCAGCGGTTTTATCCATCATGAGCAGCTGGTAAAGACCGGTCAGAAGGAACGATTTCAGCAGGGGCGGGGGAACGTGCCGGGCAGTTTGTTTTATGACCCATTCCAGCAGACGTTTCCAGCGGACAACGCCCTGCACGATTTCGGTCGCCAAAGCCCGGTCTTTGGCGGCCATGTTCAGCAGGCGGTTGGGGAAGTCGCCCGCCGAGAGCCAGCGGGCAATGATTTGCGCGGCCAGATATCTTGGATTTGTATTTATTTCTGCATTCTGCATTCTACATTCTGCATTTTTTCAGATCCGTTCCGGCGTTTCAATGCCCAGGAGTTGCAGGCCGAGCTTCAGCGTCTTGGCGATAATACTGCCGAGCCGCACGCGGCTTTCGCGGATTCCATCGGCTGCCTTCAGAAAGGGGACGTTCTGGTAAAAAAGATTATAAGCCGACGCCAGCTGATAAAGGTAGTCGGCGATTATGCTCGGTTTATAGAGCTTGGCTGCCAGCGGCGCTATTTCCGCGAAGCGGAGCAGGCTGAGCGCCAGCAGGCGTTCCTGGGGCTCTTTCAGTGAAATCTTGAAAGCGTTAAAATCTTTTTGGGGAAACATGGCGGCATATTTATTTTCAACACTGCGGATGCGGGCATAGGTGTATTGCAGATAAGGGGCCGAATTCCCGTTCAGGGCCAGCGCCTTGTCCCAACTGAAGGTAACCACGCTCTGTGGATTCTGGCTGAGATCGGCATATTTGACCGCGCCGATTCCCACCGCGCGCGCAACTTCTTTTTTTTCTGCTTCCGGCATTTCCGGGTTAATTTCCCGGACCAGCTCAAAAGCGCGCGCTTCGGCTTCATCCAGCAGTTTGGCCAGTTTGATCACATTGCCCTGACGGGTTGAAAATGTTCCCTGCGGCAGCCGCATCAACCCGAACCAGACATGCTGCAAATCGGCCTGGATGCCCAGGCGCCGGCAAATGGCAAAAAGCTGGTTAAAATGAAGCTGTTGCCGCTCATCGGTGACATAAATAATCTTGTCCGGCTTGAATTCACTCATCCGGCGGACAACGGTGGCGATATCGGTGGCGAGATAATTGAAGGCTCCGTCGCTCTTTTTCACAATGGCCGGGGGGAGTTTTTTTTCACCATCCGGAGCAGGCGAATCCTCATCCAGAAATGCGACCAAAGCGCCCTCGCTCTCGCGGATTATTTTTTTCTGTTCCAGTGAGGCAACCAGTTTGGCGAGGGCATCATGATAAAAACTTTCGCCGCGGACCAGGTCAAATTGGACCCCGAGGCGGCGGTAAATATTGTCAAACTCGGCAATGGAAAGCTTGACGAACTGCTCCCAGAGCGCGGTGTTTTCCCGGTCGCCATCCTGCAGTTTGACAAGCTCCTGCCGGCATTGTTCCATCCAGGATTGGTCCTGCGTGGCCTTTTCATAGCTTTTTACATAGAGGCGTTCCAATTCCTCCACCGGCGCATTTTGCAGGACATTTTGGTCCAGAAAATGACGATACCCCATGATCAGAATCCCGAACTGGGTGCCCCAGTCGCCGAGATGATTATCGGAAATCACCTTGTAACCCAGAAAGCGGTGGATGCGGTCAAGCGCATTGCCGATGACCGTGGAGCGGATATGGCCGATATGCATCGGCTTGGCAACATTCGGGCTGGAGTAGTCAATGATAACGGTCCCTCCTGCCGCCAGGGCCGGCGCGCCCAAGCGCGGGTCTTTGGCGAGTTCCTCCGCCTGGCCGGCCAGCCATTCGTCCGCCAGGAAAATATTGATGAAACCGGGGCCGGCGATATCCATTCTTGCCACGCAGTCAATCTTTGCCGCATGTTCAACCACTTTGCTTGCCACTGCCCTTGGCGGCATTTTAAGTTTCTTGGCCAGGGCCATGGCGGCATTGCATTGATAATCGCCGAATTCCGGCTGAACGGCAGGCGTAACGCAAATTTTGAGGGTCTCGGGATCAATCTCCGGGAAAGCCGCTTGAAAACTTAAGCGCATCCAGTTGCTGAGCAGTATGTCGGCCGGTTCTTTCATGAAATATACGGGAATTCAAAAAATGTCATAAACACAGCAAAGTCATATATCATAATACAATGTCCAAAACAAGGTTTTTCCAGAGGATTACGGGATCAGAGGTTTAAGTGCAGATGATTATTCCTTAACCATCGCCTTGCCTGCCGGTAATCCGGAAAAAGAGCGCGAACTTTCTGCCAGAAGCGCGAAGAATGATTGTGCTCATCAAGATGCACCAACTCGTGAACAATCACATAATCCACCACCGCCAATGGCGTCATGGCCAGACGCCAGGTGAAATTAAGCCTTCCTTTCAAACTGCATGATCCCCAGCGTTTTTTTGCGCTGGTAATGGAAAGGCGGGTGTATTTCAGCCCGGTCCTTTCAACATATGGCTTTATCCGGCCGCTTATGATCTCAAATGTTTTTTTCTTGTACCAATTTTCAAACAGGCGCCGCGCCTCGTGTAAATGGGCCGCGGAAAGCAAAAATTCATTTTCGTTAAAATCAAGCGGGATGTTTGCGTCGGAAATCACCAGCAATTTATGCCGTTTCCCCAGATACAGGAATTCCTCGCCCGCAGCAAATTTAACCGGCGGCCGGAATGTTTCCCGTGCTATCCGCTGCCTTTTCAGTATCCAGGGCATTTTTTCCTGAACCGCCTGCCGGATCATTAGTTCTGAAGCCCTGGCCGGCGCGCGGATGATCAGCTTAGCGTCCGGCATTACCTGCAATACCAGCGTTCTGCGTCTTGTGCGGATAACTTGGCTGATAATGTTCTGTTCCATGGATTGTTAACCCGGATTGTATTCTATTACAGTGTAATATCAATTTTTTTCCCCTCCTGCTTGACATTCCGGCCCCCATTGCTTATTTTCAGCATCATGAAAAAACGCCCGCCCGCAGTTTCTGCGGCTGGGCGTGTGAATATCACGAGAAGCGGTTCGTCATCAATTAGGTGGGTTTGTGGCTGATCAGACACATTTAAGAATTGTTGGAACAGGCTCTGCCAATGTCCGTGAAAACGGCCGGATGGTCCGCCTCGTGATCGTCATCTCGTTCTTGATATCGTCGTTGATTAACGGAGGACCCGCCATGGCTTCAGATTCATACATCGTCTATTTCGGCGCCTACACTTCGTCGGGCAAGAGCAAGGGCATCTATACCTGCCGGTTTGATGCTTCCACGGGCAAACTGACTGCGCCCGAGCTGGCCGCGGAGACGGAAAACCCATCGTTCGTCGCCATTCATCCGGACCGTCCCTGCCTCTACGCTGTCGGCGAGAGCGTGGTCATTGACGGCAGGAAGACCGGCGCAGTGAGCGCCTTTACGATTGATCAGGCAACCGGGAAACTGACCCTGCTCAACCGGCAATCCACCGGCGGCCTCGGACCGTGCCATGTGAATGTGGATCGCATCGGCAAATGCGTGCTGGTGGCAAATTACGGCGGCGGCAGTTGCGCCTCTTTGCCAATCAGGGATGATGGCTCGCTCGGCGAAGCCGTATCCTTCATCCAGCACCAGGGCTCCGGCGTCAACCCGAAGCGCCAGGCCGGACCGCACGCGCATTCAATTAACCTTTCCCCCGACAATCGGTTTGCCTTTGTGGCCGATCTCGGCCTGGATAAAATCATGATCTATAAACTTGATCCTGTCCGGGCCGCGCTTACGCCCAATGATCCGCCCTTTGCGACCGTCGCGCCCGGCTCCGGACCGCGGCATTTGGCGTTTCATCCGAACGGCCGGTTCGTCTACGTCATCAATGAAATGCTTTGCACCGTCACCGCGTTCAACTACGAAGCCGGACCGGGCGCGTTGAAGGAAATCCAGACTGTTTCAACCCTGCCAAAGGGCGAGAGCGTTCAGCCTGCCTACAGCACCGCCGAGGTGCAGGTGCATCCGAATGGAAAATTCCTTTATGGTTCCAATCGCGGTCATGACACCATTGCCGTGTTTGCGATTGATCAGGCCAATGGAACACTCAACCTTATTCAGAACGAACCGGCGCAGGGCCGGCTGCCCCGCAACTTTGATATTGATCCTACCGGCGCATGGCTGCTGGCCGCCAACCAGGATACCGGCAATGTCGTCGTCTTTTCGCTGGACCCCAAGACCGGCCGACTGAAGCCCACCGGTCAAACGGTTATGATCGGCGTGCCGGTCTGCGTGCGCTTCATGCTTAAGGAAATGCAAAAGAGATAATAGGGGAGGTGTCAAGATGAAGAAAACATTTGTTGCGCTGTTGAGCATTGCGGTTTTGGCCTTGGTGTTAACGACCGCCGCCGAGGCCTGCACCAGTTTTATCCTTAAGGCTAAAGATGGCAGTCCTGTCTACGGGCGCACTTGCGAATGGGGGATTTTTGATCTTAAATCCGACCTTGTCATGGTTCCGCGTAATCTGGTCAATACCGCAAACCTGGGCGGCGGCAGGAAGGGCATGACCTGGAAAAACAAATACGGCTTTGTCGCCATCAACGCCCTGAATATGCCTTTTTATCTGGATGGAATGAACGAGACCGGGCTGACCGTGGGCGGCTTATACTTGCCGGGATTTGCCGAATATCAATCTTTCAAAGCCGGCGAGGAATCTTCCAGCATGAACAGCGCGGAATTGATAGGCTATATACTTGGCCAGTTTCAGACAGTGGATGAGATCAAGGCCGCCCTGCCGAAACTGCTGGTGATTGATAGCGCGGAGGTTGCCAAGTCTTTCGGCGCGCCGGTTACCCTGCATTTTGTGGTCACAGACAGCGCCGGCAATTCAATCGTGATTGAGTATGTGAAGGGCCAGCTTAATATTTACGATAATAAGGCCGGAGTCATGACCAATTCCCCGCCTTATGAATGGCATCTCTTGAATTTGCGGAATTATACTCAGCTCACGCCGTATGCGCCCGGCCCCGGCAATAAAGAGATCAATGGCGTTAATTTTACGCCCTTTGGTTTGGGTACCGGCATGACCGGCCTGCCCGGCGATGACTCTCCGCCCGCGCGCTTTGTCCGCGCTTTCTTTTACACGCAGACCTCGGTCCCGCTTGCGGACGCCGCCGCGGCCGTAAATCAGGCCTCCCGGATCCTCAATAACTTTGATTATCCCAAGGGCTTTGTGCGCGAAGGAGAAAATACCGGGAATTATTTTCTTAACTTCACAACATGGAGCGTGATCGGTGATATAAAGAATAAACGTTATTATTGGTGGACGGAGTTCAACCGCCAGATGCGCGTGGTTGATTTAAGCAAATTGAAATTTGAAGGCGCGGAAACGGTCGCCTCCCCGTTGGATAAGGTGCGGGCGGAAAATATTGATGACCGCACCGGTGATTTTCAGAAATAGCGCCGCTGCCGATTCCGACCATTTCAGTGATGTCAACGAAATGGTCATCAATTCTCTCTCCGCTGTTGAAACAGGCCAAGCGCGTCTTGCCGATAACCTGTTCAAAATTCCGGTAATCGTTATAACCCAGGACATCGGCAAAATCGCGGCTGGACCAATATTCGCCGCCGGCATCGTTCGTCCTGCGAATTCGTTCAAAAGGTGAAGTATGGTTGTTCATTAGCGCTTTGCCGTTCATGTTGGTCTTATAACATGATTGATGCTGAAATTCAACGGCATGTTTATGGGGCGAGACGAAGCCGGGTCTTTCCCGATTGATCTTTTATCAGGTCTTTTCAGCGGATACTTTCCGCCAGATCAGGCGGCGCGCAATGTAATAGATGATCACCATTGCCACCAGGACGAGCGCAATCGGCTTTTCGTAACGCTTGACGTCGTCAATAAACATGCCGTAGGCATGGCCGAAGAAATACCCGACCAAAAACATGACAAACGTCCACAACAGCGATCCGGCCGCGTTCATGATCGTAAAATATCCCGGCTTGATTCCGCTCATGCCGACTACCATCGGCGAAATGGTATGGGCGCCATACACAAAGCGAAACCCCAGCAGAAAAATCGTCTGGTAGCGTTCCAGCAGTCCTGATAAACGGGCGGATTGTTTGCGCCATTGCGGCAGGTGTTCCATTATATGCCGGCCGGCCAGCAAGCCGATAAAAAAGACAATCTCTATCACCAGAAACACGGACACAAAGGCGGTCAATAAAACCCCGAGACTGTTTAAATATCCCTGGTGAGCCAGAAAGCCGGCCAGGGTCAGCGTTAGCGGGCCTTCCAAAAAGACCCCGAAGAAAACCGCAAAATATCCGTATTGATCCAGCCATTGTTCAATATTCATCCTGAATCCCGCATGAGAAAATTATTTATTAAATTCGGATGTGCCGGCCGCTGCGCGCGGCTTGCACCATCTGATCGTGCGTGCACGAACGTTTATCAACGAAGCGGTCGCAGAAAACAACCATCACACGGGGACTGTTTTTGTCTGCCTGACCGGTTCCTGTATTCATTTCTTTTCCGAAGACTGGTTCGTCTGAATCAATTTTATATCATATCGTTTTGGCAAATCCAACGACATATTTCTTATGGAATATTATCCGCCAATAGCGGACATTGGCGGGTGCAACCGGATTCATTGATGCCTCAATACTCGCGATATCAATATGGAGCAAATTGAAGCAGTCAGATGTCATTCCCGTGGAAACGGGAATCCAGATCAGGATAAAAACCCTGCCAAAAATCCGACTGTCTTAAGTATTAAAGTTAGCCTGCCCTGCCGCAGGCCAGGGGGTTGACCCCGATTGTGCACAAGTAAGAATATAAACAATAAAACGACTGATCAATCGTTTGAAGTTATTCTCCTGCTCTCTGCTTCCTGACTCCCGGCAACATCAATAGGTATGATTACTCCGTTGCGTAAGGAATCCTTACGCAACGGGAAAAAACAATCAACTGTATGTTAGAGCGTTTTAATTATCCCGGGCTAGCGGAACGAGCCTGAAATCCGATGCGCAAATTGATGAAAATTGAGACTCGACCCAGATTGTCTTTCCGGCTCTTAGAGTGTAATTCCTGTGAATTATCACTTATCGATCCGCGCCCTCGTTTCCCGTTAGTGAAATGTGAAGATGTGACCCTGATCTTTTTCGACGCCTGATTCCGGAACCTCTGACAAATGTTATAAGTTGAGACGCGTTCCCGGTTTCCCCTTTGTACTTCCTTATTCGGTTTCCCACCATGAGCAATTCGCCAATACATCTTCCATGGCAAGCAAGTGGTGATTATGAAAACCCCGGAGGAACAATCTGAAGCCTGGGGCAATCTCAGGTGGAAAACGGATAATCTTCTGAATCATCTGGGTGAAATCCTCACAAGCACGGTGGGACTGAGTAATAACATGAGCAATAATAGGTCTGAGCGATGCCAGTCGGTTTGGAAGCATGTGTTCTTCGTTCCATACGCCAAACGACGCGAAGGGCTCAATTTCAGCACTGACAGCAAATCCCTTTTCAGTCACGTAGATAGAATTGAAGTCCTTGCCACTATGAACAAAATCGTTCCGGTATTGTCGAAGCATTTTGAAGAATGGTCCATATCGGTGGTAGAAGGATGCGAGTTCAGCAGGTATATGGAAACGTGTCTGGATTATTTCCATGTTCATCAACTGTTCGTTGCAAAGAACCATGCCTCGGAATGATTCTTTTAACTGCTGCTTCTTGACGTTTTTGTCCAAGAGTTCTATCCTTTGCCACAGCGTGGCAATTACTTTCTGAAGAAGATCGAAGATGCTTCGACAGACTATAAAGATGTATTCGACCTCAGTAGATGCGAATCTCCTAGCCTCGCTACGTTTATCAGCAGGTAAATGATAAAAAAGGTCTAGTTTTCCGAGCGATGCTCCCAAATTGTGGATATCATTACGGATGCCGTCAATGAACGGCATAACATCTACCCAGCATGCACGTTGCGTCATGAAATTGAGAAAATCAAAGTATATGTCGGTATCCTTCTCTGGCTTTCGTGCAAAGTAGTCGGCTTCGGCCGGTTTAGCCTTCATTCGCGTGAGGCCGGTTGGTAATGGCAACCACATCTGCCACTCTCCCTCTTCAAAGAAAGTCAGCGTGGTGAGAACTCGTCCTCCTATGTTTTCGGAGTCAATGAAAGGAATCTTGGTTAACTCTGATTTCTTTATTGTTGTCTGTCTTGCCACGTTCTTCCTCTATTATCTCAAATCCCGCCCCATATATTATGAATTTACAATATGCCAATGCGAAGTGGGATTTATTATTGACTTACGCTTTATTCCACAAGGCGGATTTCAGCAGCGGTCAAACCATATAATTCATAGACATGGACGTCAATCTGTGAAAAGCTAAAATGCGACTCTGTCAATTCCTTTCAGGTGTTGTTGCTCGCAATCATGTTTGAGCATTTTTACTATTTCTTGCCATGCTTTGTCGTGAGCTTCGCCTTCCAGTCCTCGCATATTATGCAACGCTTTTTGATACTTGAAAATATCGGCCTTTTCCGAACTGGATACATTAAAATAGTCGAGGAGTTCTTCAGTTTGCTTTAGGATGAGTGCGCGGCTATACTTATTCGAGTTTTCATCACCAAAAATACTTAAGAAAGTTGTATTGAGAGTAATAAGTTTTGCTAGGATCAACGACGCGTTACGGAGATCTTCTTCCTTTGCGTACACATCGGCCCGCACTTCTTCCATCTTGTCCAGTGTCATCTTCATGTTCTTGAGGTCGAGTTCGCGCAACCTTTGGAATGCGGGGATGACAAGACATACGAGAGAGAGAAGGGTAAGGAGCAGTACATAAGACGTGGCACCAACGTGATCTAGGACGAGCAATGTAGTGAACAGAAAGGCCCCTAAAACGCCTAGTCCTAATGATATCGCAATATCTTTTTTTATCATTCTAGTGTCCAACATTAGATTGTTAATTTATTTTTTAATATCCCAACCACAAATGGGCGAATTCACCGACTGTAAGGATTAGAGTCAAATCTCAAGGTTCAATAATTTGCTCTGAAAACGAATGTAAAAATTTTGAGTTTATCAATTCAAAGGAAGATTAGGGGCACATCTTCGCTTTTCACTAACGGCTGATACATTTTCAACCAATTTATCCAATCAGCAAAGGCAATTGCGCGACTGTTTCTGAAAATAGTTTATCCCGAAGGGCAATCCTGTCAAATGTTATTGCGAAAGAAAGATGGAAACATTCTCGCTTGCCTGTCTAAGATGGACTAAGTCCTAAATCAAGGGCTGACCCTAGTTCCTTGCTGTTTCAAATACTTTTCGCCACATTCTCAAAGGACTCTCGATAATCCGCTGAACTTAAAACAGTATCAAAAAGACCAATATCTTCGCCTTCATGCTTATTGATGCCGGTATAGCTCAAGCTGGAATCCTCATAGCGTTTGAACTTGAAGACGGCGTCATTCATTAAAGCGCTATTGAACAACCCAAGACTCACCAGCAGATCGAAGTCTTTCACCGTCAAACCGGTGACTTTCTTGAATAATCCCGGCTCAAGTTGCGTAATGACATCCTTCAGGCACCGCTCCCGGTAGTCGGTCAGATACATGAAAATTGGCACCCGCGTGGCAAACTTTATGAGCTTTTCCTGAATCTGTTTGCGCAGACTTTTATATTCCTTTTCCTCCTCGGTCAGTTTCTTCTTTTCCCTGTCGGAAAGGTCTTCGTCATTAGCTTTCTTTCGCGCCTTCTTCACCGCTTCCGATTTATTGATGATGGTCTCAATGTCCTGGTTCAAACTACGAAAGCCTTCTATACTCATGAGCGCGTCCATGGCTTTCTTGTTGTCCATGAGCCTTTGCAGTGTGCCGTTATCCACATTTACCAGCAATGCGCTTTCCCAGCGACGCGCCAGCAGGGTGGCAGTCGTCCCGCTCATGGCCATATCCAGAATACCGGCGGCGTCAATCTGTTTCATGGAACTGCCGTCATAAGCCAGGACGGGCAAAAAGCTGATAAACTCCTCAACCTTCTTCTCCGGATTGGACTCGTTGACATTCAACCGGCAACTGTAATCGGCGATCTGCCGCAAAGCCCTGTCCGGCGCGAAGTCAAATACGTAGCATTCCTCCTTGATGATCTGCTCTTTATTTGGCGCGGTGCTGTCGGGATTCCTGATCGTCCAGGGGGACTGCACACGGAAAGCGGCCTGAAAATAGGTCTCCGGGCTGGAAGAATTGCGCAACATCAGAATCCCGGTCCATGGTCTAACCGTCACCCCGGTGGTCAGTTTCCCGCAAGAGAGGGTAATTGTCTTGGTTTTCAGTGGTTCATCCATTGCCTCATGGACAGGCGGCAATGCCGCCACGCCGATCCCGGCCGCGCTTCCCGCCGCCACAATGACCTGGGAATCGTGATAAAACCGGTTCTGCTTCTTTGACAGAAGGTTGCGCATGGCATGGCACGAGGCCACGCTGGGCAAAAACCAGAATGTATGCGACAGCACATTCAACAGACGCGCATCGGAAAACGGCATCGGCGGCTTTTGTGCCCCCATTTTCAAGTTGTCAATGCTGGTCGGCAGGAACGAACCCCGGATCAGGTCCAGCCATTTCTGCACTTCATCCTGATAGATGAATTTTGCGTTCTCCCCGACACCCGTGGCGGAAAAAAAGACATTCAGGTCAAATTCGTTAAATTCGCCCTGCAAGGCTATTTCGCGAATCGCATCGGGCAGTTGATAGGTCAGTAACACCATCCGGGGCAGGGCGGCATAGGGATTAGCCTTGCCTTGCCATGCCTTTTTAGCTCGCTGTTCATCCGAGTAGGTCCAGTTGAAAATCTGCTCTTCAATAAACTCACCCGATGCAATGGCCCGGAACGGCGTGCCGGACAGGTAGAGATAGCCGTCCGTCGTAATCGGCAAAATATCTTCGTCAAAATCCTCGATGCCCTCGCCCTCGCCAAACGCAACTTCTTTTTCATCTTCCGCCTCGAAAAGCTCCTTGGCGTTCTCGCGCCAGGCGCCGTAGTGGTACTCGTCCAGAATGACGCAATCCCAGTGAGTCGTATGCACCCATTCGTTCTTGGTCTTAATTCCGCCCGTGCTGGTGTTCCGTCCCAGGTAGTCTTGGAAAGAACCGAAACAGACGAATGGTTTCTTCTTATCGGCGTCCGCATAGGACAGTCCGCCCGGCGAAATGAACTGCCACCCTCTGAAATCAATATGACATTTCAGATCCTCTTCCCAGGCGCTTTGAACCGCCGGCTTGAAGGTCAGAACCAGCACTTTGCGCCAACCCATCTTCCGGGCAAGCTGATAAGCGGCAAAAGTCTTGCCGAACCGCATTTTCGCGTTCCATAGAAAATGCGGCGGTTTTTCTTTATTTTCCTTCCGGAAATTCCTGAAGTAGGCAAAAGTCTTTTCCACGGCCGCTTCCTGTTCCGGCCGCATCTTGAAATCAAGCGAACGGTTTTCTTCGTTCAGTTGGCCGGTCCTTACCGCGATGACGGCGGCTTTGACCTTTGCAACCGTACAGCGAAACCACTCGCCTTCAGGGTTCTTGACGCCGATGATCCGCAAGTATTGGTGAATATCATAATCCGTTAAGACTGTTCCATCATTGCGCATGGCTGACTCTTCAAGAACGATCCGGTAGGGCGACTTCCCGGGTCGCAGCGTTGGATACTGTTGCGCCACGCGGCTTCGAGCGTCCACCGTGGTATAGCCGACCTTGAGCAACCCGGCATACTGCGGGTTCGTGTCCTCGTAGGCGTAAATCGTAGGCCGCGATTGCGGACGTGGCGGAAAGAAATCTTTACTCATCGCTACGCTCCTCTCGATCCGCCTCGATTAACTTGCGTTCTTTTTCAATCTCCAGGCGAAGCTGCTCTTCCGTTGGCAGGCAAAGCATGTATTTGGAAGCAAAAATCTGTTTGCGATCGTTTAATACCGAGTAGCGGGCCACCGTCTCGTTCTTCTCCGTGCAGAGAATAAGTCCAATCGTCGGATTGTCATCCGGTGCTGTGGAAAGGTCATCGTACATGCGTACATATCCGTCCATTTGGCCAACATCCGCATGGGTCAATTCACCCACCTTCAGGTCAATCAGCAGGTAGAATTTCAGGCGGCAGTGATAAAAAACCAGGTCTATATAGCGGTCGTCATTTTCCATGCGGATATGTTTCTGCCGGGCGACGAAGGCAAAGCCGTTTCCCAGTTCCAGCAGGAATCTTTGCAGGTGGGATATGATGGAGCGTTCCATATCCGATTCACGAAGCGCGGCAACTTCCGGCAGTCCGAGAAATTCCAAGACATACGGATTTTTCAGTTCTTCGCCGGCGGGAGCAACCGGAACCGGCAAATGCCGTCCTTCAGCCAGCATCTTATCGGGTTTTCGGCTCTTCAAAAGCCGCTCGTAATAATAAGAGTGAATCTGGCGTTCCAGCGCGCGTTTGTCCCACCCGCCCGCAATGGCCTCCCGCTCGTAAAACAACCGCGCATCTTTATCCGCGACGCGCATTAGGGCACGGTAATGCGACCAAGATAGCTGCGGGGAGAAGCCTTGCGGAGATTCGCTACCCGGCGGGTAGCTTTTTTGTGCCGGTGTCAATTCTCTACCCGTGGGGTAGGAAATTCCGGTGTCATTAGATTCCCTACCCATTGGGTAGGGAATTGCAATGCGCTCCTGATAAGCAAGATAGAACTTCCTGAAATTCTGGAGAAGTCCGCCTCAGATGAAGTAAGAATTTCTTACTTTGGAGGTGGGTATGAATAAATTTGAAGTTACGATGGTTTCATCTAAAGGACAGGTTGTCATTCCGCTGGTCTTCAGAAAAATGCTCGGCATCCGTCCGGGCGCTAAGCTCATGGCGCTTTCCGACGGTCATAACCTGTTATTGAAACCGCTGGCATCACCGAGTTTAAGTCCGTTCCGGCGGTTGCTGAAAAAATCCGCCGCCTTAACAAATTAGAGAAACGTGGTCAAGTCTACGGTGGCTGTTGAAAAGGAGAGGTTTGGACCGAAAGAGGGCTTGGCGTGACGCCTCGCCCTACCAAAATACTCGAATTCTCGAAGGTAGGGTGAAGCCTCTGGCTGAGCTGGGAGCGTTTTTTAACAACCACTACGCTTTACACATTCCAAGGCGGGCTTATGCCCGCAACCCAAATTAAAAAAAAGAATAACCACGGAGACACCGAGACACGGAGGAAAAACAAAAGGAGGGCTTGTCAAATTTGAGATTAGCGTTCCGCTTCTCCCAAATTTGACAAACTCGGTTGTATTTTTGGGAAAGCCGGAGGTTTGATTATTGCAACCATCTCCCTTCACTCTCCAATGACAAGCCGTTGCCCTGAAGTATGCGCTTCGCTTAACTTCAGGGCAATCTCTGCTCAGTGCTTCCTATCTCTGTGGTAAATCCTTTTCTTGTTTTTTATCATTGTACTGAACATTGAAGGTGCTAAATCCAGATTCATTCCGCAATTTGCAGCGTTGCGCGCCAGAATAAAGGCGGTAGATAGTAGTCAGGAAAAGGTCAGGTGTACACCCGAACCTGTAACTTTTGACGCTCGCGTATCAAATCTCCTTTTCCCGCAAATGGATGCGGGTGCAATTTTCGAAAGGAGCAAGGGAGCAGTCCGAAATCACGGTGTTTCCGGTTTCTCTGGCCGGCGGTTACATTTGGAAAGAATTACAGCGTGTTTATAATATCTTCGCGAGTTATTTTTTTATGTTCAGCAACAGTCCGCAAAATTCCATTCAATGTGCCGATGCGCAAGACACGATGATCGGGCACTGCCAAACGATGATGAGAGGGATGTTCGGTCTCCAAAATAACGTGGCTACCGACCTGATGCACTATGCGGTAATCCCAGTTACGACATAGGGTCTTAATCAAATCACGGCCGCTGAGGTCTCGCGGAATTTTCATGCCGGAACCAGCACTTCATCTCTTATCAGGTGCAACCGGATTACTGCGGGACGCGGTTGATCGAAAAAATAGCCTTCCACCGCTTCTTTCACGTTCCGGCGCAACTCGTCCCAAGTGTCGCCCTGAGTAAAAATGCTTTCTGTCAGACATTCGGCCGCAAAGCCGCCATCTGCTTCCTGGATAACCTCAAAAACAATTTCATTCATGTTGTTAATATAACAATCTGGTATTACGGGAGCAAGACAAAGATAAATAATTTTATATTGAAATAAAAATGGGAAGACGTCTCAACCCACCACGGGCGGGCAGGCTTATAGCATTTGGCAGGGATTCCGGAATCAGGGCCGTATCTTCCTTGTTCCCAAATTTCAACATTCTAACATTCTGCAGAATGTTAGAATGTCCTCGTGAACCTTAAGAAGGATTTGCCGTAAGGCGATAGCGAGTGGGCCACCTGACGGCCGCGGTATTGTTTATTCAAAAGGCCAGCCTGAACCAATGAGCGCGTATGTTGCGAAATTGTTTTTAAGTTAGCGCCAAGCGCGTTAGCAAGCTCTTCAACCGCAATGCCCTTGTTTTTTTTCAGCCGCTAGCAAAATGGCAATGCGCCGATGATTGGCCGCCCCCTTAAAATACCGTTCCAGTTGTTTTGGCGTTTTCATACTCAACAAGCCTAGCACAGATTTAACGATACTGCCCATCACCTTTTTATAAACGCCTTGATACTGGTGGGCAAAAGAAAACGGGGACGTGTCTTAAGGGCGTGTTGCCCGAATCAAATCCGGCCGCAACGCGGCCGGCTGCAGAACGCAAAATGAGCATTTTTTCACTTGTAGCCGGGGTCGGTGACCCCGGTATTTTGGCATAATCCGGATTTGGACAACACGCCCTCAATTTTTAACATTTGTCAGGGGGTTCCAAAATCAGGGGCGTATCCCGGCAAATGGTAAATTGCGCGGATAATGATTTGAGGGAAAAATCAGCGGCGGTTCATCGGGAAAAAGTCATGCGAGTTCTTTATCGGCGCGGCGCATTATGTCTTCCAGCTTGCCGATGATTTTGTCGGGCAGGGGATTCTTCTGCGGCGCGGCGAGAATTTCCTCAACTTTTTTTCTGGCTTTTGGATAAACATCGGGTTTCCCCAGCGCCAGCCACTGGTCGTACGGATTGCGGTCAAACAGGTCCGGCATGAGGAATTCAGCGCTGTGGCAGGCTTCCAGAGTGCTGGGTTCCATCAGGAAATGACCGCCGGGTTTTACGTTGGCTATGTCCTCAAAATAATTTTTTGCATCGCAGACGTCCACCCCGTCCTTCATTCGTTTACAGATCCGCGCTATTTCGTGGTCCACCACGATCTGTTCCAGTATCAGGAGCTGGCTGGTTTCTAGCTCGCCGATTCCGTTGATCACGTCAACCCCGGACAAGACGAGCGGCAGGGCGCTGGTCAATTTTTCCATAACGGCCTGCACGCCCGGCGATTTGGAATCGGTGAGGCAGCCGGCCTGCGTGCCGGGCAGGTTATAGAACCGGGCCATTTCTCCGAGGGATCCGTTGATCAGGGTTGATTCCGGCGCCCCTTCAAGGAACGAGCCTGAATTGAAATTCATTATTCCCGCGGCGTTGCCGTAGATGATGGGCGTGCCGGGTTCAGCCACTTGGAACAGAACCAGCGCCGACAAGCTTTCGGCATTGGCGACGGCTATATCGGAATAGAGGCTGGCGGGTCCGGTTGAACCGCAGGCCGGCATGGGATAGGGCAGGATAGGGATGTGATATTTGACCAGCTCCAGGCAGGCTTCGCACATTTCGGCGTCATGGGTCAGCGGAGGTATGGTGCAATAGCAGACAGAGAATATTTTCCGTTTTTTGATTTCGTCTTCGCTTCCGAGAATTGCCGCAAGTCCTTCTATGAGGTAGGGGATTTCCTCCCGGCGGTGGAGTTCGTGCTGAATGTGTTTGGATGAATTTATGAGGGAGATGAAGGCGGTGGTGACGTCAACCGCGTTCAATTGGATATCGTTGAGCACGACATTTGGCCAGACGATGGCGCCGAGCGGCATGTTTTCAAAAATTTTCAGGCTCGCGATGAGATCTTTGGTTATGGCCGGCCGTCTTACGCCGGTCTCAAAATCAATTGCAAAAGTGGCGGCGCCGTCCAGCGTATAACCGGTGAAAGCTGAGGGCATGTTGAAATTGAAGGCGGGATTACGCGCCCCCAACACGAATGATTTTGGCGCTGTTTTGAGGGCCTGGGCCGCCATTGCCGGGGGAATCCGGGCGACCATGTTTTCCCGGTCAATGATGGCGCCGTTATCGGCCAGCAATTTAAGGGCCTTGGGGCTCATGAATCTGACGCCAATCTCGGATAGAATTTTGAGCGTCTCTTCGTGGATTCTCTGTTTTTCGCTCTCGGAAAGGAAACTGCATTGCATGCGCATGATAAATGCTCCGGAGTTTATTTTCTAAATGATTTTTACACCAACCGGCGGTCCGGTGCAAGGATATAAGGAATGCATCCTCGGTTTTCACAAATCCCAATGGAAAATCGGCGCGTATCCGAAAGGGGTGTTGCTCAAATCAAATCCTGCCTCCACACTAAAACGCAAGCAACGCGCATGCCGCGAAGACGCTAATGTGCCCGGCGGATTGACTCTGCCGGCGTTTTCAGCTATCTTCCTGGCTATGGTCATTTATTTCGGCGGCATTGAATACGGCAGAAATGAATAACGAGACATACAATGAATGGATTGTTATGCAACAATCTTATCCCAAAGTAAAAAAGCAGAAAGGAGCGTAATCATCATGGCAGACATAATGAACAATCACTCAGTTAGCTGGCGAATGGCCGGTCTGGATGAACTTCAACGCAACCGGGGATGGCTGTTTGCCCTTGGCATAGGATTAGTTATTCTCGGCTTTATTGCCATCGGCGCTTCAGCCCTGACCACGATATTGTCGGTGTTTTTACTGGGGTGCCTATTGCTGTTGGGCGGGGTGGTTCAGATTGCGCATGCTTTTTCAGCGCACCGCTGGAGTGGATTCCTTATTCATATGCTTGTCGGCATTCTCTATGCCATTACAGGGTTGCTTATGACAGTTAACCCGGCGGCCGCGGGCATTTCCATTACCTTGATTATGGCGATGTTTTTTCTTGTAGAGGGGGCATTCCGCATCGTTGCGACGCTTTTTGCCAGGTTCCCGCATTGGGGGTGGCAATTGATCAGCGGCATTGTCACGTTTTTGCTTGGAATGCTGATCTGGAGCGGATGGCCGACATCGGGGTTGAATATCATCGGTATCTTTGTGGGCGTAAACATGATTTTTAACGGATGGGGGTTGGTCATGTTGGCGTCGGCGCTGAAAAAGACCGTTGCTTGAGATCAAATTGTTGCCGGAAAGATGTTTTGCATGCGGACAATATCCGCTTCCAAAAGTGGATCAAGTTTGTGGTGGACCAGTTGCAGACGAAATCGCTCAGAAGCGGCGCAGATAAAAGAAGCGGCCATTCATGATCACCATTGCCACCTATCGCAATCTGATGTCAGCGGAACTGGCTAAAACGCGCCTGGAGTTCTACGATATCAAGGCGATGATTGCCGATGCGTTTTCCTACACTCTCGGATATGGTTCGGTCATAGACGGCGTCCGACTGCAAGTGCCGGACGCAGACGCCGAGCGCGCGAAGGAGATTCTGGCCACCGAAGAATTCGTTGATCTGCCCGACGATAGCGCGATCATGGCTGAATCGCCGGAGGCCGATGCGGTCAGCGCCGAGGCTTGCAAGGCGCCCGCCGCAGATTCATCGTCCAGCCGGCCCAAAGGATGGTTGGTTTTAATCTTGTTCCTGTCTGGCATATTCTGCTTGATCTTGGGCCGGCCGGGTGGCGAGGGGAGCAACATGCCTCCCTTTTCAGGCCAAATCATTCTCCTGGGAGAAATGTTGATTGTGGCCGGGCTATGGATAGCCTATGGCCGTTTGAACTCCACGGGGGAAGATGAAATGCCGCCGGAATAGGTTTGCGTTTAGTCAGGGCAGAATGGCGCTTAAATCGGTTGGAATATCGGGGTGGGGTGGGACAAGCCGCAGGGCCAGCCCGTCTGCAATCACTTCGCAACAACGGATAGCATTGCGGGCAGGGGCTTTATGCCACTTTTTTGCCTAACGCCATCGCCTTCTTGCGGATACCCGGCTTATTCCTGATATCGCCCGATACGCCGGCGTTAGGAACAAGGAGCGAGGCGAATTTCATGCCGGTGTATTTTGCGGTTAAAACAAACGGTTTGCTGAGGGCATCCAAGCCTACATCTTCAAAGGCGCTGGCCATCAAAACGAGCGTCTTGCCTTTTAACGGGGTTTCCATGGTGCCGGCCTTGTTGTCCCATTTGTAGAGCGAAAACATCCGGTCAAAAACAAGCTTCAATTGCGCGCTTGCCCCGAAGAAATAGAGCGGGGTGGCCATGACAATCACATTCACCCTGGCCATTTTTGCCAGGACCGGCTTGGCCTCGTCATTAATTGCGCATTCGTACTTATCCAATTTCTGGCAGACCCGGCAGGATGTGCAGCCGGTGGATTTATACTTTAAGAAAGCAGTGCACACGATCTCAACGCGGGCGCCTTTTGAACGCGCTCCCTCGGCGAACCAATCCACGAGCGCCGCCGTGTTGCCGTCTTTCTTGGGGCTTCCTGACAGGATTAAAATTTTTTTAGTCATGATGTATGTTTTCCAGAGCTGTTTTATCCGCGTCCACTTTTTGATTCGTAACTCCAGCAACGATAATATCTCCGAGAAGCGAGGTCAAACCTAACTTTAATAATACTGGCTTATTATCTTCATGGGGAACTTTTTGAGCGTTTCTTTCGTCTAAATTAACGTATGGGAATTTCAATGTTGCCATTATGCTGCAAATGGGAGGGACGGTGGCCTACTCCGCCATAGTAAAGCCTCTGGCTGCGAAGGCTGGATGTCCGCCGTCCGGACGGATCGGCGGGCAGCCCCGGCCTGCGGGAGGGCAGGCATGCCCTCCCTCCCGCGAAACGTCTATGACGGATAAATACCCCGTCGGATGACGGGGCCTTATTAATACAAAAAAAGGAGGAATAATGCGTCGCCTTATCTGGTCAATTTTATTGCTGGGGATGTTTTTATCTTGCGGGGTGGCGGCCTATTATCGTCAGCAGGCTCTTGAGTTCCGCGGGAATCTGGCCGTTTTTGAGAATCTAAAGAAACAGTCCCGTGAATCCCGGCCGGCAACAAACATGATTCCTGCCACGATGAAGACGGACAGCGGCCGGTCTAATCAACTTTTCATGGCTGTGGAAATGGAAAGCCGGATTCACGAGCTGGAAGCGGCGCTGCAAAACAAGGACGTTCTCATTGCCTCTCTGCAGCAGGCGGCAACCAATCGCCTTGCCAACCTGCCGCGGTCTTCCTCGCGGCTGCAGGCCTGGCTGGATGATTTGAAACAAAACAATCCCCGGCAGTATGCGGCGGTCACGCAACGCTGGGAACAGGCCCGCTTGGCGGCGCAAACATCTTTTGCTGAAAAAGAGGCTTACCTCCAGGCCCGCGATCAAGATGCCATGAGCGAAGATGAACAGGCGGCGTACCAGCAGATGACCCAATTGCTCAACGAAACCTGGCGTTTGGCTGATTTACTGCAAACCGGCGCGGACCCGGCTGAGCGACGCCTGGCCATGCAAACTCTGCGCCAGAACATGCGGCAACTTGCCCCAATGCTGTTGGCCGAGCGTTCCAAAGAGTGGTACAATCTTGGCCTTCAGTTGGGGTATAAGGATGCGGATGCGCTGGCCTTCAGTGAGTATCTCAATAAGGTTATTGACTTGACGGACATGCAGTCAATTTACCGCAACATGCGTTCCGGCACATATATGCCGCAAAATCCGGCCACTTCATCTGCTTCGGCGCCAGGGCGGTAAAGCAGGACCGAATCGTCGCTTTTCGCAAATCCCAAAATGACATTCTAACATTCTGCAGAATGTTAGAATGTCCTCATGAACTTTAAGAAGGATTTGCCATAAGGCGAAAGGGAATGGGCTACTTGGCGTCCGCGGTAATATTTATTCAAAAGGCCGGCATGAACCAGCGAGCGGGTGTGCTGTGAAATGGTTTTCAAGTTTGCGCCAAGCGTGTCAGCAAGCTCTTCCACCGCAATGCCATTGCTTTTATCAACGGCGAGTAAAATGGCAATGCGGCGATGATTAGCCGCCCCCTTAAAATACCGTTCCAGTTGTTTTGGCGTTTTCATATTATTGAGCGTAACGCATGTTTAACATTCTAACATTCTGCAGAATGTTAGAATGTTGTCAAGAAGGATTCGGCATTTAACAAGCCATCATCGCCTTCAGGCTGACATAATCTATTTTGCCGCTGCCGAGTTTCGGGATATTGCCGATTGGCCGCACTTCGCGCGGGCAGGCCAGATCCGAAAATCCCTGCGACTTCAAGGCTTCCCGTATTTTTTTCGCATCAAGATTCTTCATGTTGGTGACAACCATCAGTTTTTCTCCCTTGACCTCGTCCGGCACGCCGAGCACGGCAATGGCTTCCCGGCCGGTGGTCAAGGGCGCGAGCGCCTCTTCCACGGCGGTCAATGAAATCATTTCGCCGCTTATTTTTGCAAAGCGTTTCACGCGCCCGAGTATTTTAAGGAAACCTTCCGGGGTCATTTCCACAATGTCGCCGGTATCATACCAGCCGGCGTCTTCCACCAGGAATTTATGGTTGGCCTTTTCATTGTTGAGATAGCCCTGCATGACGTTTTTGCCTTTGACGAACAATTTGCCGATGCGGCCGTTTCCAGGCGCGATTCCCTCGGCCGGCAGGATTTTATATGCGATCCCGGGCAGGAATTTACCCACGGTGCCATGCTGGTTTTCCAGGGCGTTGTTGATGGTAATGACCGGGGAGCATTCCGTCGCTCCATAGCCGGTGAGCACGCGGACGCCGTAGACTTTGCCGTATGTTTCAAACACGCCCTCGCTCAACGCTTCGGCGCCGCAAAAGATATAACGCATGGAATAAAAATCATAAGGATGGGCCCGTTTGCCAAAACCGCGCAGGAAGGTATTGGTGGCGATCATGGCGGTGCAGTTCTGGTCATAGGCAATTTCAGGCACGATCCGGTAGTGCAGGGGATTGATATAGAGGAAAGCTTTGGCATTGGCGAAAAGCGGCATCAATGTCCCGACCGTCAAACCGAAGCTATGGAACATGGGGAGCGGATTTAAAAGAAAATCATTTTCCCGGACGTCAATCTTCGCCAGACACTGGTATATATTGGAAATGATGTTTTCATGCGTGAGGCCAACCGCCTTGGGCGCGCCTTCCGATCCCGAGGTAAAAAGAATAACGGCGGTGTCCAAATGTTCGTCCGCGCCGGCGGAAGAACAAGGAGGCGTGAAAAGCGCCCGGCACAAGCCTTCCAGTTTATGCCGGGGGCCAAAACTGTTCTGGATATCCTCCAGATAAAGAACCGTCCGGCCTTGGAAGTTTTCCTCCCCGATTTTGATCCTTTCCAGAAATTGACGGGATGTGATCAGCAGGCGGATTTTTGCCAAGTCCATGGACTGATTTAAGACGGTCATTCCGCCGGAGTAATTCAGAAACGCCGGCACTTTTTTAAATAACTGCAAGCCCATGAAAAGCAGGGCCGTGATTGACAAGTTGGGCAGTAACAGCCCCAGGGTATTGTCCGGATATCTTGAAAAATATTTGCCCAGAACAAAGGCGGATAAAAGCGCCTTGCGATAGCTGACTTCCCGGCCGGTGGCGTCCTTCAGCGCAATTTTTCCACGGTTTGCCCGGCAGAGCCGGATAAATTCCCGCCGGAGCGTGGTCGGTTTATTGCGCGTAGCGTAAAACAGTTCGCAAAACGTCTGGTAAATGCGTCCGGCGGCTTCTTTTTTTTTCTGTTTGGGCGGCAAAAAATCAAGATACATCGGCTCCTGGAGCTGGCCAATCGTTATGCTGATCGGGGCCAACAGCCGTTTTCTGCCCCGTTTCCTGGAAAAAACCGTGTGATAAGTGTCCAGATAAAGAGGAAGGATATGCGCCCGGGTTTTGAACGTGACCAATCCGGCCCCCTCATAAATTTTCATCAGGTTCCCGGTGACGCTTATCCGGCCCTCGGGGAAAATGAGCAGGGCCTTTTCCTGTTCAACGTATTTGATAGCTTCTTTGAGCGCATAGGGGTTCAGGGAATCTATCGGGAAAATGTAATCGCTTACCCAGAGCAGTTTCATGAACCATTTCCGGGTAATGGTCCGGTCCACGAGGATTTTGAGGTCAAGGTTCAGATAGGTCCAGATGATCAGACCATCCAGGAAACTGGCGTGATTGGAGATAATGAGCAGGCGGCTGAATTGGCGGGGGACATGCTCCAGGCCCGCAATCCGGATGCGATGGAAAAGGCGAAAGTACAGTTTGAAAACCCGCTTTATGCCTTTTTCAGCAATGGTTTTAGCCAGAGAACGTTGGCCAGGCATAGCACACCTCCGATAATCAAGAAAGTAACGGTGGGCGAGAAAGACAGCTTGTTAAGGCCCCAGAATATTCCGGAGCTTGAAAGCATGGCCCCGTTTTCAAAACAATTCTGGATGGAAATTATTTTGCCGATATTCCTTGTGTCGGAACAGGCCTGGATTTCGGCATTCAACGGGATCACGAAAATGCCGCCCAATATCCCGATTAAAACAAGTTCTCCGATCACAAGCGCCTGATGGCAGTGCCATAAAACCATGACACACACCACAACTCCCATTAACAAGCCGAATTTCCAGGCGTTCCTTATCACGCCCGTTTTAAAAATCTTGCCCGTCAGCAAGCTTCCAATAATAATACCGATGCTGAGCCAGAAGGCAAGCAGCGCTATATCCGTCATCGTTTTTAATTGCAAGACGGACTGTCCCCAGGTTTGCAGGTTCAACCTGATGAAGGCGGCCGATGCCCAGAGGAGCACCGTGCCGAACACGCAGGCATATAATTTCCGGCTTGTCAGAACGGTGCGCATGGCATGTTTGAATTCCGGGAAGGCCCCGGCCAGGGGCAAATCGCGGTTGCGGATCCCGGAACGAGCCATCAGTTGATTGCACGCGCCGGCCAGGGCGTAAACGATAATAAGGATCATAAAGCATGCTGCCGGACGCAAATGGTCAATCAGCAGGCCGCCGCCCATAAAGCCGGTTAAAATGGAGACAACCGTGGTCATTTCTATGGCGGCATTGGCTTTAACCAGTTCCGACTCGCTGTTAAGCTCCGGGATGATGCCGTATTTGGAGGGCGAATACACCGCGGCGCCGCATCCAATGATCAGATACGAAAACATAAGCAAGTTGACATCAAAAAGAATGCCGAGGCAGCCAATGGCCGCGCCCGCCGCTTTGGCCAGATTGCCCGCAATTAAAACGTTTCTTTTTTCATAATAGTCCGAAATCCAACCCAGCAGGGGCGCGAACATAAAATAGGGCAGGAACAGACAATTGGCATATATGGCGGACATTACCCCGAATTCATGCAACGTAATTCTGCCGCTGACCACGGATTGAAGCAGTATTCCCATAATCACGGAATAAACCGCATTATCGCCGAAGGCGCTCAAGGACTGCCCCGCCAGGAGGAGCTTAAAAGTCCGCTTCTGCTGAAGATGCGTTAGGTTGCGGGTTGGTGATGTTATCATGCAAAAATCATGCCGCGGGCAGACCTGTTAGAATTGCGCGGCGGCTGTTTTGTAAAAATTATTTAAACCCCATAATTAAGCGATAAATCCAGTTGGCCATTAACAGCGATAAAAAAACAATGGCAAGCACGGCCGCTGTTTTGGATGACAATTGCAGCCCGGCGCCACGCCGGATTTGAAAGCCGAAAATGCCCGCCATAACAACGGCGGCGTTATAAATAAATATCAGAATGATAAAAACAAAAAAAAGCAATGCAAACGGACAATTAAAAATGCCAGCGAAAAAATCCCCGTGGGCAAAAGCGCAGAAGGCGCGGGTAAATCCGCAGGTGGGGCAGGGGAACCCGGTCAAATGCAGGAAAACGCAAAACCCCGGCGGAAACCGGTCAACAGGAAAGAACAACGCGGCCAACAGGATACCGCCGCTGAATAACAGCAGAAAAATATTGCCGGCAAACGTGTTCCAATAATTTGACTTCCCGTCCGGACGATCTATATTAAAAAACGGCGACATTGGCAATTTTGTGCGGACGGGATCAGTCTGTTATTCCTGTCTGATTTATTGCTGGCTGAATAAATCCCGGTAGGCCACGGCAAGAATACAGGCGCCAATGGGCATGGTGATGATCATGCCTATTCCGCATGCTAATGCGCCGACATACCCCAGCACCATGGCAACAATCATCAGTCCGGCAAAGGGGAAAAAATTGGTTTTGACCAGGTTGATGCTTGCCAGGGAAGCCGGCCAGAAACTCATTTTGCGGTCAACGATCAGGAAAAGGCCGAACATTATAAAGGCGCTTATGATGATTGAAACAAAGACCGAAAGCACCTGTCCGGCGCAGGGAATCAGGGTCAACAACAAGGTGGCCGCGATTGAGATGGCGCCCCAGATAATGACAAAAAGAAACGCATCAAGAAAGTATTCAAACCCCTTGAATATGTCCCCGATTTCCGGTTTTGGCTCTTTTTTGTCAATAATGGCCAGAATTATGATAATAAGGCCTGCCAGCATTGGGCCTGAAAGGATCCCGAAGGTAACCGCGCTCAAGATTACGGCAATCAGGTTGGCGATCACCAAAACGACAAAGTTATCCTTGTAGAGCGTGAGGCCGCCTTGAATCCATTCTCCAAATTTCACGATTGGCTTTGATTCTTCCATTTTATCCTCCTGTTCGTGTGTTTATTTACTGGTTATCCGCAAAAACAGCCTATTTGCTGAACGACATTGAGCATAATATCGCAAACCGGCTGGGCGGGGTTATTTTGAAGGTTTTGGAACATTTTAATCATGGAAGGAATGGTTATGGCGAGAATTATTCCCAGAATAAAAAAGATAATAAAGGCCACAACGCTGAAATATCCCATAATCAAGCCTGCCAATGCCATTCCGTCGCCCGTCAAGGTTTCCGGCTCCATTTTGATCTTTGATCTGGCAAGATGACCGCAGATAATGGCCGGTATGCCGGTGAACGGTCCGCAAGTAATCACGGACAGGATGCCCAAGATGAGGGACCAGACGGCGAGGGGACAATTTGTTTTCATGGTTATTCCTTTCTATTCTTGACTTATTTACTGCCGGACGCTTAAATAAAGACAATAGTAACGTCGCATAATATATCTTATGTCTACTAATAACAACCCCGAAACACTATGGCTTGGTGAAAATAAGTTTCCTCCGTTTCGGTTGGCACAATGCTGTCTCCCGTAATTCCCTATCTGACCATATAGATAAGCTTTTCTTTCCGGCCCGATCGTTCAATGTCCAGCACAAAGCCGTTGACGCGGTTCTTTACAAATTCGCTGATAAAATGCTCGGCCCGGCTCTGGCTGGTCATGGGCATGGAATTGACCTGGCGTATGACGTCGCCCTGCTGCAGGCCAAAAGCGTTAAACATATCGCCTTCGCCTTCAACGGCCAAGGTATAGCCCGCAATATTCCGTCCTTCGTAGACCGGCTTCAATGAGTCGTATATCCTGGCCAGGCGGTCGGTATCATTCAAGACTTCATTGTAATACTTCAATAATTCCCCCCGGGTCAGGACCCAGCGCTTGTCTCCGACCCTTTTGCCGAACCTGTTCTGGAGGTCGGAGGGCAGTTTTCCATCCGACGCCTTTAGCGCCTGTTGACCGCCCGTCGGGATACGGCCGGTAAAACAAAGCATAATTTCCTCGTCTATGGCCCCTCTGCGCAATACAATCCGGTCGGACATGATGGATTGGACCCGTGTTTCATTGCCGGAAGCGCTTTCGGCGCGGTCAATCAAATCGCCCTCCGTGACAAGCAATTGTTCCTTTTTCTGCAAATCGTCAAGGATGGCCTTCCTGGATTGCTGGTTTATTCCGACCGCAAAAAATGTGCCAGCCAGGCGGAATCTTTTTGCCATGCTTCCCGGGACGACAACGCCTGAATCGGATGCTGTTTTTTTAAAAACCGCGGCGTCAAAGGCAAAGGCCCCCGCCTCGGTTTTCGGCCATAGCGCCGCTGCGGCGGCCGTTGACGGGAAGCGGACGGTATTATGGGAGTTGAACAAATTGACAATGGCAAAACCGCCCGAAACAAGGACTATGGCAAAAGCTGTAAAACCCGCCTGATAAAACCAGCGATATGACGGCATGATCAGCATCTTAAGGTGGCCTTGCCAAAATAATTATGATTGCGTTTGAAAAATTGCGGCTGGCGACAGCTATAAGCCGGTTTCTGTGTTCCAGACAAAATTGACTGGAATGATGATCATTTGTCTTTATTGGAGCAATTTTTGATTGCTCCGATAATTTAGCGATCAACCCGAAACTGTCCGCCTGAGGCACGATAGACGGGCCGTCCAGATACAGTTTCCAATTTGATCTTGCTCCGGATGGGGTTTGCCTTGCGGCCAGGCGTTTCCACCCGACCCGGTGGTCTCTTACACCGCCTTTTCACCCTTATCGCCTGCGAATGCCGCAAACGACGGTATATTTCTGTGGCACTTTCCATCGCTTCCGTTTTTCAGAAGCCCTCCCGACATTACATCGGGACATCCCGCCCTTTGGAGTCCGGACTTTCCTCTCCATTATTTTTAGATATTGGAGCGATCATCCGCCGTCACCTTCCGCAAAAAATTTCCGCCACAGGCGGATGCTACTCTGCGAAGTAAGCTTCGCTACGAAGCACGAGTCTGCCTGCGGCATGGAATTATCAATGAACCAGATATAATATGCGGCCGCAGAAAGAGCAGGCAATCAAAGCCGCTCTTTTTTTCAGGTCGCAGATAACATGCGCCGGCAAATGCATGTGACATCCCGCGCAGGTATTGTTCTCAACCGCAACCAGGGCATGGTCCTTTTTGTTTTCAATGATGCGATTATACACCGCCATGAATTCGCTGGCAATATCTTTTGCGATATTATCCCGGTCCGAGGCAAGCTGTTTGATCTCTGTCTCCAGACTGGTTTTCCGTTCCTGGAGAACGCGCAAGCGGTCTTTGATGGTATCTTCCACTACACGCAAGGCTGCCTGCGCTTTCAAGGTTTTCCGTTGCGCATCTTCCACCAGTTCCATGAACTTTATTTCCTGGTCCTCGGTTTTCTTTATTTCGTCGTTTAAATGCGATATTTCATTGTTTAATGCCTTGAATTCCTCGTTGGACTTGATCTGGAACTGCTGTTCGCGCAATTTGGCAATCTTCTGGCGGAGGGACTCAATCTCCAGCTCAATCTTTTTAACTTCGGACTGATGAAGCTTTGTCTCCTCCTTCGTTTTTTGCACCGCGGCGCGCATCTGGCCGGCCTCGTCTTCTATTTCCTTGCTTTTTTGCGGAATTTGGTCAATTTCGCGCTGACATCGCATTATGCGCACGTCGCGCTCCTGAATAATCAGGAGTTTACTGATGGTGTCGGAAAAGCTGGTCTGGTCCATGAAAAAAATATATATTTATTTTTTATCCTTCACAAGCTAAATTATTGACAGTTTTCAGCATGGATAAATTATTGCCGCCATGAAGAACAAAAAAACAATTAAATCAAAGACCGGCGCCGGTTCCGGCCTGACTATCCTGCGCCGAAGCATGCAGCGCTATCCGGCCAATCCTGCCAGGGCAAAACTGGAGACTTTTCCCAATCCTTACCCGAAACGGGATTACTGGATTCATTTTGAGTGTCCTGAATTTACCGCCCTTTGCCCGATAACCGGTCAGCCGGATTTTGCCCTCATAACCATTGACTATGTTCCGGACCAACATTGCCTGGAAAGCAAGGCGTTAAAGTTCTATCTGTTTGCATACCGCAACATTGGGACATTTCATGAAGCGGCGGTCAACCGCATTCTGGAGGATATTATCAAGGCCTGCCGTCCGCGCCGTCTCAGGGTGAGCGGCAAGTTTAATCCGCGCGGCGGCATTGCCATCACGGTCAGCGCTGAATATCCTTAGCCCGCATATTTCTTAACGCTGCCCCGGAGGGCCGCAACCAAATACGCTTCGCGTGATTGTCATTCCCGCGAACGCGGGAATCCAGAAAATTCTCATGCCACAGACAGACTCGTGCTTCGTAGCGAAGCTTACTTCGCAGAGTAGCATCCGCCCGTGGCGGAAATGCTGGATTCCCATTTTCCACGCTTGAAGGCGTGGCAAGCATGGGACTTGTCACGCGTTTCGCGTGAATGACAGAATGGAAAAATCTTGTCAGGAAAACAAGAAGTTGCCGGATAATAGTATGAGCGGGTGTTAGGCCGGCACTTCCCGGGCCGGCTTGTCAAGTTCCTTGCGGACCGCCCTGGCAAGGTCTTCGTGTTCGTAAGGCTTGAGGATATACTGCCCCACCCCAATCTGCATTGCGGTTTTAATGCGGTCGGTGATGCTGAAGCCGCTTGCGATAATTGCTTTTTGGCGCGGATTGAACTGGAGCATGGCCTGGTAAGTATCCAGGCCGTCAAAAGCATCGGCCATAATCATGTCAATAACCACAATATCTATCGCCTGTCCCTGCGCTTCGGCCGCCTTTTTGACAAGTTCAACGGCCTCGCGGCCATTGCCGGCGCCAATGACTTTATAGCCGATGGAGCGCAAATATCCCATGCTAGTTTTCCGGAGTTCAGGATCGTCATCAACGACGAGGATCGTTTCCAGGCCTTGAACATCAATATGGTTGGATTGTTCGGCCGCCCGGGACGGGCCGGCGCCCGTTTCGGCCAAGCCTGGATGGGCCCGGAAATAAATAATTACTTCCGTCCCTTTCCCGGGGCAGGATTTAACGTCAATCATTCCCTTGTGCGCTTTGATGATAGCATAGGCGACGGCGGTGCCCAGGCCGTTTCTCTGCCGGGGATGTTTCCCTTCAGTTTTATCGGCAAAGGGCTCGAAAAAGCGGTTGGCTTCTTCCTCGTTCATGCCCGGGCCGGTATCCGCCACTTTCAAGACGACATATTCGCCGGCATCAATAATCTCAAACCCGGATATCGGCTCATTGAGTTTGATAAATTCCGTTGAAAGCCTGACCATGCCGGCGTCAACAATGGAGGAATACGCGTTGGCGGCAAGATTGTTAATCAGCTCAATCAGGTTGCGTTTGCATCCTATTATGGGCGGAGACTGAGGGGCCAATTCAACCTTGAGCTCAACCAGGGGAAAGGTCTGCCTTTGGGCCTTAAAATGCGGCGAATTGACAATATCTTCAATGGTTTCATTAAGGCTTAAGGGCTTCATGGAATAGTCTTTCATTTGTCCCAGGGTGATAAGATTGCCGAGTATCTCAATCGCCTTTTGGGCCGAATTTTGGATCACGGCCATGTCCTGTTTGATGTCGTTGCCGATAGTAAATTTATTTAATACCAATTTGGGATAATCAACCATCGGTTCAATGATATGATGCAGTTGTTCGGCCACGCCGTTCGCGAGCATGCCGAGGGATTCCATCCTTTGCGCCCGAAATAAACGTCTTTGAAGCGTTTGTTCACGCTCCATGGCCTTTTGCCGGGCGGTAATATCGCGCAATACGAAAACAACCCCCAGTATTTTTTCGTCAGAATGCATGAGGGGAGTCGCATCGTACTCAACCTCGGTCTGCGTGCCGTCCCGGCCGGTGAGGATGAGATCGTTTTCCGGGGCAAGGTGATTTTTGTTGCGGACGATCAATTCGGTGTTGATTTCAACGGAGCTCATGTCCTTCTTGTTTTTCAAACAGACCACTTCGGAAATCGGGCGCGCGGCCATCTCCGGCAGTGTCCAGCCGGTGAGGCGTTCCGCAACCGGATTGCAGAATTCAATCAAACCCTCCACATTCGTGGTCAGCACGCCGTCGGCGATGGAGCGCAATATGGTTTCCAGCCGCTGGCGGTTCTGTTTTAACTGGCGTTCCATGGCGTTTTTATAGAGCGCCATTTCAATCGTTGTGCGCAATTCCCGTTCTTCAAACGGCTTCAGCAAATAACCGAAGGCGTTCGTTTCTTTCGCGCGCCCGATGGTGCTTTCATCGGAAAATGCCGTGAGAAAAACCACCGGGATGTCCAGATGGGACGTGATTTGTTTGGCGGTCTCAATGCCGTCGGTTTTGCCCTTCAACATGATATCCATCAGAATCAGATCGGGGTTTGCCTTTTGGACGGCGGCGAGCGCCTCCTCGCCGGAAGAGACCACGGCGCAAATTGAATATCCGAGGCCGGTCAGACTGGTTTCAATATCCTTGGCGACGATGGCCTCGTCTTCAACCACCATGATTGACGAAGCCGGCTTATTCGCGTTTTTTGCCTGGTCCTTTATTTCTGTGTCCATTTTTTTGCCCCATCACGCCGATGCTCCGGTTTCTCCGTCATGGCTCATGGTGCCGTCACGGATGCGCCGTTAATGTTTATGCAATTCGTTTCCCCTACTCTTCCGGGAAAATCATGGCGGCGCTGAATTCCGCCTGAAATTCCGGGGAAAGGGAAAGATCAATATGCTGAACTTTGCGCCTTATTTTGGCGGCATGTCCTTTTTCGGCCACGGAAAGCACGGCGCGCTTCGCGCCCATCAGGGATGCGTTGCCGATAAAACGGACCCTTTCGCCGGGTATGGCCGGCAGCAGGCCGATCCGGCGCGCATGATTCCTCCGGATAAAATTGCCGAATGCGCCCGCCAGCAGCACGCTGTCAATATCAGCGGGCTCAAGTTGCTCCATGCGAAGAAGGATGTTGATGCCCGCCCGGATAGCGGCCGTTGCCAGCTGCAATTCGCGGATGTCCCGCTGGGTTATTACCAGCGGCTGGCCGGAAACCGTCTCTGATTTTTGCGCCAGAATAAAACTGGTCTGCCCCTCTTTTTCAACAAAGCGTTTCCGCAATGCATTGGAGAGTCCTGCGGGAAGTTCATCCGGCGGCAAAATGCGGCCGGTCTGGTCAAGGGCGCCGATCCGCAGCAACTCGGCCACCAGGTCAATCATCGCCGATCCGCACAATCCGGCCGGCCGGCTGTTGCCGATGACATTGAAAAGCACATCGCCGTCAATAATTACCTTTTCAATTGCGCCGCTCGTGGCGCGCATGCCGCAGGAAATACGGGCGCCCTCAAAAGCGGGGCCGGCCGCTACGGAGGTGGCCATGATTCTATCCTTGTGCTTCAACACGATTTCTCCGTTTGTGCCGATGTCCACAAAAAGCGTGGTTTTATCAAGATTGATCAGTCCGCTGGCAACAAGTCCGGCCACTGTATCGCCGCCGACAAAACCGCCAATCTGTGGAAAAACATAAGCGCGTCCATTCGGATTGATCTCAAGCCCCATTTCGGCCGCATGAATTTCAAGGGCGTCCGTAAAGACCGGCACAAAAGGCATTTCACCCAGTGCCGAAGGATTTATCCCGCATGCGATTTGCTGCATGGTGGTGTTTCCGGCAATGACGACTTCATAAATATCGCGGCGGGCAATCTTGCCTTCCAGAATAAGTTTATCAATAATATTATTCATCGCCCCGATAATGACGCGTTGCAGCTGAGTGGTCCCGTTGCTGTCTTCCCGGCACAAGCGTATCCGCGAAATTACGTCGTCGCCATAAGAAGTCTGCGGATTCATTCTGGCGTCAATGGCAATATCAGCGCCATTATTAAGATTAACCAACGTGCCGACCAGGGTTGTTGTTCCAAGGTCCAGGGCGACGCCGTAACACTTTTCCCTTGTATCGCCCGGTTCAAAATCAATCAACTCATGGTCGGCCATTACAATAGTACCTTTGAAATTGTTGTCCCTTAATGCCATGGGCAGCATCCGTATCGTGGCAATGGAAATGTTGTTAAAAATCGCGGGCTTGATGGCGGCCCGGATTCTTTCAATATCCGAGAACGCGGTTTTTTGATCGGGTTGCCCAAGATCAATGTAAAACTTGCTGACCGCCGGCTGTAAATGAAGCCGGCCGCCGGATCCCTGGACAAGAATTTGCTGTTGGGATTCAAAAAGCGATTCGGTTGGAATCTCAATCGTGAGGTCCCCACCGGCCTTTGCTTGGCAGGCAAGTCTAAATCCATTTTCAACATTTTCACGGCCGAGCACGGCCAGGCAGGTGGCGGAAGGTTTGCAAACACCGCTTATGATACGCACCTTGCATTTTCCGCATTTACCCGTGCCGCCGCATGGCGTCTGCAGAATAAGACCGGCTTGCGCGGCCGCTTCCAGCAGGATGCTGTCGGGCAGAACATAAACCTGCCGGCCGGTCGGCTCAAAGATAATTTTGTATTCCTGTCTTTTCATGATGGCGGCTGATCAAATCGCCTGGTTACCGCTCATTATTCATCAGATTCCCTGGTCATGGACAAGGCCTAACCGTAGTCAACTCAAAATCCTGTAAATCTATAAATATACCTGAAAATATTTTCTTTTCAAAATAATTCGTAACAGCTAAATTCTCCTGTATCTTTGGAGTCACCCATGAGCATTAAATTATTTGTGTTTGACTGGGACGGCACCGCGCTGGGCGGACACGATCCCTATGACCGGTTTCCAAAGGAGTTTGCGCGTTTTCTTGACAAATTGTCCGGCCGTGGAATCGCCTGGGCGACCAACACCACCTGGCCGGTTGATAGCCAATACAAAATAATCAAAGCCAGTGGCGTCAAATCCAACCCCGCGTTTCTGGCCGGGTCAACCGGCCTGACAATCGGCCGTGTGGTAAAAAACAAACTGACAACCGACGCCATCTATGAGCGCAAGATACGGTTATTGAGCCGGCGTTTTTTTCAAAAACGAGAAGCTGACCTGCGGCGGATAGCTTCCCTGCTCGTTCAGAATGGAATGGCCGCTCAGCTCGCCTTTAATCAAAGCGGACATCATTATCTCTGGCTTATTTTTGCGGATAAAGCAAAAGCCCGCCAAGGCTGGCGCCTGGCAGATTCCCTGCTGAAAAACGGGGATATGTACCGGATGTCGGAGACGGATACCAGCGACGCCATTCTGCCGGCGCACATGAACAAGGGCGCGCCGCTTGAATATATGCAGAAAGTATTGGGCTTGCGGGCGGAAGACACAATGGTGGCCGGCGACGGGTGGAATGACCGGCACATGTTCTCCCCCCGCCTGGCGCGCTGGATGGTCTGCCCCTCCAATGCGCATCCCGGAATCAAAGCGCTTGTTCGCGAGCATGGCGGAATCATTGCGAAACACCGGTATTCATGGGGAATCATCGCGGCGGCGGAAAAAATATTTTATTCTTCCGGCTCATCGTCGTCTTCCTGAGTCCCGGTGAAACGGCGCAAGGCAAACTTTATGACCGGCGTGATGGCCAGGCAGGCAAAAGTGGTCAGTGCCCCCCACAGAAAAACACGGGCCACGCCGGAGGGCGTGCTCGGCAATGCCTCCCCTTCGGCGAACGAGGGCGGTCCGAAATATAAAAGGGCCAGCACAATGAGAATGACCGGCAAAGGCAGAATCCACGCCAGCAGGTGCTTGGCGTAATTTGGGAGCGGCGCCAGCCATACCAGACTTACAATAAATGCCGTGGCGGCGGTTCCGGCGGCATACGCTGCCAGAAGTTTGAGAATATGCTCGGTCATTTAATCATCTCCTGCCACTAAAAACACAATGGCACAAAATAACCCGGCTCAACGGTCAGTCCGTTCAGATTGCTTGTGATTTCGGCAGGCGTTAATGAACGTTTCTGACAGGTTGATCTCATTGCGGGCCTGTGCTTCGGAGAAATGCGAGAAGGCGGTATAATCGCTCAATTCGCGGTAAGTTTCGAGACGGGAGAGATGACCGGCGAATTCTTCTGTGATCAATCCATGCTGCACAAAATGAAGATGAAACAACTGAATGACACCCCGGTGGGTTTTTGCCTCAATGCCACGGGAAACGAGCAGGGCGCGCGCCCAGTGAAAAGCCGCATAATAAGCGCGCGAAACAGCGTCGTTATAAAAACCGGCCGATAAAAGGTGCCGCGCCGCCGCCAGCGCTTCATCACCGCGCCGTGCTTCGTCGGCAGAATTTATTAATGCATTATCGTTCGTCATAAATCCATTCCTTCGCGTTGCACTTCAATGGCAAACAGACGTTCGCGTTCCACCAATCGGGCAAAATCAGACTCGGTCATAAACAAGGGCTGAATGATGAATCCGCTTTTGCCGAGGCCCAAGTCCATTGCCCGGCGAACAAGCCAGTCCTCATCCTCGCCGGTGATCTGATCCAGTAAAACAAGGATATCAATGTCCGATTCCGGCGACCAGTCGCCCCGTGCCGCCGAACCGTAGAGACGGAGCCCGCGCAGGCGGTCTTTGAAGTGTTCCCGCGTTTCCAATGCATATTGACGTGCTGCAGACCTCGCCCGCTCCAGCTTAGCTTCCCCGGTTTTATTATCAGTTTGGACAATCATGACATATCATTCCTCATTTTTAATGAAGGAAAAATATCATCACGATGAATAAAATCAAGTCAAAATCCAACAAGCAGGGAATTAAAACACAATCGCCGAAAAGACCGGATATTTTGTCAGCTTTGAACGCCCCTTGAAAAAGGCCAGTTCAATTAAAAAGGCGATTTCCACGATTTTGCCGCCCAATTGATCAATCATGGCCGCAGTGGCCGCGGCCGTGCCGCCGGTGGCCAGGAGGTCGTCAACGATTAAAATGGTCTCCCCCGGCTTGATGGCGTCAACATGCATACTGAGCGTGGCGGAGCCGTATTCAAGGTCATAGGATTGTTCAATTGTTTTGAACGGCAATTTACCCTTTTTGCGGACCGGGATAAAACCGGCGCCGAGTTTTAGCGCCACCGCGGCGCCAAAAATGAAACCGCGGGCATCCACCGCCGCCACTTTTGCAATAGAACCCCTGGCATGGCGTTTGCAGAGGATATTAACCGCCGCCTTGAAAAGTTTGGGATCGGCCAGCACCGGCGTGATATCCCTGAAAATAACGCCCTTTTGCGGAAAATCGGGGATATCGCGAATGACGGATTTTATTTTATTGATGTTCATTTTGTTCCTTTCTACTTATAATTTTTAAAAGCACAATTATATTCTAATACCATCAATTGCCGCCTTCCTTCTGTGGTAAAGCAATGACTATTTTTATCACTTCATACGCCGCAAGCAAACCAAATATTCCGGTAATATAAGACAAACTGCCGATGGGGCGGCGGGCTCTTCCCTGCGGAAAGGAAGGTTCCTCGTCGCCAACCGGCGTGCCTTTGTTGCGCGGTTCTTCAATTGAAAATACACAGCGGACGCCGCGGTTGATGCCCCGCCGGCGCAGACGCTTGCGCACAAAACGCGCCAGGGGGCAAATGTCAGTTTCAGAAATGTCACCCAGGCGAATTAAGGCCGGGTCGGTGCGCGTGGCCGCGCCCATGCTGGAGAGAACCGGAATATTTGCCGTTACAGCCGAGGCGATCAGCTCTACTTTCGGCGTCAGGCTGTCAATGGCATCTATCACGGCATCAAGCGGTTTTTCCAGCAGAAGGTGCATGCTTTTTTTTGAGACAAATTCCTGCCAAGCTTCAACCTGGCATTCAGGATTAATATCCAGGACCCGCGCGCGGGCCACTTCAGATTTGGGTTTATTTAAGGTTGATTCCAGCGCATAGAGCTGGCGGTTCATGTTGCTGGGGCGGATGCAATCGCAATCCACCAGCCGCAGGTATCCGACCCCTGCCCGCGCCAGGGCTTCCACCGCATAGGATCCCACTGCGCCCAGACCAAACACCGCCACCCGCGCGCGTTTGAGCCTGGCAAGCGCTTCTTTGCCGATCAACTGTTCGGTCCTGGAAAATCGGTTTGTCATTTCTGATTCTTCTGGATTCCCGATTGAGTCGGGAATGACAGTCACGCAAGACTTACAATGAGTCATACAAATCCTATCGCGATTTGGTTTCAAAACGAAAATAATTTCTCCGCATTATTATAAGTCAATTCCGCCACTTCGGTAACCGGCCGTCCGAGCAGTTCCGCGGTTGTCCGCGCTATGATCTCAAGATTGGCCGGTTCATTCCATTCACCGGTTGCGCCGGCGGGCATTATATCCGGGCTGTCGGTTTCCAAGAGGAGGCGTTTCGGGGCAACGACCAGCAATGATGCGCGGCCGCGCTTGCTGCCGGAGCGCGTTATGGCGCCGCTGAATGAAATATTCAGCCCGAGTTCCTCAAACGGACGGACCATTTCCGGCGAGCCGGCATAAGTATGGAGCATCCCGCCGGATTTTACGCCACCTTCCCGTTGAAGAATTTCCAGAAGTTTTCCCCAGGCCTTGCGGCAATGAATCGTAACCGGACGCTGCAACTCGCGCGCCAGGCGCAATTGCGCGATGAAGACTTCCTCCTGTTCCGGGTTGTGGGATGGCTCAACGGAATTATCCAGTCCGATCTCCCCCACCCCAGACGCCGGCGTTGAAAGTAAAAATGATTTAAGCTGTTCCAGCCATTTTTCAGTTTTCCGGGCGGCATTTAACGGATAGAGCCCGAAGGAAGGCACGACTTCCCGGTAGGCAAGCGCTATTTTTCGCACCGCTTCCCAGTCCGATTCCTCACTGCCGCAGCACGACATGCGGGTGACGCCCGCTAAACGGGCTCTTTCAAAAATCAATGGCAAACGATCGGAAAATCGTTCATCCTGCAGATGACAATGGGCGTCAAAAAGGAACATTTACTTCTTTCCCTTCTTTTGATTCTCCAGAACTGTTTTTACATTGCGCCGAAAACGTTCAAAACCGACATACTCAACCGGCGTGCCAGCAAATTGCTTCTCAAAATCTTTCTCGCTCATTCGCGCCAGATCCTCAAGTGCCGGCACGTTTGTGGATGGCGGATTAAATTCCGCCATGACCGGCGCCCGGGCACACCGATTAAAGGGACAAACCGAAGTGCATCGGTCACAGCCGAATACAGAATGAGTCAAAAGCGATACGGTCTCCGGCGTGAATTCTTTCTTATGCTCAACGGTCAGATATGATATGCAGCGGCGCGCGTCAATCAGATTATCGGCCATGATTGCCCCGGTCGGACATGATTCAAGGCACCGGCGGCAGTCCTGGCATTGATTGGTCATTGGCACGCCTGGTTCAAGGTCAATATCAACCAGTAATTCTCCGAGAAAAAAACAGCACCCGAGTTCCGGGCTGACAACGCTGCCCTGTTTGCCGATCCAGCCGATGCCGGCGCGCACCGCCCATTCCCTTTCCGACAACGGAGCCGAATCAACGCAAATGCGTCCACCACATGACCGGCCTGTTTCCTTATTCAGGGACGCGGACAATTGGTTTAATTTAGCCCTCAAGACATCATGATAATCGGCTCCCCGGGCGTAATTGGATATGGGATAGTTATGTTCTGCTGACGGATAGCGAGCGGCGACAACGATTATGGATTTTGCTTGCCACGCCGCAGGAGTGGTCTGAGGAGCCAAGTTGCGCGGATCAGAGCGCAAGACCGCGTGTCTTTTCAAGTAATGCATTTCCGCGCCATAGCCATTTTTAAGCCATTGCTGAAAAATTACCGACGACCGAATCGGCTCCAAGCGCGCAAAACCGACTGCGCCGAAACCGATGGCAAGCGTCTGCTCCCGGATGTATTGCTCGATTTTCACGGTTGTCATGATAACAACGATCCGGACAAACATCAAGGAATGTGCCGAGTAAAATTCTTGATTGTCATTCCCATGACCTTCCTTCGCCCGCCGTAGCGGGCTACGCGAAGGCGGGAAATGGGAATCCAGACATTTCTTTGGACTATGGATTCACGCTTCTGCGGGAATGACAGCGTCGAAGTCCGCATGTGAGTGTTATAATGTCGTGATTTTCGGTTTTGCTTTCAGTCCCACGGCAAGTCTCAATTTTCAATAACGTGCGTCTCAAAAACATACCGGTGAATTTCCGGCATTTTGCATCTGCGTTGAATGCATCAGAATGTTGTTGCTTGTTTTATCCCGGCGCACTATTATCTTACCAGTAAGACATAAGAAAGGAGTTTAATATGGATGCTCTCGCAACCACAAAAATGTCGTCCAAAGGACAGGTGGTAATTCCCGAAAACGTGAGAAATCGGCTTGGATTGGAGTCCGGCGCTCAATTTGTCGTCGTCGGCAACGGTGACGTGGTTATCCTCAAAACAATCACGCCTCCCGCCATGCGCGATTTCGACGTTTTAATTTCCAAGGCACGGCGACAGGCGCGGGCAAGCGGCTTGACGCGCTCCGATGTTGTCAGGACAATCGCCAAAGTCAGGGGCCGAAAATGAAGGTAATTCTGGACACGAATGTCTTTGTGTCCGGCGTTTTCTTCTCTGGTCCGCCGTATGCGATTCTTGACGCATGGCGGCATGAACTGGTTCAGATCGTCATTTCTCCGGAAATCCTGGAAGAGTATCAGCGTGTCGGGGAGGAGCTGGCAACGGACTTTCTAGAAGTCGATATTGTTCCGATTTTGGAATTGCTCTCGGTCAAAGCAATGGTTATTAAAGCCCCGCCTTTGCCAGAACCGGTGTGCGCTCACCCGGAGGACGATAAATTCCTGGCTTGCGCGATTGCCGGAAAAACGAAAACGATCATAAGCGGCGATAAAGCTTTACGAAAAGTTTCCGGTTATTGCGGAATTGAAGTGTTGTCGCCCCGTGAATTTGTTGAGAAATATCTCGCGCAAAAAATCTGACATGCCAAGATTACAGTAACGATGGATGAGAGCCATATAATGAGCTGTAAAGCTGGTAAATGAGTCATATTTGAGTCATAAAAACAGGGCCAAGAACCCACCGTGAACAGTATAAGTCATAAATTCTACCTTCCGCCTTCTGCATTTACCATCAGCATGATTACTTCAACCACCTCTTGGGGGGTGAGTCCCGAAGTGTTCACCCGGTCATGAATCGCCTCATAAAGCGGCCGGCGCTTTTCCATTAAATCCAGGATACGCTGGTATTTATCGCCTTTTTCCAGCAAGGGCCGGCTGGTGGAGGAAGAAACGCGCTGTAAAATATCCTTTTGAGAAGCCAAAAGGCAGATCACTTTTCCCGAACGGCGGAAGTCGGCGATATTATCCGGGTTCAGGACAATGCCGCCGCCGGCGGCAATCACCTGATTTTTTCCCTCCGCAAGCTCCTGAACCAGGGCGCGCTCCATGTTCCGGAAGCAGGGTTCGCCATCCTCGGAAAAAATAAGGCTGATGGATTTGCCGGCGCGTTCTTCAAGCACTTCATCCATATCAACAAATTTCTTATGCAAGCGGCCGGCCAGATTTTTACCGACCGTTGTTTTGCCGGTTCCCATGAAGCCGACGAGGATAATGTTATCATTCATACGAATCACCTGCAAAACCATCTCTCGCTCACTCTTTTCGGTCATTCCCATGAAAATGGGAATCTAGTCTTGAACTTTCTGGATTCCCGCTTTTGCGGGAATGACAACCATGCGCAACGTATTTTCCTCGTTCATTCTATATTTCCTCATTCTGCTTTCTGCCTCATAAGCCGCTCCGCATCCATTGCAGATAAACTGACCACAAGACCTGTCCGCCGATCATCCAGATGATGGCCGCCAGGGCAATATACGGGCCAAAAGGAATCCTGCTGCCCATTCCCTTTTTACCGCACATAACCAGGAGAATGCCGGCCAGGGCGCCGGTCAGGGAGGAAATCATAACCGTAAAAATGACCGCCTGCCAGCCGAGAAAGGCGCCGATGGCCGCGAGCAGTTTCACATCGCCCATTCCCATGGCCTCCTTCTTAAACACCACCCGGCCGAATTCGCCGACGAGCCAGAGAATCATGCCGCCGGTCAATAAGCCGATAAAAGAGGCTTTAAAGCCGTCAAAATGGAGGCCGGCTCCGTGCAGCGAGGGGAAAATGATGCTGAACGCCAGACCGGCAAAAATGCCGCCGATGGTGATCTGGTCGGGAATGATCATATAATCAAAATCTATAAAAGTGCCGATGATCAAGCCGGTAATGATCATCCAGTAGACCGGCGTCCGGATATCAAATCCGTAGCAGAGCCAGATGAGGAGAAAAAGAACGCCGGTCAGCAGTTCCACCAGGAAATAGCGGCTGGATATGGCTCCCTTGCAGGCGCGGCATTTGCCGCCAAGGACCAGGAAACTCAACAGCGGAATGTTGTCAAACCAGGCGATTTTAGCCGCGCAATGCGGACAATGCGACCGCGGCACAACAATGGAGCGCCCCTGCGGCATGCGGTAGATGCAGACATTCGCAAAACTGCCGATGCATGTTCCCAGGATGAAGGATAATATCGTGTAAAAGATGAAAGAAGCATTAATGGCCATAGACCGCTCTTTCCAGCGCTTTGCGCATAACCGCAACCGGCGCTTTGCGGCCGGTCCAGATTTCCAGCGAGAGCGCGCCCTGAAAAGCCAGCATGTCCAGGCCGTTGGCCGCGCGCGCGCCCTGCCGGCGGGCAATTTGCATCAAACGCGTTTCAGGAAACATGTAAATCAGATCGTAGACCATCTGATTCTTTACAAAGGCCCCGGGATCCAGCAGGAGAGGATCGTTCCGGTGCATTCCCACCGGCGAGGCCTGAATGACCAATTTGGCGGAACGCGCCGCCCGGCTGCGTTCGGCGCGCGCCGTGCCGATAATTTCCACCGCGGTTTTGCCATTGGCGGCCGAAATTTCCGCCATCAGTTTTTTTGTCCGCGGTATTTCATTGTCGGCCAGAAATATTTTTTTTGCCCCGGCGCCGGCGCAGGCCAGAGCTACGGCGCGTCCGGCCCCGCCGCATCCGAGCAGGAAAATAGAAAGGCCGCGCGGTGTGCAGGCAAAGGATTTTTTAAGCGCCGCAAGAAATCCCTGCCCGTCCGTGCTGTAGCCCTTCATTTTGCCGGAGACAAATTTTACGGTATTGACCGAGCCAAGGCGGCGGGCGGCGGAATCAATATCGCTAAGTCCGCGGAAGGCCACTTCCTTGAGGGGCACGGTGAGATTAACGCCGCCAAACCCCATTTCGGCCATGACATGAAGAGCGCTTATCAAGCGCTCGGGCCGGACATCAAAGGCGAGATAAACGGCATCCAGACCCATTTTGCGCAAGGCCGCGTTTTGCATCTGGGGCGAGAGCGAATGGGCGATGGGGTGCCCGAGAACGGCGAAGAGTTTGGTGAAGGCGGAGATGTGCATGGCTTATCGTATGGGAGTGTCGGTGTATCGGGGTATTGGTGTATGGGAGTATCGGTGTAAAGAAATATTCATCACAACGCGCACCATTTGTCGGCATTGTTAATCATCGTAACAATTTGCGATAAAAGATGTTCGTATCTTTTATCAAACGCTTTATAAGCCTCTTTTGTCATAAAAGCAAGCCTCAGTGCAATATCCAGCCAGCATTGCATTTCGCCAGCTTCCGTTTCGGCATCGCTCATTTTTGAAACAAACGCTGCTTTATACCGGCGTTTGCGCCAAGCCTCGGCTATGTTGGAAGATACCGACCGGGATGCCCGGCGCATTTGATCGGCAAGAACATACAGACACCCATACTCAGTTACTCCCATACTCCGACACTCCATTACCCCGATACTTTCTTCCCAGCCGTCATCAAATACCTGTTCACACAGCTCAGGTAGGCGGCCGCGCTGGCCTGGACAATATCAGTGCTGGCGGCCCGGCCGTTGAAAGCTTCCGAACCGAAGGCCACCCGCAGGCTTACCTCGCCCTGCGCGTCCTTGCCGATCGTAACGGCTTGAATGGAATAATCCATTAATTTGCCCTTGACGCCCGCCAGACGGTCAATGGTTTTGAGCGTGGCGTCAACCGGCCCGTCGCCGCAGGCGGCATCCTGTATGATTTTATCGCCTTTTTTTAGGCGGACCGTGGCGGTCGGCACGGTTTTTGTGCCGGTGGTCACGTTCAGGTAATCAAGAACGTAAAGGCCGTCGGCCTCTTCCATCTCGTCGCGCGCGATGGCCACAAGGTCGTCGTCATAAATCGCTTTCTTTTTATCGGCCAGGTCAATAAAGCGGCCATAGGCCCGTTCCAGTTCTGCCGGGTTCAGTTTGAAACCCATGTGCGCCAGGCGCTCGCGGAAAGCATGCCGGCCCGAATGTTTGCCCAGCACCAGTTCCGAGCCTTCAATACCCACGTCCTGCGGACGCATGATTTCATAAGTCGTGCGCTCCTTGAGCACGCCGTCCTGATGAATGCCGGCTTCATGGGCAAAAGCGTTGGCGCCCACGATCGCCTTGTTGCGCTGGACGACCAGGCCGGTCAGATGGCTGACCAGCTTGCTGGCGCGGGAAAGTTCATTGGTGCGGATGCCGGTCGTCAAATTAAACGAATCTTGGCGGGTGCGCAGGGCCATGACCACTTCCTCCAGAGCGCAGTTGCCCGCCCGCTCGCCGATGCCGTTGATGGTGCATTCCACGCCGCGCGCCCCGTTTTTCAGGGCGGCCAGCGAATTGGCGACCGCCAATCCCAAATCATTATGGCAATGCACGTTAATCACCGCCTGGGAAATATTTTTTACGTTCTCAAAGAGCGATGCGATCAACGTCCCAAACTCAAAAGGCACGGCATAGCCGACCGTATCGGGAATATTTACCGTGGTGGCGCCGGCGTCAATGACGGCCCGCGTTACCTCCGCCAGAAAATCAGGCTCGGTCCGCGTGGCGTCCTCGGGGCTGAATTCCACGTCCTGGCACAGCTTGCGCGCATAACGGACGGCGGCCACGGCTTGCTGGAGTATTTCTTTCTTGTCTTTTTTTAGTTTGAAACGCCGGTGAATCGGGGAAGTGGCCAGGAAAACATGAATCCGGCCGCGCCTGCCGGCGGGCGCCACGGCTTCCGCACAGCGTTCAATATCCTTGTTCAAACATCTTGCCAGACCGGCGATGCGCGGTCCCTTGATTGTTTCCGCGACGGCCTTCACCGCGCGGAAATCATCCGGCGAGGCGATTGGAAACCCGGCCTCAATCACGTCCACATTCAAACGCGCCAGGTGCTGGGCTATTTCCAGTTTCTCGCGGTGATTGAGACTGGCGCCCGGGCATTGCTCGCCGTCGCGCAGGGTTGTGTCAAAGATCAAAACTTTATCAGGTTTCATTATCTTCTCCATGGTTTGTCATCTTTGCGAAATTATATTCTCTTTTGTATCGGTGTTTGGGCGTATCGGAGTAATCCCTACCCCGACACACCGATACTCCACAACTCCCTTACTATTCCTTTGTTTCCGCCCTGCCCAATGCAATCACCCCGGTTCTGGAAATGTCCACAATACCGTTCGGCTTCACCAACTCAAGAAAATTGTCAATCTCATCGCTGGTGCCGATGATCTGGATGGTGAGCGATTTATGGTGGACATGCACCACCTCGGCCTTGAACAGGGCGGCCAGTTCCATGACCGCCGAACGGTTTTTCGCCGAAATCTGCACCTTGACCAGCGCCAGTTCGCGGTCAATGAACTTTTCACCGGTCAGGTCATAGACCTTGATCACATCAATCAGTTTGTTTAACTGCTTGGTCACCTGTTCCAGAATGCGGTCGTCGCCCGGGACCGTCATGGTTATCCTGGAGACGCTTGTATCCTGGGTTGGCGCCACATTGAGCGTTTCAATATTATATCCGCGGCCTGAGATCAGGCCGACAACCCGGGCCAGAACGCCGGGCTTGTTTTCAACCAGAACTGAAATAACGTGTTTCATGAGTCAACCTTTCTTATAATTAGACTTCAGACATCAGGGCTTCTGGATTCCCGCTTTTGCCTGCCCACAATGCTGCACATAGCGTTGCAGGCAGGCGGGAATGACAGGAAACTGCTTCCTGACTACTGACTTCTGATCTCTGACCTCTCTTTTTTCACGCCATGCTTTGGATCATTTCCGTCAATGATGCCCCTGCGGGGACCATCGGGTACACGTTGGCCTCAGGCTCAACCATGCATTCCACGACCACGGGGCCGTCATGGGCAAACGCCTTTTTCAAGGTTGCGTCAACCTGCTCGCGCGCCTCCACTCTGAGGCCAAGCGCGCCATGGGCTTCGGCCAGCTTGACAAAATCCGGCAGGTATTTGGCGCCTTTTTTCGGCTTGATGTTTTCATTCTTGCCGCGCTCCGCCTGTCCCAAACGCGTGGCCGAGTATTCTTTTTTATAAAACAGTTCCTGCCATTGGCGCACCATGCCCAGATAAGTGTTGTTCAAAATGATGACTTTTATGGGAATGTGATGCTCCACGGCCACCACCAGTTCCTGAAAATTCATCTGCGCGCTGCCATCGCCGGAAATATCAATCACCATCTTGTCCGGCCGGCCGATCTGGGCGCCGATGGCCGCGGGCAGGCCAAAGCCCATGGTCCCCAGGCCGCCGGAGGAGATAAATGTCCGCGGCTGGGTATATTTGTAATATTGGGCGGACCACATCTGGTGCTGGCCGACCTCGGTCACAATGATCGCCTCGCCCTTGGTCAGATTGTAAATCTGCTCAATGACGTATTGCGGCATCAGTTTCTTGGGATCGCGGTCATAGGTGAAGGGATGTTTCTCTTTCCACGCCATGATCTGTTCCAGCCATTCTTTCCTTTCCCCGGGCTCAACCTGGGGAATCAATGCGCGCAGGACAGATTTTACATCGCCCACCACCGGGATATTGACCGGCACGCTCTTTGAAATGGCGCTGGGGTCAATATCAATATGGGCAATCTGCGCCTTGGGCGCAAATTCCGGTATTTTCCCCGTCACCCGGTCGTCAAACCTGGCCCCGATTGAAACCAGCAGATCGCAATGATGCGTGGCATAATTGGCCGTAACGCTCCCATGCATGCCGAGCATGCGCAGGGCAAGCGGGTCTGTCTCCGGAAAAGCGCCCAAGCCCAGGAGCGTGGTGGTCACCGGCAGTTTCGCCTTGCGGGCCAGGGCAGTAACTTCTTCGGCCGCATTGCCCAGAATGGCGCCGCCGCCCACGTAAAGAAGCGGTTTTGCGGCTTTATTGATCGCTTCCGCCAGGCGCGTAATCTGTTTGGGATGTCCCTCGGTGGTCGGGTTATAACTGCGGATATTGACCTTGTCCGGCGTCGGCGCATCGGTTGACGCCCGCTGGACATCCTTGGGAATGTCAATCAGGACCGGACCAGGCCGGCCGGTTGAGGCGATATAAAACGCTTCCGCAATGGTCCGCGGCAGTTCATCCACATTGCGGACCAGGTAATTATGTTTGGTCACCGGCCGGGTAATGCCGGTGATATCCGCCTCCTGAAAGGCGTCATTGCCGATCATTGGGGTTGGGACCTGCCCGGTGACGCAAACCATGGGAATAGAATCCATATTGGCATTGGCCAGGCCGGTAACGGTATTGGTGGCTCCGGGACCGGAAGTGACCAGGCAGCAGCCGACCTTGCCGGTCGCGCGCGCATAACCGTCAGCCATGTGGGTGGCGCCCTGTTCATGCCGGACCAGGATAAATTCAAACGGCGCGTGATATATTTTGCTGAAAATATCCAAAACTTGCCCGCCCGGCAGTCCGAAGATAGTTTTCACTCCCGCTTTTTTCAATCCGTCAATCAAACACTCAACTCCTGTGCGCATATAATCCCCCAATTACTCAATAGTTTGTGATTTGCAAAGATTGTTTATATCATACCAAAAACAAAAAACCCACCGTTTTTTCCGGTGGGTTTGATTCTTCGTCCAGATTATGCGTTATCCGCCTTACCTGGGCGCTTCTCCCACCGGGGCGCGCAAAACTACGAGCAGTCCGACTGCCGGCAGTCCTGCCCTATCAAGCCCTACGATGGAAGAATATGTCCGCATGTCTTTCTTATACCAGTGCAACATTAATCTGTCAAAACTTTTTTGCAAAAAAATTATGGCGCGCTGAACACGGTCTTATTCCATATAATTGCCCGTCTGTTGCCACGCCTCCAGCATGGTTTCGTAGCGGGCAAGTTGCATGCCGGTATAGATGCAGTTGCTGGTTGAAAAAATATATCCGCCGCCCGGCATGCCGTGTTTGAGCGCATAGCGCGCTGATTCCCGGACTTCCTCGTCCGTGCCGGTATCCATGAGACCGCAGTTGACATTGCCAATTAAACACACCTTGTGTCCGTAACGCCGCTTGATCTCGGCGATATCAATGCCCGCCTGCGGATCAAGCGAATGGAGCGCATGCGGATTGCATGCCAGCAATTGGTCAATGATCGGCATGATATTGCCGTCCGTATGTTTGATGGTGTAAAAACCAAGCGCGCGATAACCCCGGATAAGTTTTGCCAGATACGGCGCGACAAACTCCGAGAATTGCGCCGGGCTCAGGAATGGGCCGGTATTCAGGCAATAATCCGAGCAGAGCGCAAAACCATCCAGTCCGCCGTGGTCGCGCAGGGCGCGCGCGCGTTCCAGGGCATTGTTGACCCGCTGCTCGGCTTCCGCCTTGACGCCATCGGGGTCATCAACCAGCCGGTAGGAAAAGGCCTCCATCCCCTGCCCGCCGGGAATTTTATAGGTGGCGTCGCCGTGCAGCATGAGAAAATATTTGTCGCCGGTTTTCTCCCGCACCAGGTCAATCAATTCCATCGTTTCCGGCAATAGCTTCGGGTTGGGATGCAAAAAAATGGCGCTGTGCTCAAAACGCTCCGCGGTGGCCACAAAAAGCGCGGCCATGTCCTCAAGATGGAGGCGGCGTTCCCTGGGTTCCATCTGCTGCCACTGGGTGTAATTGCGGTGCTCCGGATGCACCTTGCCGAAGGCTTCCATGGTCAGGAAGAAAACCAGCTCAAAATGCGGCACGCGGCCGGTCAAGGGCTGGCGGTTGAGGGCCGCGATAAAGCGCTCCCGCGGGGTCATGGATGTTGTTTTCATGATTATTTTTTTAGTTTAATTTTTTTTCAGTTGATTTTAAAACAATCACTTCAAATGGGGCGAGACGCGCGTTCCCGGTCAAATATTTACCGGAGACAATATCCTGAAAAGACCCGCGCAAAGCTACCTCACAGGCCGAATTATTTGAATTGCCGACAAAATACAGCTTCTCATTGCCCCCCACCCGCGCGGTAACATGCACGCCTTTCGGCAGTTCCATCATGGGCTTAATCTTCCATTCCTTCAGCAGGGACGCATACAGGGTATCATAATCATTCTGATCCAGCAATGTGCCCAGATAATAAGCCGTTCCCCGTCCGTAGCAATGGCGCGTGAGCGCGGGAATGCCCCGGTAAAAGGGACTGTCAAACTCGGCCAGGACATCGGTCTTGGAAGCCAAAACGCGGATTTCGTCAATCCATTTTGGATTAAGGCATGAACTTAACGTCCCCGTTCCTTCACGAGGAATAATTTTGATCTCCCCGGCTATTTTTGGCCGCGCGCCGTAGTCAATAACCTCCAGGCCGAAGACGTTTGTCAAATGCGCCGGGATGGGTGTGTCCCAGATGCGGGCGTTTTCATCGGCCACGCCCGAGAACGAAGTGAACATTAATTTCCCGCCTTTTGCCACAAAGGCTTCAAGCTTCAAGGCCAAATCCGCCGGCAGAATATAAAAGGCCGGCGCCACAATAACCCGGTATTTTTCAAAATTATCATGCGGATAGACAATATCAGCGGCCACATTCCGGTTGACCACCGCCCGGAAATGACGCGAGAGATGAACGGACCAGCCGTTGCCGGATGGTCCCGCAAAATCGGGCGCCTTTGCATTCCTGGCAAACTCGCAATGATTGGCATGGGAGAAGAGAAACGCGAGCGGCGCTTTGGCGGCGGTTGTCTCCTGCAGGGCCGGCGCGATTTTTTTTAAATCCCGGTTGAGCTTTTGCACTTCCCCGTATATTCGTCCGGGCCTGGCCGGCACCCCCAGCAATCCGGACTTGTCGCGCTCATTTCCGGAAGGACAGGTGTCAAATCTGAAAAAGTTGATCAAGTTGGCGCCGCGTCCGATCTGGGTCAGCACTTCCCAGCGCACTTCGCCCGGGACCGGCGTGGATCCCCGCCGGCCGCACTGGAATTCGTTGAACCAGATGTTCTGGCCGTGCTTGGTGCCCCGGATAAAGGCATGAGCAAACATTTCAAACTCAAAGCCGCGTCCGAACAAATCGTCATTTCCCAGCCCATAATGGTCCACGGCCACAACATCAAGGTCTTCCGCCATTTTTTCATGATCGTAGCCGTGCCAGGTAACCATCATATTGGTGGTAATGGGCGCGGTTACGCCATGCGCCCGGAGAGTTTTTATCTGGCGGCGAAAGCAGTCCATGGTCATTTCGGAAAAGAAATAATGGTAAATGAGCCACAGGCCGGGATGAGGATAAGTCAGAGGAAAGGGAATCTGTCCAAAGGTCTGGATCGTCTGCCCCAGGAAATGAGTGCAAAGCGCATCGTTGAATTGCTGAACAGTGCCAAAGCGTTCACGGCACCAGGCCTGAAAGCGCTTCAGACATTTCGGGCAGAAACAGAACGGGTGGCCGAATTCATTATCCAACTGCCATCCAATCACCTGGCGGCTGCGGCCATATTGCTCGGCCATGGCGGAAACAATGCGCTCCGAGAGCTGATGATAGGAGGCGGAGGTCGGGCAGGTATAACGCCGCACTCCAAAGCCAAACGTCTTGCCGTCTTCCCGCACCGGGAAAATGTCGGGATATTTTTTACAGGCCCATACGGGCGGCACGGCGGTTGGCGTGCAGAGGATGGCCTGGATGCCTTTTTTATCCAGAAGGCTCAAAACTTCATCCAGCCCTTCAAAATCAAAGCGCCCCTCCCGCGGCTCAAGCTTGTCCCAGGCAAATTCCATGATCCGGACAAAGCGCAGGCCGGATTTACCCAGCAAATCCACGTATTTTTTCCATGTGCGGCGCGGATGATGTTCCGGAAAAAAGGCGGCTCCCAAGCCGTAGAACCGGTCATTGATGTTTTTTGAAACGGCGGATGGTCGTGCTGCAGTCATAGTTGTTCCTCCAAAGTTATGCAGGGTCCGCGCTTGCCCTGAAGTATGCGCTTCGGTTTAACTACAGGGCCTGCGCGCGTCCTTCCTCGCTTACCGGCGTTCATGGGCCGCTATGGCGCGCGCCGTTTCGCGCTCATCTGTTTCCTTCCTGAGGCGGTCGCGCTTGTCCGGCGCCTGTTGTCCGCGGCACAGGCCGATTTCCACCTTGATCAGACCGTGATTATTCAGATAAAGGGAAAGCGGAATCAGGGTCATGCCTTTGCGCGCCAGTGCGCCGACCATGTTTCTTATCTCGCTTTTATGCAGAAGAAGCCGGCGCACCCGCCGCGGATCATGATTGAACTGATGGCCGAATTCATACGGCTTGATATGGACATCATGGAGGAGGGCCTGGCCGTTTTCAATGGAGGCAAACCCCGAGGTCAGGTCAACCTGGCCATCCCGGATGGATTTGACCTCGGTTCCCAGCAGTTCAATTCCCGCTTCAAACTTTTCAAGAACAAAATAGTCATGCCGCGCCTTGCGGTTGATGATTCTTAGCCGGCGTTCGTTCTGTTTTTCGGGTGATTTTGACATAAGGCAAGAGTAAAATTTACAGAATGTTTAAAAAATGTAGTACCGCACTTGCGTGCGCCTTCCCATCTGCTACGCTTCATGTGAATGTCATTCCCGATCTAATCGGGAATCCAGGATCATTGGCCGGCGTTCGGGTACAGGCAGGCAGAACAAACCCAGACACACTGGATTCCCGCTTTCGCGGGAATGACAATAATACGAAATGGGACTATGTCATCTCTCATGACTGCGGTCTTCCAGGACCCATGGCAGGCCGTGAAGGTTCAGTTTTTCCATGAAGGGATCGGGATCAAATTCTTCCACATTGAAAACTCCCCGGCCCTTCCAGACGCCGCGCAGCATCAGCATCGCGCCAATCATGGCGGGCACGCCGGTGGTGTAAGAAACGGCCTGCGCCTTAACCTCGCGGTAACATTTCTCGTGGTCGCAGATATTGTAAATGTAAATTTTCTTTTTCCGTCCGGCCTTGACCCCCGCAATCATACAGCCGATATTCGTCCGGCCTTTATAATTTTTTCCCAACGATGAAGGCTCGGGCAGAAGTGCCTTAAGAAATTTCAACGGCACAATTTTCCGCCCTTCAAAATCAACCGGATCAATCCGGGTCAGGCCGACATTTTGCAGGACGCGCAGGTGATCAAGGTATTGCCGGCCGAAAGTCATCCAGAATCTTATCCTTTTCAATCCGCGGATGTTTTTAACCAGCGATTCCAGCTCCTCGTGATAAAGCAGATACATTTCGCGTTCGCCGATGCCCGGAAAATCAAAAGGCTTGTGGACGGACAAGGAATCCGTCAAGCGCCATTTGCCGTTCTCCCAGTATTTGCCGCGCTGTGTTATTTCACGGATGTTGATTTCCGGGTTGAAATTGGTGGCAAAATGATGCCCGTGGTCGCCGCCATTGCAGTCCATGATGTCAATGGAATGAATCTCGTCAAAGTAATGCTTCCGGGCATAAGCGCAAAAAATATTGCTTACGCCGGGATCAAATCCGCAACCGAGCAGGGCCATAATGCCTTTTTGGCGGAATTTTGCCTTGAAAGCCCATTGCCGTTTATAACTGAACCTGGCTTTGTCGGGCGGCTCATAATTGGCCGTATCCAGGTAATGCACTCCCGCCTGAAGGCAGGCCGCCATGATGGACAGGTCCTGGTAAGGCAAGGCCATGTTCAGGACCATATCGGCGCCAAACTTGCGGATCAGTTTCACCACTTCGGCCGGCCGGTCGGCATCCACCCGGGCAATGCTGATTTTGCGGCGCAACTGCCGCCGGATCCGCTCGCATTTCTCCAGGGTCCGGCTCGCCAGGCAGATATCCGTGAACACTTCCGGCGTCTGTGCGCATTTATGCGCCACCACGCCCCCTACTCCGCCCGCGCCAATGATTAGAACTCTGCTCATTTGATTTTTCTCTTTAATTAGTCCCGTCAGCCGACGGGCAACTTTATCCGTCATAGACGTTTCGCGGGAGGGCGGGCATGCTGCCCGCCGATCCGTCCGGACGGCGACACGCCGTCCCTCCCATTTGCAGCATAATGGCAACATTTAAATTCCTATGCATGAACATAACTAAAACAATAATCCAAGCAAAACATCACGGACAACCACCCACCGGCGTTGAAGAAACTTCACCAAGACTATCTTCAACTTGATTGTAACCTCTTGTTGAAAAAAGCGCGCGCCATTCCTGAGTGGCAGGGTTATAAACGGCCGGATCAGCCAGGCCATCGCCGTCGTAATCCCCGGGGCATGGAATAAAACCGTTCCCGCCAAGTTCAGTATTGACGGCGGCATATCCTGATCCCGAATACCAGACTTCCCACAAACTGTTTCCTTCCTGATAACAGGCCGGGTCAACCTTGCCGTCGCCGTCATAATCGGAAGGCACAGCGGTTGCCGCGCCGGTTCCAAACAAAGTGCTGATGGTGGCATATCCGGAGGAAGAACACGCGATGACCCATAATCCGCTCTGCTCATCACAAACTGCGGGATCGGTTTTGGCGTCGCCGTCATAATCGCCCGGGAGAGCCCGGTATTGCTGTCCGCCCAGGGGAAAATCAATTCCAAGATAACCGCTCTTGGAAAAGCTGGCGCGCCATATCCCGGACGATCTTGAATAAAAAACCGGGTCGGCTTTGGCATCGCCGTCATAATCGCCCGCTTCGGGCACAAAGCCTGCGCCGCCCGCCGGGGTTTGAAATGTCTGGTAATTTGCGCCGGAAAAGGCGACAAGAAGAATTGCCGTTGAACTGTTATAGACGGCCAGATCGGCTTTTGTATCCCCGTCAAAATCAGCCAGAACGGCCGTGTAACCAAAGCCCCCCATGCTTGTCTGGCCGTGCTGATAACCGGTGGACGAAAAAAGAGCATCCCAATTGCCGTTGGCTTCGCAATACACCACCGGATCCATCAGCCCATCGCCGTCAAGGTCGCGGTTGGCGTTGTCCGTGGCCCGCGAGTCCCGGCGCCAGCCGGAGGCCGGAAGACTCAAGGGGCTCAAAACGCCATTTGCTCTTTGGGCCTTGACCCAGTAATAATAAACGGAGCCGATTTCCGCGGTCCGGTCATTGGCGGAATTGACCGTGGTGGTCGTAATTAATTCGGCGGAGGAGGCGTCGTCAGTCAAAGAGCGATAAACCAGATAAGTTGAAGCCCCGCTGACCGCATTCCAGACAATCCGCACCTTGTCATAATAAATCCCTGCGCTGGCTGAAACATTGGCCGGCGCCGCAATGTTGGTTTCGGAAGAATGGTAGGCGGAGGCGGAATCAATCAAAAACTGGGCAAAGACCGGCCCGACTGTCTGGTCGGCATAAGCATTCGGATGCGAATCCGAGCCGCTATGGGAGGATTCATACTCATATTTCAAAAAATTATCGCTTCCGGCCAGATAACCGAAGAGATCAAAACAAACCACGTTTGTGTGTCCGGAAAGATACTCGGCGCTTTTCAGCCAGTCGGCAAAGGCGCGCGCGTAATATCCTTCGGTGGCGTCGGTGTCAAGACGGTGCAGGGGCGGCGTTGACATGACGACAAAAAGATTTTCGGGATGAAGATCAAAAAATCCGCGCATGGCCAGATAATAGCTCTTGTAGGTGTTTAACGTGTCCACGTCGTAGACATGGCTGGCCGGATAGCAGGATTTGAAGGCAATAACCTGGTGGTTGGCCATGATAAGTTCGCGGCACGCGGTATATGCGGCCTCCGACGAAGTCCAGAGATCATAAAGGCCGTCGGGATCGGTGTTGTCATTGGGAACATCATAATTGACGCCGGTTTCCTCCCCGGCCGGATTGCGCAGGCCGTCGGCATTGTAGCCATGGTCCCAGAAGGCGTATTGGGTTCCGTGGGCTGAATTGTAGGCGTTGATCGTGCCGCGCATGTCGCCTTCAACCACCAGACCGTTGCCGACCGAATGATGGAGAAAGAAGAGATTGGTAAAATCCTGGGCGCGGCCGGCGCTCAGGATCACAAAAAATAATATAACAAAGGCGAAAAACATGCCGCCGGTTCCCCGGACGATATCCCTCACTCCTGTCATTCCCGCCTTAAGCGGGAATCCAGGATTAGGCAAGTCAGAGCCTGGATTCCCGTTTGCACGGGAATGACAAACCTGTTGAGGCGCCATTGATAACATCCTTTTCATTATAAAAGTATAATACTCTTTTATCGTGAGAAATCAATCATGGCCTTGACCACGCCGTCGGCATATCCCGCCACTAGATCAAAGGCTTCTTTGGTCTTTGCAAGACCGAACCGGTGGGTGATCATGAAATCAGCGTTCAATCTTCCTTTTTCCATCAGGGAAAGCGTCGGCTGAAGACATTCGCACTGGCGTCTGACATTCTGGATGCAAATTTCTTTGCGCCGCGCCTTGTCAATCACAAAGGAAATTTTATCTGTTTCCGGAATTCCAAGAAGCATGAGTTTTCCGCCGGGTTTTAATAATTCAATGGCTTGGTCAAGCGCCTCCTGTTTGCCGCAGCATTCAAAAACCGTGTCCAGAAGGAGCGGCCTCTGCTGCGATATTTGCTCAACAATATTTTGTCCTTCCGGATTCCCGCGCCAATCGGCGCCGTTCTTCCCGGCAACCTCCAGACGTTCGTTGATCAAATCCGTGGCAAAAATCCGCGCCGCCCCAAACGCCCTGGCGCAAACCATGACGCTCAATCCGATCGGGCCACAGCCGAGAATGGCTATGCCGGCCCCTTTTAAGGGCTGGGCTTTTTTTGCCGCATAAAACCCGATGGCCAGCGGCTCGGAAAGGGCCGCTTGCCCGGCATTCATGTTTTTGCCCACCGGAAAACAGCACTGCTCAGGCATGACCAGATATTCGGCCAGACAGCCCTCGGCCTGGCCAGGGCAACCCAAAAATTTCAATCGGCGGCAGGTATGCGGACGGCCGGAACAGCATTGATCGCATTGACCGCAGGACATGGCCGGCTCAATGGCAACCAGATCGCCCGGCGCAACCCGCTTGACACTTGCGCCGACCTTTTCAACCACACCGGCGCATTCGTGGCCGACCGTGAACGGATATTCTACAACCTGCGAGCCTATTTTGCCGGTCTTGTAATAGTGAATATCCGAGCCGCACACGCCCACCGCCGTGATTTTCAACAAAACGTCATGGGGCGACTTTATTTCCGGCGCGGGAATCTCGCGCAATTCCATCTGTTTTATTCCGGTTAATACAAATGCTTGCATATGAAAAATCAAACTAGATGATTATACGTGTCATTCCCGACTTGATCGGGAATCCAGATTTTAATCTTCTCAAATTATTTCTGGATTCCCACTTTCGCGGGAATGACAAACAATGCATCAAAACCGCAAGCCGGCCTGCGATAATCTTGTCTGCAATTCGTCCAGCACGCGCTCATCATCTTTGGCGTCTTTTGACTCAAACGTGGCCGAAAAACGAAGATAAGGGGAAACATCATCCCAGGGCACGGTTGAAACAAGGTGCTTCCTTATCAGATAATCGGCGGCTTCTTCCGCCGAGTTAAAATCAGTCCCGTTGGCGCCTTTTGGCGCGGGCACATAAAGATAAAAAGTCCCGCCCGGCATCCTGGCCTCAAAACCGACTGAACGCAGACATCTGACCATTTTTTTCAGCCGGCGTTCATAATGTCGTTTTATTTTATCGGAAATTGCCTTGTCGGCAATGCCGGCGCAGGCCGCGACCTGGATGGCCTTGAATTGCCCGGAATCAATATTGTCCTTGACCTCGGCATAAGCCTTGATCACCCGCGCCGAACCGGCGGCAAATCCCAGACGCCAACCGGTCATGTTGTAGCTCTTGCTCATGGAATGCAGTTCTATGGCCACATCCTTGCCGCCCGGCCGGCTCAGGATGGAAAGCGGTTTTTGTTTGTAGGCCAGCGTGGCATAGGCCGCGTCCTGAACAATCAAAATATTGTTTTCATTGGCAAAGGCGATTAGTTCATCAAAAAATTTCTCATTGGCCGCCGCGCCGGTCGGATTGTTCGGATAATTGACATAAAACAGTTTAGCGCGTTTGGCAATATCGGGTTCAATTTTCTTCAAATCCGGCAGAAAATTATTTTCAGGCCGCAATGGAACTTTGACAACCTGTCCGCCAAGATATTTCGCGTGGGTTGCCATGACCGGATAGCCGGGAACAGTGACCAGGACCACATCGCCGGGATTGACAAAACACAGGGGCAGCATGGCCAGGGCCGGTTTGGAGCCGATGCTGTGATTGATTTCGGTCTCAGGATCAAGGTCGGCAACCCCGAAAAAGCTCTGCATGTATTGCGCGGCGGCAACCTTGAATTCCCGGATGCCGTTATCCGCGTAGCCGCGGTTGGCGGGGGCGTCAATTGCTTTTTTCATGGCGCGGCGGATCAGGGCAGGCGCCATCTGATCCGGCTCCCCCACCCCAAAATCCAAGAGTTCAGTATCCGGGTGTTCCTTGCGCGCGGCTGCTTTGGCCCGTTTGATTTTTTCAAATTTATAGATTTGATCGGAGAGTCCGAACCCGGCCCCCCCGATTCTTTCGGCAAAAAGCTGTTGAATGTCCATGGCTGAAGTCCTTTCTTAAATTGATGATATTTACTAAAAAACAACATGTTGTGCAAGGACGGATTAGCTTTGGCCGGTCTTTAGAGGGATGATGGGTTATAAAAAAAATAAAAAAATGCTTGACTAAAAAAGAGTCTTATCTATCTTGTAAAGTAATGTAATGCTATGTCTGTGTTTGTCCATTAATCAGATAATTAATTTGGCATTAAAATCAAAAAAAGATCTGCCACGTATTCAAAAAATAAAAGCGGAAAGGAAAATATCAATTATGGAAAGCCGGAAGATGATCCTTAATTTCCCCAGTCCGCAGAGCGCTCCGGGCCTTGTGCTGGCGTTTATCGGTCTGCTTTGGTTTGGAGCCATCAGTCTCCAGGCCGACCGGTATGTCGTTGAGCCCGGAACTCCCGGGGGAACAGACACCGGGGAATTCAACGACTGGACAATTGCGGCCACGCAGATTCAATGGGCGGTGGATAAGGCCGCGAACGATGAAACAGTCTGGGTATCCAATGGGGTCTATCTCCTCACGAATCAAATCTCTGTTACGAAAGGCATTGTCCTGCGGAGCACCAACGGGATGGACCATACATTTGTTAACGGCGGCGGATATCTAAGCGGATCAATTACAAACCGTTGTTTTTATCTCGGCCACAGCAACGCCATGCTGGATGGATTCACCATTACCAATGGGAATGCCGGCGCGCAATCCGGCGGCGGCATATATATGACCAACGGCATTGTGCAGAATTGCCTGATTGCCATGAATGTTTCGTCCAATGGCGGCGGCGGCGTGTATATATCTTCGGGCGGGGGGACGGTGCGCGACTGCGTCATCAGCAACAACAACGGCAGTGTTTATGGCGGAGGAATACGGACGGCGGCCGGCTTGATCCAGCGTTGCACTATTGTAACCAATCGCGCCAGACTGGGCGGCGGCATGAATATCAGCGCTTCAACGACCGATAGTTGCACGGTAACAGGCAATGTATGCACTGAAATAAGCTTTGGTGGCGGCGGTGGTATTTATCTAGGCAATAGTTGTTTGGTGCAGGACTGCACAATTGTTAACAATCTTGTTCCCAACGGAAGTTTTCCCGGCGGCGGTTTTTACTTTGTCGGTGCGAACAGCATTGTGCAGGATTGCACAATCAGCGGAAATAGAGGGCCAGCCAACGGCGGCGGAGCCTATTTTCATCCTCAAGCAACAAACTGCGTATTGCGGACCTGCACGATCGCCAGCAACACTGGCGTGTCCGGCGCAGGAGTATTGCTGGAAAGCACAAACCTTAGCACGGTTGAGCGCTGTATTATATCCTACAATATTGCATCGGGCGGCGGCGGCGGCGTTGGCCTGTTGCGGGCAGGCGGGAAAGTGCGTAATTGTCTCATTTCAAGCAATTCTGCATCCAGCGGCGGAGGAGGAGCGTATTTTTTCAGCAGCGGCACCGGCCTGCTGGAGAACTGTACCGTTGTCTCAAACAGCACCGCTTCTCAAGGGGGCGGGGTATTTTGCACCAACAACGCCGGCGGCAATATTACAAATTGCATTATATATTTTAATCAGGCGGCAAGAGGCGGCGACAACTATACCAACAACACCGGCATATTGAACCTGACCTATTCCTGCACAACACCACTCCCGGAAGGAAACGGCAATACCGCAAACAATCCTCTTTTCGTAAATGCCGGCAATGCAAATTATCGCTTGCGGCCGGATTCGCCCTGCATCAATGCGGGCTTAAACGGGTCCTGGATGACAAATGCGTTTGACCGGGATGGCAGGGCGCGCATCCGCTACGGCACGGTGGATATGGGCACGTATGAAATAATTCAAGACGGCACAATTTACGGCTTCCATTAGGCAAATGCAGAAGAATAGAAAGAAAATTTTTAAAGGAGGTGTTGCAAAAAAATCAGCAGTTTGGGACTGCGCAGATAAACAAATCATGATGAAACCCGCAAAAGGAGAACGATGATGCATACAACAAGCAAGATCGTCTGCCTGGCGACAAGTCTGGTATGGTTTGCGGTGCAAGGCGCGCTGTTCGCCTATGATGTTGATGTGGATTCCATCGCCTACAAGGTGATCCTCTGGCAAAATGGAAATCCCGCCAATTCCAGCGTGGTAACCGGTCTTTATGCCAACCTGGACACCAACGGCGTCGGTGATCATACCGAATGCACGGTCCAGGCCTTCCGTGAAAAACGGGGCCGCGACACCTACTGGAAAATCAACGTTACTCCCAAAAACAACTGGGGCGTGTTTGAAGTGCGCTATCCCATGCTGTTTCTCCCCAAATTTACTCCTTATCATGACACCTTGATCTACGGAAGACAAATGGGGCAGAAGACGGGATTTACCGACATGGCTAACTATCCGGAACATTATCCCAGTCTGTATTACCGCAATGACACCACCGGCTACCCGGAACTGGCCAATAAAACAGCAATTTTTGACGCCCGGTATCCCTATGCCGGAGGACTGAACATGCAAATGATGATGTATGCCGATGACACGGGCCAGGGAGTCATGATCTGGACGCCGGACTCCATACCCTGGGTCAAGGATTTTATCATCAACAAATCCGAACTGGATGCGGAGCACCAGAGCCAGGGCTGGCGGGCCTATATCTGCCATTATCCGGAAAATTCGGGCCAGACCGGGACTGTGTTTCAAAGCCCGTATCAGGTGGTTACCACGCCATTCACCAACGGGTGGTCCGAAGCGGCCCAAGTCTATAAGCGCTGGGCAAGAAGCCGGTGGTGGTGCTCATTGGGAAAACTATATGACCGTCCGGGGACTCCGCCGTGGCTCAAAGACACGCATCTCTGGGGTAGCGGAGGTTGGTTCAGTAATACGAATGGACTTGGGGTTGCGATTGCGCTGCGCGACCAGATCGTGCCCGGCAAGAACTACGCCGTGCAGAATTCCACCGGCACAAAGTATTTTAACATACCGCAAACGTCAGCGCCGGATCATCTGCCCATTAATGAGGCGGATTATGCTTCATTCATGTGGTCCCTGGAACAAAGCGCGCAGGGTATCTATATGGCGCCGTTGTGTGAATTCAACTGGGCCACGGTGTGTTATGAGGATTTTGAGGATTATGAGCCCTGGAGCGTGATGAAGCCGGACGGTTCCTGGGTTTGGTATGGCATGGTATGTGACTTTAACTATTTTAATAATTTTCCTGATGCGTGGCTTTCACCCGGGTTCCTTGAAATGTGCACTAACGTGTTAAACTATAAAGAGGATTTACTTGCGGCCTGGAGCGGTCCGACCAACCAGACGCTCATTGACCAGATGGATGAATTCCCCATGCTCGCTTCGCGGTGTGCATCGCAAAAGCAACTCCTGACTGAAAACTGGGGCGGGGACACGAATATCATTAACAATCTGGAGTTTGAGTCGTCCATGGTCCAGCTCTGCATCGGCGACAACCGGATGGTGAGCAATGCCGTTGCAACAGCCTATAAGTATTTCCATGATATGGGCGTGGATGCTCTCTATATAGACACCTTCCCGGCGCACACCGTGGCCTGTTATGACAATACGCACGGCCACCCGGTCGGATTCGGAAAGTATATTACGACCAATAGTCATAATTTCCTTGCTAAAATTGTTTCCAACTCGCCGCAGGCCGTCATTGTCTCGGAATCAGCCGGCATGGAAAATTTTATGGACACTTTGCAGGTGGAATATATGAAGGACATGGGGGGATCACCAAATTCAATCACTCCTTTGAACAAGGCGATCTATCACGGATTTGTTGAAAAGACAAGTTATCCGTTGTTTTATGGAATGCCCGGCGTGTATAGCAATGCTTCTGATTTCTGCGTTGCGCTGGCCTATGCCACCCATCTGGGATATATGCCGGGCGGGCCGTGCGGATACGGGGTGCTTCAGCATTGCGGTTCAGATGCCAACAAAATACAATTCCTCAACCAGGCCATTGAAATTCGTAAGGCATACCGTGATTACCTGGTGGCGGGCGAGCCGCTGCCGGACCCGGCGGTTACCGGCGCGGGTTCCGCGCAGTTCACTTGGTTTGACGCTTATGGAACATATCCTCAAACCATATCGCTTCCGCCGGTGCAGGTGAGCAAGTGGGCGAAAAGCAATGATCCAACCCGGGTTTTATTGCTTTTTTCAAATGCTTCCGGTCAATCCAAGACGGTTTTCGCGCTGGGCGGCGGCGGCTGGGTTACCCTGGATCCATATTCGTGGCAAGCCATTGAAGCCATCAGCTCATACGAGGAATACTATTTTGACGTGGGCGGCCCGGAAGACACGGGCAGTACCTACTTTAATTGCCCTGGGTTTTCCATGGCGGTAACCAATGGCGGCTTCGCCTACTATTTCAAAGAGCCTTCTGAAACAAACGGCTATTCCGTTCGGCAAGGCACGAACGGCGCCTGTTTTTTTGTGAATCTTCCAAACAGGGAAGAAAGCCGCTTTCAATATAAACGCGCCAATGTCCGGGCGCGATATAAGACATCACAGAGCGGCAAGAAACTCTGGCAGTATTGCGGCTGGAACAATGGCGGCTGGGTTGGGTTGGGAGACGTCATCGGCGACGGTCAATGGCATGATCAAACGTTCAGGCTGGACCGCCGGTTTAACGATTATGTGACCGGAGCATATGCGCCAGGGATCACTCTTCTGATGAGTTTTCAGGATACATCTCTTGCCGTGGCCGACCTGTGGCTTGTCAATAATTGTCCTCGCGCCGAAGCGGAGTTGGACGTGGGCGGAACAAGTGATCCCGGGGAAAGTTTCAGCAACCAGGTTCCGGGTTTCACCGTATCACAGCAAGGCGGATATTTTACCAACTATTTTCTGGGATCTTCCGTGGTGGATGGTTACACGGTCAAGGAGAGCGGCAATCAGGGGTGCTGGTTGGTCAATATTCCGGAAGGAGAAGAATCGTTATACACGGGGAATGCCCGGGTCAGTATTCTCTATAAAACCACCAACGCCAACGCTCAGGTTCGGCAATATTGCGGGACCAATACCGGCTGGGTGACGCTCGGCAACCTGGTTACCAATGGCGCTTGGCAGGTGGATACCTTCCTGCTTGACAGCCGGTTCTTTGACTACCTGGGAAGTGAAAACGGGAAAAATATTTTAATGACGCTTGGCACTTCCAGCGTATCCCGGGTATCCGTTGCCCATTTATGGCTGGAACAATCGCACCTGGACGTGGGCGGAGCGAATGACACCGGCGCCAGCTATGCCGAGGCGCCCGGCTTGACCATGGCGGTTGAGGGTATTCACTTCAACCCGCCCTATGTTTTTGAGCCGCCTTCCGTGGTGGATGGTTACACGGTCCGGGAAAATCTGAACTCAGGCACCTGGTATGTGAATATTCCCCGCGGGGAAGAATCCCTTTATACAAACGCCGAGGTGACGGTAATGTATAAAACCACCTCGCCGGGCACATATCTAAGCCAGTATTGCGGGACCAACGGCTGGATATCGCTTGGGAACCTGACGAATGACGGCGCATGGCGCGTGCAAACGTTTCGCCTGGACCGCCGGTTGTATGATTATCTGAGTAGTTACGACCCGGTCAATATCATGATGACCTTCTGGAGTCACCCGATTACCATCGCGCACATTTGGTTGAAAAGAATTTCAGACTGATTGTCAAAGAAGAGTCTTGGTGTAGCATTTCACACAGATACTTATTTATAGCTTGTCATGCTGAGCGGGGCGAAGCATCTCCATCATAACGAGCCTGCCCTGCCATGCCGTTGGCTTGGCAAGCCGCAGGCCAGGGATTCCTCGCCTTGGCTCGGAATGACAAACCTATGATTTGTCTATGGCTGCTAAAGTTGCCCCGTCGGATGACGGGACCTAATTCATGAACCCATAATTTTTCCGTTCTTTCCCCCAGGAATTTGACAATCGGATAGTTCTGCTGTATGTTTCCACAAAAAGCGCCATTGAGAGATTGTCATGAAAAATTCCCTCCAGGAAAACGAGCGTCCGTTTTATCTTCAAATCCGCGACAAACTCCTGCAGGAAATCAAAGGCAAGGATGAATACCGATTGCCTTCCGAAAACCAGCTATGCCGCACCTATGGCGTCAGCCGTCCTACCGTGAGAAGAGCCCTGGAGTATCTCACCCGGCAAAAGCTGGTTGTCAGAAAAAAAGGCAAAGGCACATTCGTCCGCAAACCGCAGGAAGCCAGGCCGCAGGTGATGGCGAATCATGGGATTGCTGTTACCTTTCAAGGAGATTGGCCCGCTGAGATCAGGAGCTTTTATATCGGAGATGTAATGGATGGAATTCTGAGAGCCAGCCAAAAGGCGAACAGGGACTTGAAAATTCTCAATTGTCTCCATATGGACATAATGGATCGGATGAAGGATTTGTCCGGTTATCCCCTTCTCTGGATTTCTCCAAACACCGAACAGATGAGAACCATTGAAGATTTGGAACGGCTGGGACATGCCGTGGTTATATTGAATCGCAGATGTCAACACTCCGGGGTGAGTTATGTGACCTGTGATCATACCCGGGGAGGATATCTGGCCACCGAGCATTTGCTCTCTTACGGACACCAGAAGATCGCTTTCGTGATAAATCCCAATGGCCTTTCGCATTTGGAGGAAAGGTATAAGGGGTTTCTCATGGCGCATCGCAAGCATCGCGTGACACCGGAAACTTATTGGGATATTGATATCCACTTGCCGGAAGAGGAAATCAGAAAGGCGGTCCGTGCGCGGCTGCAGGGATCATCCCGTCCCACGGCGTTGTTCGTCTGCGGCGGAATTTTTCAGTATCCTGTTCTTGAAGGAATGCGGGATATGAACCTGAAAATTCCCGAGGATATTTCCATCGTGGCCTACGATAATGTGATGGGGATTTCCGCGGAAAATTCCTTGACGGTTATCACCCAACCCCTGAGAGAAATGGGACAACTCGCGGTGGAAAAGATCATCCAGGGCGAAAAAGAGGGAAACAGGGAAAGATTCACGGTCGTTCTGCCCCCCACCCTGATTCAAAGAAATTCAGTAAAGCGGTTATAGGGCCTGCCCTCCGAAGCGCTTGGGCGTAGGAGGGCGGAGAGGGAGGGATTCTCCGCCAGAGGCGGATCAGCCTGCGGCTGAGAACCCACGGCGCTTTGCGGCGTGCCAGTTTTTCCGCCGGAGACGGCCCCGCCTCTGGCGGGACGAGTCAAAATATTCCGAAATCGGTGAAAATACAATTTGGCGGAAGGGGTGGGATTCGAACCCACGGCGCCTTGCGGCGCGCCGGTTTTCAAGACCGGTGCTATAGTCCACTCAGCCACCCTTCCATTTAAAACCTTTAACGCTGTGGTTTTTCCGCCGGAGGCGGACCCGCCTTCGGCGGGCAAGACCGCCGCATTTCGCGTCGTTCAACAAGCGACCACTTGGCCCTTCAGGCCGACGTGGAGACTACTCTGCCACTCCACCATTAAATTTTATGGTAGTCATATGGTTCAGTTTTTCATTTTCAATATTGCCGCGCAAGCTTAAAAACAGACAACCGTGAAATTATTGTTGACAAACTGCTCATTATTCTGCACATTAATGTGCAGAAAGCGAGGTGTCTTATGAAAAGCGTATCGTTCACCGAATTCCGCCGTCATGCATCGGGGCTCTTTACGCGTGTGCAAGAGGGCGAGACGCTCGTCATCCTGCGTCATGGCCGTCCCATTGCGGAGATTATCCCTGCGGCCGAGGGCGAAGCCAAAGCGCCTTCCTGGAAACGTCCCGGTTTGAGGCTGGTTGCCAGAGGCGCTCGGCTATCAACGGCCATATTGGAAGGACGCAAACATGAAGGCATTCTTTGATTCCTCCGCTTTTGCGAAGCGTTACATCGAGGAACCCGGCAGCGCCGTTACCGATGAAATTTGCATGGCGATCGATCATTTGGGATTGAGCGTAATCTGTCTGCCGGAGATCATATCGGCGCTGAACCGCCGTCTGCGAGAGCTCGCCATTACGCGCGAGCAATATCGTTTGACAAAGCAACGACTGGCTGAAGATATCCGGGATGCTGATATCATTCAACTTACGCCGGAAGTCGTTACCCAGGCGATTTTGGCGCTGGAGGCCTTGCCTTTACGCGCTATGGATGCCCTTCACATTGCTTGCGCATACGTTTGGGGCGCGGATTTGTTCGTCTCGGCGGATAAATTGCAAGTGAAAGGCGCAGAACGAGTTGGATTGAAAGCGAAACTGATCTGACAACCCACGTTCATCGCCACCGTTAGTCGCAAACAGTTTCAAAATTATTGACCGCGCGGGAAGAAGAAGTATTCAACCCAGCAAGGAATCAATTGCCTCTTCAAAAACTTGGATTGATTCGCGCAAAGCGTCTTTCTTGATGGTCAAGGGCGGCGCAATTTTAAGACACTCGCCGCCGATGCCCACCGGTGCGAACATCAGCAACCCGCGCTGGAAACAAGCCACATTGATTTCCAGGGCCAGCTCAGGATTGGGTTCCTTGGTGCCGGGCTTGACCACCTGAATGCCGGCCACCAGTCCTTTGCCCTGCGCACAGCCGAGCACGGACGGATATTTCCTCTGAATCCGGTGCACTTCCGGAATGAGAATTTTGCCCATTTTTGCGGCCCGCTCAACCAAATGCTCCTTTTGAATAATCCGCAGATTCGTGATGGCGGCCGCCACCGGCAAGGGCGAGGCGGAATGGGTGGAAGTCATTGAGCCGGGCGCGTAAAGCGCCTGAATATCCGCGCGCCCGATCACCGCCGAAATCGGCAGGGAGGAAGAAATGCCCTTGCCGCAGGCAATCAGGTCGGGCTTGACGCCGTAATGCTGAAACCCGAACATTTTGCCGGTCCGCCCGAACCCGGCCTGGACTTCGTCAAAACAAAGCACAATGTCGTGCGCGCGGCAGAATTTTTCCAGTTTTTGGGCATAATCCACCGGCAGAAAATCAGGGCCAATCCCCTGATAGGTTTCCGACATCACGCCCGCGATATTTTTTGGATCCACGCCGCGCTGGCGGATGGTCTGCAAAAAGAGGTCAAAGGAAGTATTTTCGTTTTTATAACCGTCCGGGAACGGGACCTGGATGAAAGTGGGATCGCATTCGCCGATCCACTTTTTCAAGCGCGGCATGCCGCCGGCGAGCTGGGCGCCCATGGTGCGGCCGTGAAAGGCGTTCTGGAACGTTACAAAATATTTTTTCTGCGGCCCGTGTTTTTCTAATGCATAAGTTTTTGAGAGCTTTATACAGTTTTCGGTCGCTTCCGAGCCGGTGCTCAGCAGAAAAACGGTGTATTTGCGCGGATCGGGCGAAATTTTACGGAGCATATCGGTCAGGATTGCGCGTTGTTCATGGACAAACACATAGGAAGCCAGCAGACCGCGGTCAATCACTTCCCTTAACGCCCGGCGGATTTCCCGGCGGCCGTGTCCGGCATTGGCAATTAAAACTCCCGAAGACCAGTCAATCCAGCGGTTGCCCCATTTGTCGCTGACCGTAAAATCCTCGGCCTTGTGCCAGACAATCGGGGGCTGGCCCATCATGGAACGCGGTTCGGATTTCTGCAGTGTGCGGAAAATCGGCAGGGACTGCGGCACGGGCAGACTGGTTTTGATGGTGCGGTATTTTGTGCTGATTTTTTTGACTTTAACCGGCTTCAGACTGTAACTGGCCATTGTTTATTTCTCCTTATGATTAGAAAATGCAGAAGGCAGAATGTAGAATGAAGAAACGAAACCTCATGAGAGATTTGCTATTCTGCATTCTTAATTCTACATTCTTCATTTATTCCGCAGCCGCACCAGCGGCCGGTCGCCGTAATGAATCTGGACCATTTCGCCGTCATTCAGGATGGAGAGCCGCGCCGATTCAACAACGAGCTCGTTGATATAACTGTTGGCCGGCGTGGCAATCAGTCCCTTGTGATCCACCGCCCTGATAAATTCCTGCCGCTTGATCAATGACTGTGGTTCGTTGAGCGGGGCCGCTTCGTTTTCCATCCGGCCAATGGTGCTGATAATGGCGGCCACCGAATCAAAGCCGTAACCGACCGGCTTGAAGCCGGCGCCTTCCCATGGAACCAGACGGTAAAAATCGGGATTAATGTAATTATAGACTGATCCGGCGCAACCGATGCCATCCAGATAGCTGTGAATAACGCCCCGGAACTGATCGTCATGGGCGATCAGGCCGCTCTTGCCGTTTCCTTCGCAGAACATATTCAGGCATTGTTCGTTGCTGCCGGCGCCTTCGTCGGGATAGCCGAGGCCGTCGGTAACCGAAAGCAAGGCGCCGTTTTCAAAACGCACGCGGCCATTGGCCCAGAGATAACCTTCATTGCCGTTCGGGAATTTGCCTTTCACGCCGGAAACGGACACTTCCACGGGCTTCAGACCGGTGATAAAATAAACCAGGTCAACGTAATGACAGCCCACGTAGACAAACGGATCGGTCTTGTCGCACGTGAACCAGTTCTGAAAATTGGAACTGCGGTAATAATACGGCTCTATCATCTTGGCCTCGCCCATCACGAACGAGCCGAAATGCCCCAGGGCATAATGCCGCTTGGCGATCAATGAGCGGCGGTCAAAGCGTTTATGGTATTCAACGCCGACAAACAGCCCCTTCTCCAGGGCCAGTTTTTCAATCTCCGCCGCCTGCTCGTATTTCAGCACGAGCGGCTTGACGCAGAGCACATTCTGATTATGGCGCAATGCCTCCTTGACCACCGTATAATGGAGCTGATCCGGCATGGCCACCACAACCGCCTGACGCTCCGGCATTTTCGCCAGCACTGTTTTGTAAAGATCCGGAAACTGGTTTTGGGGGTTTTCAGCCAGGTCCGGATAAGGCGTGAAACTCTGGCCGGGAAAGGCATCGCGCAAATCCGGCGACTCCAGAAGAAATTTCAGGGGCCCTGTATTAAGAGCGCAGACGCTGATCTTCCCGACAACGCCGGTTCGCTGCAAGTGATAGATAGACGGAAGGATCAGATCGTGGGTGATCATGCCGCCGCCGATAATGCAAACATCAATTGATTTCATGGCAACCTTGTTTTTAATTGGCGTTCAAAAATAAAACTACATAATTAAATTGAGACGGAATGTCAAACATTATTTCGCGCTTTTCAAAAAATGGCGCTGAAACAGCTTGCATTTTTTGGAAATCCATTTATGTTATTCAGGAACACACGGAGGAATTTCAGCATGAAGGAAAAAATACATCCCAAATATGAGGAAACCACCATCACTTGCATCTGCGGCAACGTGATTCACACGCGCTCAACCGCCAAAGACATAAAAGTGAACACCTGCTCGGCTTGTCATCCCTTTTTTACCGGAACGGCCAAATACGTGGATGCCACCGGCCGGGTTGAACAGTTCAACAAGCGCTACGGCAAAAAGTAGGTTTTTTTCAACAGGGCCAGGCTGATAGTCAATGTCATCCTGGCCTGTTTTGTATTCTGGCGTTTGAAAGATTCCCGTAAAGATGAAGAAAAGAATATTTCTCACTGTGCAGCCAAATGCGCTTCGCGGGAATGACACGACCGAGAAGTAAAATAAATCTATGCGAAAATATTTTGTGAGAAATATTGCCGAAAGTGATTCAACATGACTTCAAGTTTTTCACCGGATTTAAGCGCGATCAACGACATTTTTTTGAAGGCCATCAAGGAGCGCATTGCGCTCCGCGAGTCCGAGCTGGCCGATAGCGCCGCGTCCGCCAACCGGCAGAAATACCGGGACTTGCTCCGCTCCCACGCGCGTCTTAATAAAATCCATGAAAAAGCGGTCGCCTTTCTGCGCCTGCAACAGGAGACGGATGAATGCCGGCGGATGCTGGCCGACGACAAAACCGAACCGGAACTGAAACAACTGGCGCAGGAAGATTTGAACCGGCTTGAAAAGGAAATCAACAACGCGCGCGCTTCCCTGCTCCTTGACCTGTATCCCTCCGACCCTGACGAAAGCCGAAGCATCATCATGGAAATCAGGGCGGGAACCGGGGGCGATGAAGCCGCGCTGTTTGCCGGCGACCTGATCCGCATGTATACCCGTTACGCGGAACAGCAGGGATGGAAGACGGAATACGTCAGCGCCAGCCCTGCGGAAAAAGGCGGTTACAAAGAAGTGGTTTTTTCAATTGAAGGCGAAAATGTCTACCGCAGCCTTCAATATGAAGGCGGCACACACCGCGTTCAGCGCGTGCCGCTCACCGAGGCCAGCGGCAGAATCCACACCTCCACCGCCACCGTCGCCGTGCTTCCGGAGGCGGAAGAAATTGATGAAATAGAAATCAAACCGGAAGATATCCGCATTGACGTTTACCGCGCCTCCGGCGCGGGCGGCCAGCATGTCAACAAGACCGATTCGGCCGTGCGCATCACCCACCTGCCGACCGGCATTGTCGTCGCCAGCCAGGAGGAACGTTCCCAGCATAAAAACCGCGCCAAGGCCATGCGGGTCCTGCGCTCGCATCTGCTGGCCGCCAAAAAACGCGCCAGCGAGGAGCAGACCAGCGATTCGCGCCGCCAGCAGATCGGCAGCGGCGACCGCAGTGAACGCATCCGCACCTACAATTTCCCCCAGAACCGTCTGACCGATCACCGGATTAATTTGACCATCTATAACCTGGCCGGAATAATTGAAGGCAATCTCGGCCCGGTCCTGCAGGCGCTCCATGAGCACTATCAGCAAAAAAAGTTCGCGCAAAACATCCAGATTGAACGATTGCTGGATGGCTGAACCCCGGGCAGGTTCAGACGCGCGCAGGTTGCCAGCGACGGCGACCGTTCAAGGCGCGCTCAAAACAGCCGCGGAATGCCTGCAACGCGCCGGCATTGACCAGCCAAAGCTCGCGGCGGAAATACTGGTCGCCTCCGCGCTCAATTGCCCGCGGCTTGAGCTTTATCTGCGGCTGAATGAAAAACTGGCTCCCGCGCAGATTGAAGCCGTCCGGCAGGGAACGCGGCGCCTGCAGAAACATGAGCCAATCCAGTATGTCATCGGCCGGACTGATTTCATGGGGCACATTCTTAAATGCGACCAGCGCGGACTGGTCCCGCGCCCGGAAACGGAAGAGCTGGTGGAATTTGTCATCGGGCATAAACCCTTCCGGCAGATTGAATCTCCCGCCGTCATTGACTTAGGCACGGGCAGCGGATGCATTGTTGTCAGCCTGGCATTGCGCAATAAGAACGGTAAATATTGGGCGGTTGATGTTTCCCGCGGCGCAACTGCGCTGGCGAAAGAAAATGCGCGCGTCAATAATGTGGCGGGTATAATCAAATTTTTAACCGCCGATTTTACCGGCAGAAAGATGCCGTCCGGCATGGATGCCGTGGTCTCCAATCCGCCCTACGTGCGCACCTCTGATTTTAACCGGCTGGAAAAAAATGTCCGTCTCTGGGAGCCGCGCCGCGCGCTGGACGGCGGCCAAGACGGCCTGGATATCATCCGTCCGTTGATAAAAAAAGCCCATGAAATATTGAAGCCCGGCCGTTTTTTGTTTCTGGAAATCGGCTTTGACCAGTGGAAACAAGTCCGACAACTGCTCGCCGGAGCCGGCTTCCGGCAAAGCTTTCTCCGGCGCGACCGGGCCGGACACCCCCGGCTGGTAATGGCGGTCAAATAGGCACAAATCAGGCCGGCGGCGCAGACCGTAAAAAACACCGTAAAAAAATACTTGAATGATAGCCTTAAAGTCGTGTATTAATTCATGGCAACGAATTGGCTTACATAAAATGGAGGAATAAATGGCTGTTATTATCAGATGCCGGCGGACAGGGGCAAACAATGATCCGTGTTTCAGAATCGTGGCAACCGACGAGCGCTCGCCCCGCGACGGTAAATATCTTGAAATGCTCGGATGGTATGATCCCAAAAAAACAACGAACAATTTTTTACTCAAACTTGAAAGAATAGAGGCCTGGCTGGGCAAAGGGGCTTTGATTTCAGCCACGGTCCAGACGCTGGTCAACAAGGCCAAGCGCGGTCTGACCAGTTCCACCACCAAAAAGCCCAGGAAAAAAGGGGCTTCCAAAAAAGCGGCCAAGACCGATGAACCGAAAAAAGAAGCTTCCCCCACCCCGCCTGCCACGGCTAAGTCATGAGAGAATTTATTGAAAATATCCTGAAGGCCCTGGCCAATTATCCGGACGAAGTGGCGATTGCCGAACTTTACGGGCGGCAGACCATTATTTTTGAGGTGCGCTGCAACAGCGATGACATGGGGCGCATCATTGGCCGGAGCGGCAAAACCATTGGCGCCATCCGGCTGTTGTTGGGCGTGCTGGCGGCCAAGCAGAGAAAAAAGGCCCTGCTGGAAATTGTTGAATAGCTGAAAAACCGGGCCGCCGGCGAAGCCACGCTTTGGCGGGAAAATTTCCCGCCAAGAATTCCATGAGCGAACCGCTTAGAATAGATGTCATCACCATTTTTCCCGGCATATTGCGCGGATTTCTGGCGGAAAGCATTTTGAAACGCGCGGCCGAAAAAAAAGCGGTCACCTATAACATCATCAATCTCAGGGATTTTACCAGCGACCGGCACCAGACGGTTGATGACCGCCCCTATGGCGGCGGCCCGGGCATGATCATAAAACCCGAGCCGGTTTTCAAGGCCGTTGACTCCATCCGGACGCCGCAAGCAAGAGTAATATTGATGTCGCCCCAGGGACGCGTCTTCAACCAGGCAGCCGCCCGCTCCATGAGTTCCTGCCCTCATCTTATTTTTATCTGCGGCAATTACGAGGGCGTGGATGAGCGGATCAGCGCGGCCCTTGTTAGCGATGAAATTTCCATCGGGGATTATATTCTGACCAACGGCACCTTGGCGGCGGCGGTTGTCATTGACGCGGTTGTGCGCCTGCTGCCGGACGTCCTCGGCGCGGAAGGCGCGACGGCAACGGATTCCTTCGGCGAGTATTGCCTGGAATATCCCCAATATACGCGGCCGGAGGAATTCCGCGGCATGAAAGTGCCGCCGGTCCTGCTTTCAGGAAACCATGCGGAAATAGAGCGCTGGAGAAACGAACAGTCGCAAAACCGGACCCGGGAAAGACGTCCGGACCTGATCAAATGATCCGCTGTGCCGGACCGGTCCAGCCGGAAAAAGCCGCACTTGACGCGGCCAAGGGGCGGGTTAATAAAATAACTGCTTGACCGGCACGCTGAAAAAAGATACATAGGCTACAGGTTTTTAGGAAACAGCCTACAGCCTGATAAGCAAAACAACTTGGTTTAAAAGAGGAAACAATGGTCACAGATATTGCCAGAAAAATAGACGCTGAAAACCGGTCCAAGACCAAATACCCATCATTCAATATCGGCGACACCATCAAGGTCTCCGTAAAATTCAAGGAGGGCGACAAGGAACGGGTGCAGGCCTATTCCGGCGTCCTGATCGCCCGGAAGGGCTCCGGGGCCACGGAAACCATCACGGTCCGGAAGGTTTCTTTCGGCGAAGAGGTGGAACGCATCTTCCCGATCCACTCTCCGAACATTGTTGACATTAAAATTGAGGCATCGGGCAAAGCCCGGCGCGCAAAACTCTATTATCTCCGCAAACGCACCGGGAAACAGGCGCGGCTGGCCAGCGCCGAAGTCTGAGGCTGCCTTTGGACGCAACCAAATTCGCGATAATGGAGGGCGAGGCTGGGCCGAGCCGCTCTGGGAACGGCCCTGGCCGACGCTCCCTGGCCAAGCTCGGGCTAGGCGGGCAGGCTCACCACCACCCTTCGCTCAGAAGCTGC